>ENA-OQAA01001365-OQAA01001365.1-human-gut-metagenome-genome-assembly--contig:-NODE-1365-length-12580-cov-8.645868_pt1 | contig 12580 bp, 16 predicted proteins | sample MGYA00242489_ERZ504515 | MGnify/ENA primary metagenome ERZ504515 (study PRJEB26092, sample SAMD00036237) | human gut metagenome | host: Homo sapiens | study: EMG produced TPA metagenomics assembly of...
CGTGGGTCGCGGTTTAGTTTTAACTGGTTTATTGCCATTTGCAAAGCATCGCCGGCCGGGTATGTTCTCTTTTGCGTGCCAAAAGAGAACCAGAAAGGACGGCGGTGCCCGCAGGCATGAAAGCCCCAGTGGGGCTTTTAAGCGCAGACCGGTTTGCGTAGCAAATACCGCGCGTTCAGCGCGGCAAGGTCTCCGCTACTTTCGAGGCGCGGGAGGCACGAACTAGGGGCTGCACGCCCCTAGTAACCCCAAAGAAGATGGGCTCCATACAAAAAATCCAAGCCGCTCCGCTAAAGGATTTTTTGTGTTCCGCCGATTTCAAGGCCCTCAGCCGCTGCTGCGGCAGCTCCCCGCAGGAGCAGGCGCGCTTGTAAGCTTTGTACTCGAGCCAGTAACTTTGCCGCCCAGTCCTCTCCCGTGAAAAGCGAAAGCCGGAAAATCCGCAGATTTTCGGCTTTCTTTCTATAAAAATAATCGTTCCGCTAAAGATGCCCAGAGCGAAGCGGAGGCATTTTAAATCGTTTTGCGAACATCATTCAAAATGGTATTCCACCAGTTCGCAGTTTTTGATGCCCGCAGCTGCGTATTCCTCGTTGGTCATATCGTAGAAATAGGACTGTACCACCCGGGCGATGCCGTTGTGGGCCACCAGCAGATAGGTCTTGCCGGTGTCGGCCTTCAGCTCGTCCAGCAGGTTATAGATGCGCTGGGCCAGCTGCATCATGCTCTCGCCGCCGTCGTAGCGGTCGGCGAAGTGGGTCTTGGAAACGCGGAACTCGCCGCCGTTGCGGGGCGTGCCCTCGTATTTGCCAAAGCACTGCTCCCGCAGGCGCGGCTCACACCGGCGGGCAGGCCGGTGGCCTCGGCAATGGCCATGGCGGTGTCGGCGGCGCGGGACAGGGAGAGTACAGGATCTCATCGATGTGCACCCCGCTGGCCTTGACGGCTTCGCCCAGCTTCCGGGCCTGCTGGCGGCCCCGCTCGGTGAGGGGGCTGTCGGTCATGCCGCAGATCTTGTTTTCAACGTTCCAGACGGTCTCTCCGTGGCGGGTGAAATAAAGCGTATGCATGGGTGGCTCCTTACTGGTCGTATCCCGCCTCGATCTCGCGGATGCGGGTGTAGAAAAAGTCGTTGGCAGGGTGGGCATCCCGTACTTCTTGGCCCGCTGGCGCACCACACCGGCAAACTCCTCCACCTCGGTGGGGCGCTTTGCCAGCACATCCTGCCGCATGCTGGGCATGCCCTCGGGGTTAAAGGTGGGCATCATGGCGTCGATGAACCTCACATCGTTGTCCGGCGGCAGGGGCACGCCCTCAAGGTTCGCCAGCCGGATGACCTCCTGCATGGCCGCGCGCATCATGTCCTGTGCTTCGCCGGGCTGGCGCAGGCCGCCGTAGGGCTGGTCAAAGGCGGCTGCGGCCTGATTCAGGCCATCATTCACCATCAGCTTGTTCCACTGCTTGTAAAGGATATCCCACAGGGCTCGTTGGCAATGCCGCACTCGTCCAGATAGTCAGCCACGGCCTGCACACGGTCGGTCATTTCGCCGCTGCGCTCACCGAACTGGATCTTGCCCGCCTGATTGAACACCAGCGTGCGCCCGGTGCGGGTGGCATCCATGCCGATGGCAACGCTCCACAGGGTGTGGCCGGGATAGGCTGCGTCAATGTGCTCCTCGCTGGTGATGCCGTTCAGCACGCTGAGGATCACGGTGTCCGGCCCTACGAACTTTGCAATGTCCTGAATGGCCTGTTCCAGCACCGTAGCCTTGACGGCCACCAGAAGCAGGTCTACCGGTTTGCCCTCGGCAGGGGTGACGTAACGAAAGCTGCACGCTTCGCCGTTGCAGACGACCGGTTCGGCAGAGTAGCGGGCGATGCGATCCTCATCGGCAATGACCTGCACGCCGGGCATTTTGCGGCCGAACAGGATGCCCAGTGCGCCCAGACCGATCAGGGCCGAGGTTTTGATCTTTTTCATAAGTTCCTCCTGCATTTTATGCTTTTTTCAGTGTGCCGTCTGCGGTCAGGACGACCATGCTGCCCTCGTCGATGCCTAGGCGGGTGAGCTCTTTGTCCGGGTAGGGCAGGGTGCGCCGCTCCCCGGCGGGATCGGCCAGCGTGACATCGCACAGCACCGGCTGGCCGGCGGGCAGCTCCTCGCAGCCATACATCTGCTCTTCAATGCGCAGAACGCGGTAGGTAGTCTCCATAGCAGCTAAACTCCTTTTTATAAATACAGCATTTTTATTATAAAGCTCTGCGCGGGGCGCGTCAACCGCATTTGGCTTGACAGCCGGCCGCCCGGCTTGATAAAATAGGAATGATTTTTGGAACAGGGGGCAGTCACATGAATATTACGGAACTGCGTTATCTGGTGGCCATCCGCAAGTGGGGCTCCGTGAGCGCGGCGGCAAAGCAGCTGTATGCGGCCCAGCCCAATGTGAGCAAGGCGCTCAAGAATCTGGAAGAGGAATACGGCATCCGCATCTTTGAGCGCTCGTCCACCGGCATGATCCCCACCGAACAGGGACGGCATTTTATCCGGCAGGCAGAGCGGGTGCTGGACGAGGTGGACCGGCTGGATCTGGATGCCCGCAGCCGGCAGAGCAGCTGTGCGGAGCTGCGGGTGGTGCTGCCCCACGCCACCTACGCTTCCTACGCGACGGTGGATTTTTTGCAGCAGATGGCAGACAGCCAGCAGCTGCGGGTGCATATCCGGGAATCCGGCTCCATGGAAGCGCTGGACCATGTACTGCGGCGGGGCTATCATCTGGCCCTGCTGCGCTACGCGGAGGAGGACGAGGATTATTACCACCGCTACTGCGACCGTCACGGCCTGCACCGGGAGCCGGTGATGGAGTTTGAATACCGGCTGCTGACCAACCGCGAAGGCCCGCTGGCAAAGTGCGAAGTGACCGACATCACCCAGCTGAACAGCTATATGGAAGTCCTGCACGGTGATTTCCAGCTGCCCGGCGGTGAGGACAGCGGCCTGCGCTGGCATACGAACCCGAACCGCCGCATCCATGTGTATGAGCGGTGCAGCCAGTTTTCCATCCTGCAGAACCTGCCCAATGCCTATATGTGGGCTTCGCCCATGCCAAAGCGGGCGCTGGAACAATACCATCTGGTGCTCAGAAAGTGCCCGGCCCAGCGCCAGCGCATGAAGGATGTTCTGGTCTATCCGGACAGGGGAACCCTGCGCCCGGAAGAGCAGACCTTTGTGCAGCTGCTGCACAAGCAGGCGGCGCTGACCGTGAAATGACCGCCGAAACCGGTTAAGAACTGGCAAAACATCGGAATGCAGAAAAACCGGAAAGCAAAGGAATTTGGCCGACAGCCGCAGCGCTTTATGCGCTGCGGCTGTCTTTTTGCTGATAAATCGATCAAAAAAGAGACGAAACATCGGCTAAAAAACTTTGCGGCTATATGGTCTTTGATATGCCCCATACCAGAAGCATATTATCATTTTTATGAAAAATATGTTAACATAGACCCAGAAAGCTGGCCGGGATGAATGGAAAATATGGAAAATGCTTCCATAATTCCGGCACAAAGAAAAAGGAGGTTTCTGGTATGATCAGTTTCTTACTCTGTCTGGCGATCCTGATCGTGGGCTACTTTGTCTATGGTAAGATCGTGGACAACACCTTCGGCCCGGACGACCGCGAAACGCCTGCTGTGCGCATCAATGACGGTGTGGACTACGTTGTGATGCCCCAGTGGAAGCTGTTCCTCGTTCAGCTGCTGAACATCGCCGGCCTTGGCCCCATCTTTGGTGCCATGCAGGGCGCATTGTGGGGGCTGTGGTGTTCCTGTGGATCACCTTCGGCACCATCTTTGCAGGCGGCGTGCACGACTACTTCTCCGGCATGATGAGCGAGCGCAACGACGGCGCTTCCATCGCCGAGATCACCGGCAAGTACTTAGGCCCTGTGATGCAGAACGTCATGCGCGTGTTCTCGGTGGTGCTGCTCATCATGGTGGGTACTGTGTTCGCGGTGGGTCCCGCAGGCCTGATCGTGGAGCTGTGCAGTCAGAGCGGCGCTTCCGGCGTGCTCACCTCGCTGCTGTTCTGGCTCATCATTATTCTGGTGTACTACTTTATTGCAACCTTTATCTCCATTGATGCCGTCATTGGCAAGATCTACCCCATCTTTGGCATCTGCCTGATCATCATGGCCATCGGTGTCATCTTCGGCATCTTCACCAATCCCGCCTACACCATCCCGGAGATCTGGGATCACTTTGGCAGCATGCATCCGTCGGGCACTCCCATCTGGAGTTTCATGTTCATCACGGTGGCCTGCGGTGCGATCTCCGGCTTCCACTCCACCCAGTCGCCTCTGATGGCACGCTGCATGAAGAGTGAGAAGCAGGGCCACTTCGTGTTCTACGGCGCAATGGTCTGCGAGGGCGTTATCGCTCTGATCTGGGCCGCTGCTGGCTGCAGCCTGTACGAGGTGACCGGCGGCCTGAACACCGGTCTGGCCGAAGCACTGGCCATGGGCCAGTCCAAGGCTATTTATGATGTCTGCTCCAAGACCATGGGCGGCGTTGGCATTGCTCTGGCAATGATCGGCGTTGTCATCTGCCCCATCACCTCCGGCGATACCGCGTTCCGTTCCGCTCGTCTGACTCTGGCCGACTGGTTCAAGATCGATCAGGACAGCTACGCAAACCGCCTGAAGCTCTGTGTTCCTGTGCTGGGCGTTGGTGCTTTCCTGGGCATCGGCAACGCACTGGGCTTCATCAACTACACCGTGATCTGGCGCTACTTCAGCTGGACCAACCAGACGCTGGCCATGATCGTTCTGTGGGCTGCATCCATGTACCTGTTCAAGGAGAAGAAGAACTACTGGATCACCGCTGTGCCCGCTACCTTCATGAGCGCGGTCTCTTCCACCTACTTCATTCTGGCTCCCGAATGCCTGGGCGGCCTGCTGAACGCCAAGACCGCAGAAGGCGCAACCATCTACAACACCGCCGTTGCATACCCCATCGGCATCATCTTTGCCATTGCAATGCTGGCAGTCTTCCTCCACGCAACGAAGAAGGCAGCCCAGAAGGCATGACACGATATATACAAAGATATATACAAATGATCTGCTGAATAAGGCACCCTCCGCTGAAATGGCTCGGCGGAGGGTGCCTTGTATTTTGCGGCGTTTCAGGCAAAGAAATCACGATTTGCGGAGAAAATTGAAAACGATTGAGCAACTTGCACAAAAGCAGGCCAGAAAGTTTGGCAGCAGCGGCTTTGACCGGTTCCGGGAAAGGTCTTTGCCGGGGAATTAAGAAAATTTGTCGTGAACGCGATAAAAATTCTTTGCGGGTATTCCGCGGAAGCATCTTGCCATATACTTTTTGATATGGGAACCATACCAGAAAAATATTAACTGCTTTATGAAAAAAGTGTTAACATGAAGCCAGAGATTGGTCAGAGCCGCAGCTGGGCACGCAAAATGCTGGCTGTGGTTTGAATCAAAAAGGAGGTTTCTGGTATGATTAGTTTCTTACTCTGTCTGGCGCTCTTGATCATCGGCTACTTTGTCTATGGCAAGATCGTTGACAACACGTTCGGCCCGGACGACCGCGAAACTCCTGCTGTGCGCATCAACGACGGCGTTGACTACGTTGTGATGCCCCAGTGGAAGCTGTTCCTCGTCCAGCTGCTGAACATTGCAGGTCTGGGCCCCATCTTTGGTGCACTGCAGGGTGCTCTGTGGGGTCCCGTGGTGTTCCTGTGGATCACCTTCGGCACCATCTTTGCAGGTGGTGTGCATGACTACTTCTCCGGTATGATGAGCGAGCGCAACGATGGCGCATCCATCGCTGAGGTCACCGGCAGATACCTCGGACCTGTCATGCAGAACATCATGCGTGTGTTCTCTGTTGTGCTGCTGATCATGGTTGGTACCGTGTTCGCAGTGGGCCCCGCAGGCCTGATCGTTACCCTGTGCAAGAACAGCGGCATGTCCGGTCTGCTGACCACCACCCTGTTCTGGCTGATCATCATTCTGGTGTACTACTTCATCGCAACCTTTATTTCCATTGATGCCATCATCGGTAAGATCTACCCCGTGTTCGGCATCTGCCTGATCATCATGGCTGTGGGCGTTATCTTCGGCATCTTTACCAACCCCGCCTACACCATCCCCGAGATCTGGGCAAACTTCGGCAACATGCATCCGTCGGGCACTCCCATTTGGAGCTTCATGTTCATCACCGTTGCCTGCGGCGCTATCTCCGGCTTCCACTCCACCCAGTCGCCTCTGATGGCTCGCTGCATGAAGAGTGAGAAGCAGGGCCACTTCGTGTTCTACGGCGCAATGGTCTGCGAGGCGTCATCGCTCTGATCTGGCCGCTGCCGGCTGCGCACTGTACACCATCACCGACGGCAAGATGGCTGGTCTGGCCGAGGCTCTGGCTGCTGGTCAGTCTGCTGCCATCTACGACGTGTGTGCAAAGACCATGGGCGGCGTTGGCATTGCTCTGGCAATGATCGGCGTTGTCATCTGCCCCGTCACCTCCGGCGATACCGCGTTCCGTTCCGCTCGTCTGACCCTGGCCGACTGGCTCAAGATCGATCAGGACAGCTACGCAAACCGCCTGAAGCTCTGCATTCCGGTTCTGGGCGTTGGCGCTTTCCTTGGCATCGGCAACGCACTGGGCTTCATCAACTACACCGTGATCTGGCGCTACTTCAGCTGGACCAACCAGACGCTGGCCATGATCGTTCTGTGGGCTGCATCCATGTACCTGTTCAAGGAGAAGAAGAACTACTGGATCACCGCTGTGCCCGCTACCTTCATGAGCGCTGTGTCCTGCACCTACTTCGTGCTGGCACCTGAGTGCCTGGGCAAGATGATCAATACTTACGCAGACGGCAAGCTGGTCGCTTACAACACTGCCGTTGCATACCCCATCGGCATCATCTTTGCAATCGCAATGCTGGCACTCTTCATCCATGCCACCAAGAAGCACACCGCTTCTCAGAAGGCATAAGGATGTCTGCCGCACCGCATAAGCCTTAAACTCTGACACCCCCGCCGCTGCACCCCGCAGTGACGGGGGTGTTTTGACATAACAGACAAACCTTTTGTGCAAATCTTAGCAGCAGAAGGGGTTGCATTTTGAGGGCTGCAGTGCGAAAATAGAACCGTGATTTTATTTGGAATGGCTGCAGCATCTGCGGCTGGACCGGAAACTAACAGTAAAGAAGGGAACTTCCATGATCTTCAAACCTGCACAGCTGGGTATGGCAAAGCTTGATCAACAGGAGCTGGTGGAGGACAGAAAGTCCTGCAAAAAGATCGGCCCCTGCGGCGTTGGCAAAAAGGCGCTGTACCTCAACAGCTTTTACATCGACCGCCGCTATTATCTGCCTACGGCAGCATCAGCCGCGTGTTCAAGCGGGTGGCTATGAGCTCCGGCGGCTTTACCGGCAAGGGCATGTTTGCCTCCATGGCCTACCTTGTGGTGGAGTACGATGGCGGCAAGCAGAAGCAGTGCAACTTCAAGGACGAGCGGGATGTGGACAAGCTGCTGGAGGTGCTGGCCAAAGAGCAGCCGCAGATCCATCTGCTCAGCGCAGCCGGTGAGCAGATGCTGCAGAAGAAGGAAGCCGAAAAGGCCTCCCGCAAGCTGCCGGAAAGCGAACTGACCGACGAAGCCCGCCACAGCATCACGGTGCTGCGCAGGGCAAAGGAATATCTGGAAGCAAAGCCGGAAATCGCCGATGAGCTGAGTGCAGCCGAGCGCCGCAAGCGTGCCCAGCTGCAGAGCAAGCCGGTGTACCGCTATGTGGCGCTGGCCATCTTTGTTATGGGCATCGTCTCCGCGGCCTACGGCCTGTATGCCGTTACCACCCACACCGGTGGCTATGGCATCTACTTTGCACTGTTTGGCTTTGCAGCCATCTTCCTGTTCTCCAGCTACAACATGCTGCCCACTGCCCACAACAACCACAGCGCCATCATGAAGCGGGCCGAGAAGGCCGAAGCTGCTATGGCAGAATACGTGAAGCACTACCGAACGGTGCCTTCCGGTGCCCAGCCATTACGCACATCCCATCGTGCTCAAGCAGATGAGCGATGCCATTGAAGAGGGCCGCGCCGTCACGGTGCCGGAGCTTTGACTGCCGTGGAAAACCGCCTGAAGTCCCTGAACGCAGATGTGCAGGTGGAACAGGAGGAATACGACGAGGTGGTGGTCATCAAAGCGATGTTCCTGAACCACGATTATCAGTAAAAAGTAAGCAAAGAGGGCTTTTCCTTCGGGGAAGGCCCTTTTGCTTTGCCTAACTTCTTGCACAGCAGAATCGTTCGTTTTATAATGAAAAAGGAGAGTCTTTACACCCACGAGTGGAGGAAACAGCTATGGATATGGTCACCCTTGGCAGCACCGGCATCACGGTGAACAAAAATGGCTTCGGCGCACTGCCCATCCAGCGCATCTCGCAGGAAGATGCCGTCTATCTGCCCGCAAGGCTTACAAGGCAGGCATCCACTTTTTTGATACCGCCCGCGCCTACACCGACAGCGAGGTGAAGCTGGGCGAAGCCTTTGACGGCATCCGCACGGAAGTGTATATCGCCACCAAAACGGCAGCGCAGAACGCAGAGGACTTTTGGAAGGATCTGCACACCTCACTCACCAATCTGCGCACCGATTACATTGACCTGTACCAGTTCCACAATCCCGCATTCTGCCCGAAGCCCGGCGACGGCTCCGGCCTCTACGAGGCTATGCAGGAGGCCAAAGCCAAAGGCATGATCCAGCATATCGGCATCACCAACCACCGCCTGAAGGTGGCCCACGAGGCCATTGACAGCGGTTTGTACGAGACACTGCAGTTCCCGTTCAGCTATATCTCCGGTGAGCAGGAGCTGGAATTGGTGAACAAGTGCAAGGCGGCAAATATGGCTTTATCGCATGAAGGGCCTGTCCGGTGGACTGATCACCAACAGCGCCGCAGCCTATGCCTTTGAGGCGCAGTTCGATGGAGTTCTGCCCATCTGGGGCGTGCAGCGTGAAAGGGAACTGGACGAGTTCCTCTCCTATATCGACAACCCGCCGCGCATGACCGACGACATCCGTGCCGTCATTGAGGGGGATCGTGCCGAGCTGTGCGGCGAGTTCTGCCGCGGCTGCGGCTATTGTATGCCCTGCCCGGCAGGCATCGAGATCAACAACTGCGCCCGCATGAGCTGCTGCTGCGGCGTTCGCCCTCGGCAGAGCATCTCAGCCCCGCAGGTCAGGCCAAGATGAAAAAGATCGAGGGCTGCCTGCACTGCAACCGGTGCAAGGCCAAGTGCCCATATGGTCTGGATACCCCCGCCCTGCTGGCCCGCAACTATGAGGATTACAAGCGCGTTCTGGCCGGTGAAGTAAAAGTTCAGTAACACAAAAGCTCCTGCCCATTCAGACAGGAGCTTTTGTGCTTTATGCGGCAGCTTTTGGCTGCTCAAAAATCCTCATCGATTCCTTATAGCAGTGTGCGAAGTACACGATCTCGGCAAGGGCGGTCAGCGCCCAGCTGCAGGGGTACAGTGCGTACAGCGAGGGAATGGTGTGAAAGTGCGCGAAGATGGTGTATACCCAGATCACCCGGAATACGCAGGAACCCATTACCACAATAATGGTGGGCACCACCGTCTTGCCAAGTCCGCGGGAAGCGGCGATGGTGCAATCCATAAAGGCGGAGATGCAGTAGGCAAAGCCCATCACGCCCACGCGCTTCATGCCGGCATCAATGACGGCGCTCTCGGTGGTGAACAGGGCAAGGAAGGTGCGGCCAAAGAGGAACAGGCTTCCGCCCAGGATCAGGCCCACACCAAAGGAGTAGGCCAGACTGATGAAATAACTCTTCTTTACGCGGTCTGGCTTGCCAGCGCCGTAGTTCTGGCTCATAAAGCTTGCACAGGCCATATAGAATGCGGCCATGCAGTCGTAGATCATGGCATCGGCATTGGCGGCGGCGCTGTTGCCCTTGACCATGAGAGAGTCGAAGGAGTTGACCCCTGCCTGAATGAACAGGTTTGCAATGGCGAAAATGGCATTCTGGAAACCGGACGGAAGACCAAGGCCCAGAATGCTCTTTGTTGTGGCGGGGTCCAGATGCAGCTTTTTGGTGTCCAGCACGTAACAGTCCTGCACTTTGGTCAAAGCGTGCAGGATCAGCCCGGCAGAGGCGCACTGCGAAATGGCACTGGCCAGCGCCACGCCCATGACGCTTAACTGGCACACGATGACAAAGAACAGGTTCAGTGCAATGTTCAGTGCGCCCGCAATGGACAGGTACATCAGCGGCTTTTTGGTGTCGCCGATGGCGCTGAACACAGCGTTGCCGAAGTTGTACAAGGCCAGAGCGGGCATACCAAGGAAGTACACCCGCAGGTACAGGATGGCACCGGGCAGCAGGTCGTCCTTGGTGTTCAGCAGCCGCAGCATGAAGGGGGAACCCAGCAGGCCGACGAACAGCAACACCACACCCGCGATCAGGCTGACGATGGCGGCGGAGTGGACAGTCTTTTCCACATCGTGCTCGTGCCGTGCACCGTAGAAGCGGGCCACCAGCACGTTGATGCCGCCGCTCAGGCCGATCAGGAAGCCGGTGAACAGGCTGACGAGGATGCTGGTGGAACCCACCGCGCCCAGCGCTGTAGAGCCTGCAAACCGGCCTACCACGGCCACGTCCGACATGTTGAACAGCACCTGCAGCAGGTTGGAAAGCGCCAGCGGCAGACTGACCAGAAAGATCTGTTTGGCCAGAGGGCCTTCGGTCAGTGTTTTGGTATTTGATTTCATGTTCTCTTTTTATCCTTTAACCTAAACCGTGCCCGCGCACACCGGGGCACACCTCTATTATATGGGCCGCTGCGGCTTTTGCAAGATAGCATCGACATTTCATATTTGATTTTTTTGTGTGGCTGTGCTATACTACTTTACACCGATGAAATAAATATGTGCGATCGTAGCTCAGCTGGATAGAGCGTTCGGCTCCGACCCGGAAGGCCAGAGGTTCGAATCCTCCCGGTCGCACCAAGAATCCCCGACACACTTTCGTGTGCCGGGGATTCTTTTGTGCGATCGGAGGATTCGAACAGCAACGACGACGACCGCAGCCAGCGGCTGAAACAGGAGGAGTTGTTGGGGCCGCGTTCTGATTTTTCAAAGCCCTGCCAAGGGGCTGCAGAAAATCAGCAAACGCAACCCGTCAGGCCCTGCACAGCAGGGCAAGCAATCAGCCCAGCGGGCTGTTGCTTAGCCTGCGGTTGCCAACCTGTAGGAATGTCTAACAAGAGGACTACTGTTCATCCGTGGAAAAATCGAACTGTCCTGAAACCCGTAAAACACATTCGTGTTCTGGTTTTTCTTTTTTCAGTGCGCCGGGAGGATTCGAGTTATCCTTTTTTGTTTTTCATCCAGATGCGGTACAGCCCGTCTGTGATGAGGGTCTCCCGGTATAGAATGGGGGTGCAGCATGCTTCCCGGATGGGAATGGGCAGATTGCCGGTGGCGTAGAATGCTGTCTGCGGGCCAAGTTCTGCGCAGAAACGTTCCGCCAGACCGTCCAGCAGGCTGGCGGTGCCCAGTACAAAGCCGTTCTGCAGGCAGGAAGAGGTGCTCTTGCCCAGAATGGATGCAGGAGCCTTTGCGGCAAGGTCGATCTGCGGCAGCTGAGCGGTGTTCTTTACCAGTGCGCTCAGCGAGAGCTGCGGTCCGGGCAGGATCACGCCGCCCACAAGTTCCTGCTTGGCATTGACTGCCATCATGGAGATAGCGGTGTCGGCAGAGATCACCACCAGCGGCCCGGAACACTCTGCCAGTGCAGCAACAGCACCGCATAAAAGCTCGGCGCCCAGCTGGGCGGGGTTGTCCAGCCGAAGCTTGATGCCGCTTTTCAGGCCGGGGCCGACCGTCAGGATGCGTGCATTGCAGAGGATACGCAAAGCGGAAAGAACCCGGCCGCTCAGCACGGGCACTACACTGCCCAGAATACCGCCTTCAATTTGTGCCGGCGAAGCACCGTGCAGAGAGAGCAGATTCACCAGACGGATGGCGTATTCGTCCACCGTTGCGGCGGTATCAGAGTGCAGCCGTCCACAAAAACGCAGAGTATCCTGCTCGTAGCCGCCCACGGTGATGTGGGTGTTGCCAATGTTGACGGTGAGTATCATAAACAAAGCCCTCCTCTGCAGCACAATATAATGTATATATAATATAATAGCGCGCCCGCCGCGGATACTGACACAGGACATGGCGCTTCTCCCTTATAGAATAAGTACAGCTACCTTACACAGGATGCTGGGGGATGACTCCATAATACGTTCTGTCTGCAGCCTTGTCAAGAAAAAGGCACGCCCTGAAACGGGTGAAAAACAGGGAGATTCTTTATTCTGCAAAGAAATTGGAAAAAATCTGTCAAAAAGTGTTGACAAGGAGACGGGGGTGTGGTATTATACTTGAGCGCCAAGCGCTGAGGCAAAAGAATGACTTCCAAAGCCTCAGCAGGAAGCCCTTGAAAAGAACCAATAGACGCTGAAAAGTTCCAGTTTGTTCTGAGAAACTTC
>ENA-OQAA01001366-OQAA01001366.1-human-gut-metagenome-genome-assembly--contig:-NODE-1366-length-12557-cov-6.645696_pt1 | contig 12557 bp, 17 predicted proteins | sample MGYA00242489_ERZ504515 | MGnify/ENA primary metagenome ERZ504515 (study PRJEB26092, sample SAMD00036237) | human gut metagenome | host: Homo sapiens | study: EMG produced TPA metagenomics assembly of...
TATATCCTGCGTGGTGCGGAAGAACAGCGGCGGCTGATTGTCCGCATCCTTGAAGCCGTTGCCGCCTGCAGCACGGCACGGTACGCCGCGTCTCCGGCTCGGTAAGTGCACGTCGCCGGTGGCAATGACCGGCTTGTGCAGGTCCTCGCCCAGCTTGATGACCGTGCGGTTGAAGTTTTTGATGTCCTCTTCGCTGTCCACCTTGCCGTCTCGCACCATGTAGGCGTTGTTGCCCAGCGGCTGGATCTCAAGAATATCGTAGTAGGACGCGATCTTTTTCAGTTCTTCATAGCTGGTGCCATCCACGATGGCCCGGTACAGCTCGCCGGCTTCGCAGGCGGAAGTGAGCAGCAGGCCGTCCCGGTATTTGTTCAAAAGACTCCGAGGCACCCGGGGCTTTTTGAAAAAGTAGTTCACATGGGCTTCGCTGACGATCTTGTACAGATTTTTCAGGCCCATTTGGTTCTTGACCAGAATGATGAGGTGGTAATACTTCTTTTTCAGCACCTCGCGGTTGCCGCCAAGGCCGGTGTTGATCTCACTGACCTTTGCTACCTGCTTTTCTTTCAGGTCATTCAGCATGACCCCGAAGATGCGGCCCAGCGCGGCAGAATCCTCACAGGCACGGTGGGCCTCGTAGGCAGGCAGCTCCAGATGCTTGTTGATGGTGCCCTGCTTGTAGTTGTGCAGGCCGGGGTACATGGCCTGCGCCATGGTCAGGGTGTCGATATAGGTCGGCTCCAGCTTGATGCCGCTGCGCTTGGCGGCGGCGCGCAGGAAACGCATATCAAAGGCGTGGACGTTGTGGCCCACAAGGATGCGGTCTCCCGCAAATTTGAGGAAGGCTTCCAGTGCTTCCTTTTCGCCGGGAGCATCCGCCACCATTTCGTTGGTGATGCCGGTCAGCTCGGTGATCTTGGGGGTGATGGGCTTGCCGGGCTTGACAAAGGTATCAAATTCCTCCACCACTTCGCCGTTTTTCACGATGACGGCACCGATCTCGGTCATATACTCCACGCCGGGGTCAAGGCCTGTGGTCTCGGTATCAAACACGCAGAACTCCCCGTCCAGCGGCTGATCCTTCACACCGTATACACAGGGGATCATGTCGTCCACAAAGTAGGCTTCGCAGCCGTAGATCAGCTTGAAGTCCGGGTCTGATTTATGGATATCGTCCGCTGCCAGCATGGCTTCCGGGTAACCCTGACACACACCGTGGTCAGTGATGGCAACGGCCGGATGTCCCATGCGGTGGGCCAGCTTGACGATGCCGCCGGGGTCACAGAAGCCGTCCATGCTGGAAAGCTTGGTGTGCAGATGCAGCTCCACACGCTTGACCGGTGCGGTATCCTCCCGCTTTTTGCGCTCCACGATGAGCACATCGTAGGGGTAGACGATATAATCGTGTTCGTACTTGTCGTAGGAGCAGTCGCCGCGCACGATGAGGGTGGTGCCCTTGCCAAGGCTCTCCCACTTGGAGCAGTCCTCACCTTCCTGCGCGCGGATCTTCAGGTTGATGGAGCCCTGATAATCGGTGATGGATACGGTATAAATTTTTCGGAAGTTGCCCTTGACCTCCGAGAAGAACACATCGCCCCAGATCGTGCACTTGCCGCCCTCGCCGCCAAGGTCTTTCAGCGGGGTGAGGTTCTTGGGGGTGAACATCTTGCCGTGGAAAATGGTGACAGGCTTATCGGTCAGGTCCAGACCATCCACCTTGATGGACGGTGCTGTGTTCTTTTTCTCAAACTTGACCACCGGTGGCGCGATCTTGCGCTCCAGCTTTTCTTCCATCTGGTGCTGCTCGGCTTCGCTTACAGCGCTTTGCAGCGTTACCTGCGGCGTTACCCCGGTGTGGGCTGCAATGCGCTCTGCCAGCAGCTTTTCAAAGTGCATCTCCTGCAAAAACTTGGTGCCATGGCATACGCCGATGGTGATCTTCTGTCCGATGATGTTGATCTTGCACCGGTCCAGAAAGCCGTTGATGGGCACGCCGTCCCGCTTCATCTCTTCCATCAGATCGCGCAGGGCCGCTTCGTCCAGCATGGCATAGCCAAACAGGTTCTGGATGCGCAGCTCAAAGCCTCATAATCCGGCTGCAGGGATGCCAGCAGCCGGGCACAGAGATTTTTGTCCAGCGGCGCACCGCTGCGCAGGGTAAAGATGACCTGCCGCTCCTGCCGCAGCATCTGCGCATGCTCCACAATGACCTGCCCGAAGCAGGCCGCAAATGCCGGGTCCACCATGAACTGCGGCCACAGGTTGGATACGAGTGGTGTCACAAATGGTACTCCTTTTTATACAGCACAAACTGCCGCACCCGTTTTTTGCAGGTGTGGCAGCTGTGAAAAAAGCCAAATTATAGTTTATAGATCTCATCCATGAACTGATCCAGGATGTTGTCTCCGGTCAGCTTTTTGATGGGCTTGCCGTGGATGAACAGCACCGCCTCGCCTTTGCCGCCGGCAATGCCGATGTCTGCTTCGCGGGCTTCACCGGGGCCGTTGACCACGCAGCCCATCACGGCCACCTTGATGGATTTTTTGCAGCCCTGCAGCCGCTTTTCCACCTCATTGGCGATCTCGGTGCAGGGATACTGGGTGCGGCCGCAGGTGGGGCAGGTGATGACCTCCGGGCCTGCTACCGGGAAGCCCACGGCGCGCAGGATGTTGTAGCCCGCTTCCACTTCCTTTTCCGGCTCTGCGGCCAGCGAGACGCGGATGGTATCGCCAATGCCTTCCAGCAGCATTCCGCCGATGCCCATGCCGCTTTTCAGCAGACCCATCTGGTAGGTACCCGCCTCGGTAACACCCACATGGAGCGGGTAATCCGTGACAGCGCTGAGCTGGCGGTAGGCCTCCATCATGCGAGGCACATTGGAGTTCTTGATGGAAATGACGATGTTGTTGAAATCGAATTTTTCCAGCAGGCGCACATGGTACAGTGCACTCTCCACCATGGCCTCCGGCGTGGGTGCGCCGTATTTTGCAAGGATGTGCTTTTCCAGACTGCCGCCATTCACGCCGATGCGGATGGGAATGTTCTTGCGCTGACAGGCATCCACCACAGCCTTCACCCGGTCATCGTCGCCGATGTTGCCGGGGTTGATGCGGATCTTATCCACGCCTACATCTGCGCAGGCCAGAGCCGCCTTGTAGTCAAAATGGATGTCTGCCACAATGGGGATGTTCACCGCATTCTTGACGCTTCGATGCACTTTGCATCCGCCGGGCTGGGGCAGGTCACGCGCAGGATCTGACAGCCAGCAGCTTCGCACCGCTTTGCCTGCGCCACATTGCCCTCAATATCCTCCACCGGCACGTTGAGCATCGTCTGCACCGCAACAGGATTCTTGCCGCCGATGGTCACATTGCCGATTTTCACTTCCCGTTTTAACTGCCGCATAAAGTTCCCCTTTCTGTTTTTGCTCACAATGCACCGGTCACAAGCCGGATGATATCATTATAGGTTGCAAAGAGCATCAGGCCAAACAGCAGTGCAAAGGCCGCAATGGTCAGTGTACCCTGCAGCTTTTCCGGCACTGCATGGCCGGTAACGCCCTCAATGATCAAAAATACCACCTTGCCGCCATCCAGTGCGGGAAGGGCAGCAGATTGAACACGCCCAGATTGATGGTGATGAGGGCCAGCAGCTCCAGCAGATCCTGCCAGCCGTAGCTTGCCGCCTGACCGATTGCTGTCACGATACCCACCGGGCCGGACAGATTGTTGATGCTCTCACGTCCGCGCACAAGGTCTGCCAGCGAGATAAACGCGATGCGTCCGTAGTACAGGGTGCTGTTCCATGCTTCTTTTAACACATTGAGCGGTGTTTTTTTGATGCCGTACACCGTAAAGCCAAGGGTCATATGGGTCTGGCCGTTCTCGTCCTGCCAGGTGTCGAACTGCACGTCCGGCAGTTCCACCTTCTGGCCGTCCCGCTTCACGGTGAACCGGGCGCGATAGGCTTCGGTGCGCACCAGCTCATAAAGGATGTCGTTGGCCACAAAGCAGCGCCTGCCGTTCACGGCAACGATCTCGTCCCCCGCCTGCAGGCCGGTCTGGCCGCAGAGGGCATCGTTCTCAATGGAATAGATGGTCTTGCTGGTGATGGCTCCTTCCTGTGCTGCCACAAGAATGACCAGCACCACAAAGCCCAGCACGAAATTCATGAAGCACCTGCACCATCACAAGCACACGCTGCCATACCGGTGCCTCGTTCAAAGGGATGCCGGTGCGCTGCTCCGGCGGGACAGGGTTTTCGTCCTCTGCTTCCCGTTCGTCGCGGGCCGCTTCGGCCTGCTGGCTCTCGGGGCTTTCCTCGCCCTCCAGCGCCACATAGCCGCCTACCGGCAATGCACGCAGGCTGTACTGGGTGCCCTTGTAAATTTTCTTCCACAAAGCCGGCCCCATGCCGATGGAAAACTCGTTGACCTGAATGCCGCAGAGCTTTGCCACGGTAAAGTGCCCGAATTCATGAATGGCGATCACAGCGCTGAACACGATCAGTGCGGCGATCAGGGTGATAAAAATTGACATTGCGTCTCCTAAAGCTGAAAAGTCGGAACCCCTCTCAGTCAGGGCTGCCGAACGCAGTGAGGCTGAGAGGGTTTTTATAAGTGCGCTCTTACAAATTCCCGTGCCATGCGGTCGCACTCGTACACATCGCTGAGGGTATACTCGCCGCCAAAGCTGTCGCTGTCCACGACTGCTTCCACCAGACGGCCAATATCGAGGAAGCCAATTTTGTCCTCAAGGAAGAGCTTGACAGCTTCCTCATTGGCACCGTTGGCGGCACATGGGCCGAGACCGCCCTTTTTGATGCCTTTTTGCAGGCGGCAAGGCAGCGGAAGGTCTCGTCGTCTGCCACATCGAAGGTGAGCACCTTGAGTGCGGCAAAGTCCAGCTCCGGCACAACGCCGGGTACGCGCTTTGGGTAGGTGAGCGCATACTGGATGGGAATGCGCATATCCGGCACACCCAGCTGAGCAATGACCGAATTATCGCTGAACTGCACCGCCGAATGCACGATGCTCTGGCGCTGCACCACGATCTGGATCTTCTCCGGCGGCAGGCCGAACAGCCACACTGCCTCGATCAGCTCCAGACCCTTGTTCATCAGGGTGGCAGAGTCAATGGTGATCTTTGCGCCCATGTTCCAGTTGGGGTGCTTGAGGGCATCCGCCTTGGTCTTACCGCGCAGCTCCTCGGTCTTCATCCCGAAGAAGGGGCCGCCGGATGCCGTGAGCAGGATCTTGGTCAGGCTGGGGGCGCTCTCCTTATCCTGCAGGCACTGGAAAATGGCAGAATGCTCGCTGTCCACCGGCAGCAGCTTTACACCATGCTTTGCCACAGCCTGTGTGACCAGATGACCGCCGGTGACAAGGCTCTCCTTGTTGGCAAGGGCCAGATCATGGCCGCTTTCAATGGCGCACAGGCTGGCGCCCAGACCCGCAATGCCCACCACGCTGTTCAGCACCACATCGGTGCCGTCCAGTGCGGCCAGCTGCTTGAGCCCCTCCGGCCCTACCAGCAGCCGGGGCGCATCTGCACGACCGGAAAGCTCCGCATCCAGCCTGCGGGCCGCATCTGGGTCGGTCATGCAAACATAGCGCGGATGAAACTCTTCGATCTGCTGCAGGATCTTGTCTACATGGCTGTGGGCAGAAAGACCGAACACCTCATAGCCCTGTGCACGGATCACATCCAGACTCTGGGTGCCGATGGAACCGGTAGAACCCAGCAGAGTGATTTTTTTCGACATCACACGTTCCCCCTTTTAATAGTAGAACACCGCCGTAATGACCATGGTCACAAAGGGCGCAATGAACATCACACTGTCAAAGCGGTCCAGAATGCCGCCGTGCCCCGGGAAGATGGTGCCGTAATCCTTGATGCCGCACTGGCGCTTGACCACGCTGGCAAACAGATCACCATAAATGCCCAACACCGCAGCCACGCAGCCCAGCAGCGCAATGATCACGTACATGGAAACGCCAATGTTGGAGCGGGTGAAGGCTTCCATCCGGTTTGCCGCCACTGAGTACACCAGTGTGATGATCACACCAAACGCCATGGTGCCCAGAACACCGCCAATGGCACCTTCCACGGTCTTTTTGGGGCTGACCACCGGGCAGAGCTTGTGCTTGCCAAAGGCACGGCCTGCAAAGTAGGCACAGGTATCGCCGCCCCAGGCAAAGCAGAGGATGAGCAAGATAAAGAACACCGCATCGTAGCCGTACTGCTCCACCGGCAGCAGCTCCTTGAGCCGGATAAAGGAATAGAAGCAGAAGATCACGATACCGGAGAACATCAGCAGGCCGCTGGCCTTCTGATAGCTGATGGTGCCATTGCGCACCACCAGATAGATGGCGTAAAAGGTGACCAGCAGAAAGGACATCGGCATCACCAGCCGCCGCATGACCTGATAGTTGCTCGTCATGACCAGCAGTGTATACGGCACCAGAACCGCATACATCAGCCAGTCCTTCTTTTCAAAGCCGAGGGCACTGTAGATCTCGTGAACGGCGATCAGCGTAATGGCCGCGATAACCAGATTAAAGATCAGAGTGTTGAAGGTGAACATCACGCCGATCAGTACGATGATGCCCACGATCGCAGTAATAACACGTGTTTCATAGATTGGATCTCCTTTTCACCGGTCGGGTGCCGCGCCCCTCTGGATTAAGTTTGGCTCCGGCAAAGCCGCCGGGCCGTCCGGTCCCTGCACCGTGTGCAGGAGGTCTTGGGTTTTACAGTCCGCCAAACCGGCGGGAACGATGATTGAACTCCTCAATGGCAGCGTCCAGATCGCTGCGGGTGAAATCCGGCCACAGAACGTCCATTTCTACCAGCTCCGAGTAAGCTGCCTGCCAGAGCATGAAGTTGGACAGCCGCTTTTCTCCGCTGGGACGCAGGATAAAATCCGGGTCCTTCTGGCCAGCGGTATACATGGCATCGCTGAGCAGCTGTTCCGTGATCTCTTCGGGCTTTATCTCCCCTGCCGCCGCCTTTGCCGCCAGTTGCTGCGCCGCCCGCACGATCTCCGGGCGGCCGCCGTAGTTGATGGCAATGTTCAGGGTCATGCCGGTCTTGACCGAAGAATCTGCTTCCAGCTTGTTCATCAGCTGCTGCAGCTTTTCATCCAGCACCGTGCGGTCGCCCATGAACTTGATGCGGATATTGCGGTTCTTGTAGTCAAAGCCCTTCAGCAGATATTCGCCGAACAGCCGCATGATGGCGTTGACCTCTTCCAGCGGACGCTTCCAGTTCTCGGTGGAAAACGCATAGAAGTACACCGACGAAACGCCCAGCTCATCGCAGTAATCTGCGATATCGCTGAACACCTCTGCGCCTCTTTTGTGCCCGGCAGTGCGGGGCAGGCCGCGGTTCTTTGCCCAGCGGCCGTTGCCGTCCATGATGATGCCGATGGAAAGGCCCTCGGCAAATTCTTTAGGATGCGCCATTGTTTCCTCCCGGCAGCAACGCCGCCTTCAACAAAAGTGCCGCGCACTCTTCTTCAGCGCACGGCACCTCCAGTTTATTGCATCTGCGCAGATCAGACAGACATGATCTCCTTCTGCTTTTCTTCCACCGCAGCATCGATGTTCTTGATATACTTGTCGGTCAGCTTCTGGACATCCTCTTCCATGGTCTTCTGGCTGTCCTCGGTCAGCTCGCCGGCCTTCTTCATGGCCTTGGCTTATCCATAGCCTCGCGGCGGATGTTGCGCACTGCCACCTTAGCCTCCTCGCCCAGCTTGGAAACTTCCTTTGCCAGCTGCTTGCGGCGCTCCTCGGTGGGAGCCGGGAAGTTCAGGCGGATGGTAGAGCCGTCATCAATGGGAGTGATGCCCACATCGCTGGCCATGATGGCCTTGCTGATGGGGCGCAGCAGAGTACGGTCCCACGGGGTAATGGTCAGGGTGCGTGCTTCGGCCACAGCCACGGATGCCACCTGCTGGATGGGAGTGGGGGCACCATAATAATCCACGCTGACCTTATCCAGCACAGCGGGATTTGCGCGGCCTGCGCGCACAGCGCCCAGTTCGCGGCCCAGATGTTCGACCGAGCTCTTCATCTTGTCTTCGTAAACCTTGGTGTTGCTGCTCATTGCGGTAGTCTCCTGTTCCTTTTTATCTTGGGGCTGCGCTGCAATGCGTCTGCCCTATAATGTATGTCGGCTGCAGGCGTTTCAGCCTCGTAAACCAGTGTGCCCACATTCTCGCCCTGCACGGCACGGGCAATGTTGTCCGGGTCGGCCAGATCGAACACGAGGATGGGCAGCTTGTTGTCGCGGCACAGAGTGGCAGCAGTGCCATCCATAACAGCCAGCTGGTCTTCCAGCACCTTGGTAAAGGTGAGGCTATCATACTTCTTTGCGTCGGCGTACTTGTGGGGATCCTTATCGTAAACGCCATCCACATAGTAGCCTTGAACATCACATCGGCGCTCACTTCCACAGCGCGCAGAGCGGTTGCCGTATCCGTGGAGAAGAACGGGTTGCCGGTGCCGCCGCCGAACACGGCGATCTTGCCCTCATCCATGGCGCGCAGGGCATCCTTGCGGGTAAAGGGCTGTGCCACCTGCGGCATGGTGATGGAGGTGAACACCTCAGTGGGCACACCCAGCTGTTCCAGCTTGTCGGAGACAGCCAGTGCGTTCATCACGGTTGCCAGCATACCGATCTTATCGGCCAGTGTGCGCTCCATCTTGCCGCTGGAACGGCCGCGCCAGAAGTTGCCGCCGCCAACCACGATACCAATCTGCACGCCGAGGTCGTGTGCTTTCTTCACGCCGCCGCAGATCGCGTCCATGGTGGGTTCATCAAAACCCATGCCCTTTTCGCCGCCCAGTGCTTCGCCGCTGATCTTCAGAAGGATACGCTGATATTTCAATGCCATAATCCAAACACCACCTGTTTTTATCTTCCGTCAGGGCATAGGCATACCCTGGCATTTTTTACTATAGCTTATTTTACAATAAAACATCCATAAAGTAAACAGGAAATCTGCGCGGAAATCCGGAAGCTTTTATGAACGGCTGCGCAGACCGCGCAGCAGCTGCTTCATTCCGGGCGGAATGCGGCGGCTTTCCACCGCTTTCTGGATGGCTTTGTTGTGGGTCCACAGATCCAGCCGCTTTTCTGTGAGCCACGGCAGCGCGGCATCCGGCTGCTTTGCCAGTGCTGTGGCAAAATACCATGCCCGCATCATATTGATATAGTATTCCGTGCTGTGCACATCGGCCACCCATTCCAGATATTCCGGCCGGAATGCATCATCCAGATAATAGCGCATCAGCATCTCCATGCCATAGCGCACGGTGTACACCTCGCCCGAATCCAGCCAGCGGCGAATGGGCACCAGCAGTTCCTTCTTGTGCTTTGCAAACACTTTGGGGCAAAAGCAGTCACAGGTGGCCCAGTTGTTGATGTAGGGCAGGAACGCTTCCGTTTCAGCCAGCGCCCTGTCGTAGTCCCGGATAAGTTCGATCAGAAACGCGTGGAGGTTGTTCTCTTCGTAGTATCCATGCGGCAGGGCCTGTAAAAACACTTCTGCCTGCGCTGTGCCTGCGAGCTGTTTTGCCAGCCTGCGCAGAGCCGGAACGCGCACGCCGATCACCGTTTCCGGCGGCACGGTGGGCATCAACGCACTGTGAAAGGCGCGGTATGCTTCATCCCGCAGGGCAAACAGCTGCGCACGAATGATCTCTGCTTCCGGCTCCATCCTCTCTCCCTCCGTTCTTTTTCTATTGTAGCAGAGCCGTATGGAAAAGCAAGGCCGTTCCGGCATTCTTTTCCGGTGCTTTAAGGAACATACAAAAATTGGGCTGGACATTTGTGCCGGAACATGCTATAATATCGTTCGTAAATGCGGGCATCGTACATCGGCTAGTATATCAGCCTTCCAAGCTGAGGAGGTGGGTTCGATTCCCATTGCCCGCTCCACCATTTTTAGACGCTGATTCGTTAAGAATCGGCGTCTTTCTTTATGCTCTGACCCAGTTTTTGACCCAGTTTTTTATTTTTGACCCCGAAAAGAGCTTTATCTCAGCGCAAAGAAAAAAGGCTCCCTCTGGCGTTGCTGGTCAAAGGGAGCCTTGCTCATGCTATGGATTCAGAAAAAATTTTTGTTGCAGCCATTTTCGTGAAGTCACGAAAATGGTCACATCTCTTTGATACACCGGTTGGTCAGTTTGCCGTATACGTCCTCATACAGCTCTTCCTTGTCGCCGTTGTAGGTGTACTCAGCATAGACGCCATCCCCTGCCACGGTGGTGGACAGCAGGGCCTTGTAGTTCTGGAGCGTCTTGCAAGCCCACACCACAAAGACGTTTTCGAGGGTGATTTTGGTTTCGCGGTTCTTATTGTACCACTCAACCAGCGCGTTTTTGCACACGCTCTCGTATTCGGCCATGCCTGTGATAATCATACAGATACCTCCTTGATGTTTGCGTGACGCCACGAAAACGTCACATATAGACTTTCTGGCTGCGAACCTGAGCCTCAATCATCGGCTTCAGATAGCTGTCGAGGTCGCCGAAAGTTTCCTTGATGAACGTGACGGTCTCCTGCGTCAGAGCTTTCTTCGCTGCGGCCAGTGCGCGATTGTAGGCAACGCGCTGCGCGTCCTCGTCGAACTTGTCCGACTCCTTGAGTGCGTCAACGTAGGTCTGATTGACGTACTGGACGGCGTTGAACACTGCGTTTGCCGCATTCTGGAGGCAGCTCTGCGCGAACTTGTTGCTGATATAGCCGTTTGCGATGCTGACAGCCTTGTTCAAGGCCCAGCCGAAAATAACAGTCAGAGCGGGGATGCAGGCGGTCAAAACGGTTTTCATGAGTTCGTCCATAATTATTCTCCTTCGTTTTCAGTGTTGTTGTCGGTGGTGATGTTCTTCGGCTTCTTGTTTTTGATGGACGCCATCGCGCCAAACTCGACCATCCACGGCGCAGCCATGGCCGCAATAGCCAGACTGTCCGGAGCCGTTACGCTATGCCAGTACAGTGCCAAAACAGCCGCGTCGAGCACCGTACACATGAACAGGCAATAGATTACTGCCTTATCCATAAAGCCGCGCTGTGACCGCCGTTTCTTGCGCTTATGGCGTTCATCGGCCTTGACGTTGATGTGAAGTTCCTGCATAGGTATCACCTCACAGCTTGGCAAGGTACTTGTCCGCGCCGGACAGCGCCCGCCACGATGCAGGGCCGCAGATGCCGTCCGGGGTCAGATTATACTTTTTCTGCGCTTTCAGGAGCGCATTCTCGGTCGCCTCTCCGAAGATGCCGTCCGGATTCAAGCCGAGGAGCCGCTGAAGCATCTTCGTCGCTGCCCGGTTTGTGTCACCGGTGCAGCCCCGGCGGATGGTCGGCAAGATGAACTTCAGGTAGGTGGTAGACGGATAGTGCTTCTTCGCATCACACAGCCATGTCGCCTTGGCCCCACGGGTGTCCGCATGACAGAACGCATTCCCTGCGTACCAGTAAATGCCGACGCCGCCGAACCCAACCGCCTGGGCGATGATGCCCAGTGCGACCGGGGTCAGGCTCCGATCATCAAGCCGCCAATCGGCAGCCATGCCGTAGCGGTGGCGGCTGTTCGTGCCGCCGCCCGCTTCCTGATTACGCTTCAGACAGCGGTAGCCGGAAGTGATTTTGATTTTCTTCCCGGTTACCTCCCGGATACGCTGGAGCTTTTCGGCCAGCTCCGGGTCTACCATCTGAGTTCCGCAGCCGCACGGGCAGTCGAACTCGTACCGGCTGAAATTCTTCGTCAGCGCGGTTCTGTCGCCGCGCCGGTAGATAATAACGCTCACGCCTCATGCCTCCTTATAAAAAGTCGTGCTTCTGGAGCCGCTCATTGTACACACGTTTAATGTTCGCCACTGCACAGATGCAGCGGTTGTTCTTATAGTTCGGGTGGCTACGGCAGTAGTCCTCATAGGCGTCAATGACGGCCAAAGTCTCGATGAAATGCTCCCTCGTGTGATGCCTGTCGTCAATCAGCTCGTCATTGAACCTTAAAATCTGGGTGCGGAGCAGGTTTGCGTTTCGCTCGTCGTCAACTTTGATGTGTTCGTCGAGCTTCTGCTGTGTCTGCTTCTGCTGTTCCAGCACCTCGGCGTTCAGAGCGTGGCCAATGAGCTGGGCCAACTTGCTCCACGGATTCAGCTTGATGGGCGAAATCTGCACGAGGGTCAGGAGGACTACGAGCGCCCCGCCCCCGCTGTAAAAAGTTCCTTGATGTCGTCGATGTTCAATGGTCAGTCCTCCATAATAAAAAGGCGGCCGCGTATCTTCACGCAGTCGCCTTTCCTGTTTTGCCCGCTTAGTCCTCGGTGATGAGTCTTCGCAGCCGGAATCAATCAGCAGCTCCCGAACCTTGCTCTTCAGCTTGGCAGGAACCTCAGCAAAAGTCTTTTTGCCGAGCATGATCTGCTGTGCCCACAGCATTGCCATCATGAACGCAACCCTCTTCCCAAATTTGCAAAGAAAATGAAGCAAGAATGATCCACGGCCAAACTTAGACCATAGACTTCCCTCGCTCATCTCTAA
>ENA-OQAA01001367-OQAA01001367.1-human-gut-metagenome-genome-assembly--contig:-NODE-1367-length-12557-cov-1.432582_pt1 | contig 12557 bp, 21 predicted proteins | sample MGYA00242489_ERZ504515 | MGnify/ENA primary metagenome ERZ504515 (study PRJEB26092, sample SAMD00036237) | human gut metagenome | host: Homo sapiens | study: EMG produced TPA metagenomics assembly of...
CGGTGATCTTAATGGTATGGGAGCCATTCAGGATGCGCTGGAAATTTTCGGCGGTACTACCCTGCCCAAAGGTCAGGGCCGTGCCGCTGGCAACGCCGGTGCGGGTGTTGGTGGTCTTACTGTCCAACTTTTCGGTGACAGTCAGCGTGTCGCCGTCGGCATCGGTAACGGTATAGGTGAAGTCGAAGGGTGCGTTCTTCTCTCCCAGATTCGTGGAGCTGGCGTTGATGGCCGGGGCCACATTGTATCTGACCGTGCGTATAGCGGACGTGGTGTAGCCAGACTCCAGGCCCTCGGTGTCGTATGCCTTGACCCGATACATCACGGACGTGGTGCCGAAGGCGATGCTGTCCGTGGTGCTGGTGGCCGTACCCTGATAAATCCGACTCCACGACCAGCCGCCGTCGGTCGAACGCTCTACCTTGTAGCCGGCTAAATTGCTCTCAGCATCAGAGCTTTTTGCCCACGAGATTGAAATGTTCGTGCCGCCCATGATGGACGAAGGAACGGAAATGTTCCACGGAGTCGAGGGTGCGGTGTTAGTCGAGACCGTGCCATCATTAGATACAAAGAGAGTAGAGGGCAAAATCAAAGCGGGGCGAACATCACAGGAGTAGTAGTTCCAGCGGCCGGCGTCGTAGGAGCTCGGGGTTGACGGCCCAGACGCTGCCGTAATTGTCGGTGTGCGGAGAGCGCAGCCACCACATGGCAGTGCTGCTGCCGTTGTAGGCGACACGCTTGCTGTTGCCGCCAGAGCCGCTTCCAAAGTACGCCAGCCGGGTACCATCCTTGGGGAAATTGCGATCGTCGCTGGTCGTCCAGCCAACTTCATAGCCGGACAACAGGAATACTTTGGTGGAAAGACCATTTGCGCCGGTGGCAAGGCTGCCGTCCCCGCCGCCTGTGCCGTTCAGGTACGGGATTTTTACCTGCTTAATAGCTGCCCGGATGTCGCTGTCGATGAGGTTGTAGAACGTTCCGTTCAGGTATGTGTGGATGCTGGAATCCTTGTAGGAGTTATTGTTGCCGAACGTGGACGTTGTGTAGATGTCCTTCATCAGCAGCCAAGTACCGTTGCAGCTATCGTCATAGACGCTGGACGGCTTGCCCTGATGCACGATGATGAAATCTTTGGCCGCACCGTTGACTTTGATTTTGACGATGCTGCCAACGGCCTTTTGCGCCTAATCTTACATTTGCCATAAAAATTCACCTCCTTACTCAAAATTCAATCCTTGACAGATCGGCGTTCCACACACCTGTCACGGTCAAGCCGTCCAGCGACTCAAAGGTGACGGAGAACGGATTTGCCGTTACGTCGGTCGCGATCTTCAATTGAAGGATATCGATATCCGCCTGCATCTTTGCAGCGGCGATGCGCAAGTCTTTGTGAGACTCCGGGGACAGGTCGTGCTCCTGAATCCGCTCTTCGACAAACAGCTGCAAGCTCTGCATCTCAGCGCTCAGATTGATCACGATCTCCGCATCCCGGGAGATCACGATCACCACAGTGAAAACGAACTCAAACTCCTGATCGGTGGAAGCCGCCGGGATCTCGACACCGCGGTCATCCTGCACGAGGAGCAGGAGCGTATCTTCTGCCGCCCCGGTCTGCCGCCCGAAGAGGGCAATCTGATGCAGGGTGTAGGTATCCTCCGCGCCGGTAATGCGAATCTTCACGCGGCGGGCAGCGCTGCCGTTTTCTTCAACAGACTTGATGCCCAGCAGCTCAAGCGCATGCCGCTCGCCGGTGACGTCGGTCTGCGCGTGGAGCACAGCGGCATTTGCAAGACCGCTTCCTCCGACAGCTGCGTAATCGTGAGCTGCTTGCCCGATACGGCATCCATCAGCAGCTCAATGCCGGCATCGGTATAAGCCAGCGTTTCCCAACTCATTGCGTGTCCTCCTTTTTGATTTCAGGCATCCGCACCGATGCAAGGATGCTTGTGCCGCAGGGTGCGGCGGCAGCGTAGGCATATGCTTCTACGGGGTCACAGAACAGATACATTCCGAACACGATATGCGCAGGCTTGATCTGGTTTACCATGTGGATCAGTTCTTCGCGGTGAAGCTTATCTTCAACGTGAGTGCCGATGGTCAGCAGGTAAGCCGGATAATCCACGCGGCATGTCCACCGGCCAACGCCCAGTAACGTGTCGAGCTGTTGGTACAGAAATGCAAGTGTAAAGGGAGGGCGGGTGCACAAACGCGACAGAATGCGCTGCCGTCGAAAACTCAGCGTTTCGGTCAAAGGCTTTGCCCGGATATGCAGGACTTGTTCCCATTTCTGCACAGAATCCGCATCCATGGTCTGGACAAAAAAAGTTCTGCCCGATGACCCGTACACTATCAGCTGTCCGGGAAAATTGTGCTTTTTCAGCGTCACAGACCTGCTGGTATTCCGCAATTTCCCGGTAAAAAGGCGGCAAAAGGAATGCAGGTCATGGTTCAGGTCAAGTTCCATGTAGTTCCACCTTCCCCAGCACCGGAACCTGCTGCAAAGCACCGGTCTGCTGCAGCGCCATGTCCGCAGCAATCCCATTGAGCGTCAGAGCCGAAACATTGACGACCCCATCAAGAGAGATGAGCGCGGCAAGGACACGAGCAAGATACACCTCTGCCGAGTAGGCAATGGCCGTACTGCTGATATTGACATCCCAGTTTTTACGAATCTGCAGCAGGTAGGCACTGACAGCGTCCTGCGCAGGCTGCTGTACGGTTTCAAGTTCGTGTCCGGATGCAAGGGTCAGCGTGGCAGAAATGTCTACAGGCACTGTCTGCGGCGCTGTGACGGTCACCTGCGCACCGATGGGCGCAAGCCCAAGGCCAAGCCCCTGACCGGGCGGGGGATCGATGGCATTCTGTACCATCTGCACAAGATCACTGGACGCAGGAAGAAAGTCGGCTCCCAAGATTGAGCAGCACACCGTTCCGCCACCATCCCACACGGGGTAGACCTGCACAGCGCCCACGCCGTCTATCGCTTCGATCTCCTCAACGTACTGTGCCACGTTTCCACCAAGCTGCGGCTGTTCAGACGTTCAATGATTCTCGCGCGGAAAGGCTCATCCTCTTCGGTGTTTTCGCCGGGAATCAGAAGATCCGTCAACTGAGCGCTGTTCAATCCTTCAATGGAATCAATCGGCAGAATGGGGCCGGAGTATCGGTTGCCGATATCACCGGCATCTCAGCCTGCAGACGGTAGGCGCTTCCCTCCGTAATGGTGGAGATGACCACAAATTGAATACTCTCAGTGCCATTGATCGTTGAAAATCGCGCACCGATCGGAACCTCACAGTCAAAGATGCCGACCTTTACAGCGGCGGAAGCTGCTTGCGGGTGATACCGGCCAGCACTGCCAGAAGATCCAGCGAATCGCCGGCAGCTGTCTGGACGAACGCCTGTTTCTGCACAAGGTCGAGGCTCAGATAAAGCCTCAAGCACGTAGGCTGCCGGGCCGAGTGAAGTCTGGATAGGGCTGGTATCGCGCTTATCATAGGTATCCGGCACCAGTGAAAGCATGTAGTCGAGGATGTTTTTATAGGTTGCATCTGAAAAGTTCTGCATCAGAATTTCACCTCCGTTCCGGTCTCAACATCGCCGTAGACTGTTTCGACGGTAAAACTCACCGTCAAATTCTGCCCGTCGATGCTGTATTCGTAGTTTTTTAACCCCGTGATGCGGTCGTCTGTCAGCAGAGCATCCTGCAGACGGCGCTGCAGTTCTGCGGCAACATAACCGGCATCCTGTCCGACCAGCCCATCCCATTGCATACCGCTTGCAGCTGGTAGATCTGCCAGCGATAGCGCTCTACGTTCAGGATGATCTCCACTGCCTGCTTTACGGCATCATAGCCGTCGCATGTTCCGGCGATACGTCCAGCTGCACGGTCGATCTTCCATGTCAGGGAAGCTGAGCGACAAACTCAACGCCGCCCGATAAATCGATGCTGTTTTCCGGCAATACGGCCATTTAATCACCACCTTCATATACACGAGATAACACGACGAACTTCTGGCCACGCTGCACACGCAGAAGAAGCACCTTGTCACCGGCTTTCAGGGCAGGGTTGAGGATGATATATTTCTTATCCTTGCTCAGTGAAAGGACTTTTCCATTCTCCCAGCCTTTGATGTCCTCGCTCTGTACAGAGCTGTCTGCGCCCCCTGAGAGCAGGGAATAACCAGTGTAAGGCTCCGATGGGCTGCCTGTGCTGCCGTGAACACCAGCGTGTATATGGGGCATGGCGTGCCGGTGTTTCAGCAGCGGGATCTTCTTTTCAATGACCGGCTCTGCAAGGTAGAGAATATCCTGCCGCAGTGTAGCCATTTCCGTGTTGATGGAGATTTCCAGCACATCATCATCGGGCGGGGCCTTTACCACGGTGCCGATCTGCAGATCGGTGGGCTGGTCAACGTCTCCGGCAACCCGGTTCAGCTGCAAAAGTGCTTCCACGATGTCCAAAAGATTTCCCTCCCTTACAGAGCTTTTGCTTCCAGTTCCATGGTGTGCAGATCGTTTTCCCACGTATGAGAGACCTTTTCCAGCATGACATACTTGCGGAACGGGTCGCCGTCAAGATCATTGATATTGACCAGAAGAAGCTGTCCCGCCCGCAGGCTATTGACACCCAGCGAGGTGAATTTGAGTTGCTGCAGAACGCGATTGTAATACTCCAGACTGACCTTTGCCTGCTCCTTGACCTGTGCGTCTGTGGCCGCTTCGTCCACCTTTTGATAGAGCTGCAGCAAGCCCCAGCGGGCAATGGTGTCCGAATCCTTTCGGATAAAAACATCGGACTTGCCGGTCTCCTTGTTCGGACGCACCAGCTTGATGCTGTTGTAGGTCTGGGAGTCAATGGACGTGTTGTAGCTGTAGTTGGTCATCAGGCTCTTTTCGCCGATGATGTAGTCGCTCTTCATATCAGCTGCAGAGCGCAGAGCAACACCATCTCCAGAATCGTAAAAAACAAAGACCGTGCCGGTATTCAGCAAGGTCTTCTGGATGGCAGTATTGATGATGTCGATGCAGCTTTTATCCTGCATCACGAGGGAGGGGAGTTTGTAGCCGGTATCGGCCAGCGTGCCCACATCTACCTGCAGGTCTTCACAGATCTGCTTGATAATGTCGGCGGCGCTCTGGGCATAAAATGTGTAGCTGTTATTTGCTTTCAGGTAGCGCAGCCGGTCATAGCAGACCACATCCACAGGCCCCCAACGGTCCTGCCCGCGGCTGAATACCCATCCATAAAACTGCAGTTCTCCATCTGCGGAAAACCGTACAACGTCGCCCTCTTCGATTTTGGATTGCGGCGTGCGCAGATAGGTGAAGGTAGCTTGCGGGATTCCCGGTGCGCTGGGTGATCCAGCTTGCGGTTGTTACGCTGTTAGTGAGGTTTAGCAGGTCTCCGGGCGTTTTGCGGCCCACGATCAGTTCATAGCTCACCGGTTCACCTCCGTGAGGTCAGAAGCGGACATCCAGCCGAATACCACCCCGGAAAGATCCTGCACGCAATACGGATGCGGGTTTGTGCGGGATACGATGCGCCGTACCTGCACCTGCTGGCCGCTGAGCGTGCCGGCAGGTGTTGGTGCAGTGCTGGTGCTGTAATATTTCCCGTTTGCCTTACGCTGGGCACCCACATAGAGTTTGCTGCTTTGGATGCTGCGTGCTGGAGTAAGGATCACTTTTACAGCACTGACAGTAGACGTTGCGACAGCAGCGGCAGAAAGCGCCCGCGTGACAGTGTTCAGCGCAGAGGATGCCGTAGTGGCTGCAGGCGAGAAGTTTCCGCTGCTGCCCTGCAGAACAGCCTTCTGCGGTGAAAAGTCCTTGTATTCAGTAATGGTCAGGTCAAAGTAAAAGTCGCCGGTCTCGCCGCCGCGCTCCTCGGTCTTGAAACTGGTAACAAGGCACTCAAAACCCATGCCGCCACCCAGAAACGGGGTGCCGTTCTCATAATAGCGCACCGGCGTATAGACGATGGGCCTTTTCTGATCCATTGCGCTCTTGAAAAACGTAATGTACACCGATGGCGGTAAAAACACGGCCGCGCTCATCCATGGGAGCCTGCGTCCGGGAAACAGACCGGAGATCGTTACCTTACGCAGCTTTGGCGTGCGCGGCTGCATGACAGGGCCAAGGCCAAGCACATTATACTCGCCATTGTCGGATTCTTTGGTCTCCGGAAGCTTTTCCGGGTTGATGGGCAGGGACAGCACGGTGCTGTCCCGTGAAAAATAAATGCGGTAAAGGCTCGGCATACATTCTCCTTAATTGACCGCAACGACACTGCCACTCTGCACGCGCTCCATAATGAGGTCGCCCAGAAGATCGGCAAGGCTCTGGCGGTCGGCTTCAGTGTTTCCGGTGTTCTGGCCTTGAACAGTAATGACCGGGGCCTGCGAGGTGAGGTTGATGTTGTTCACGAATTTACGTTCCGCAATATCAACCATCATCTTGAGCTGCTCATCTGAAAGATCAACCGTTTTTGCGATCTTACCGGTGTTGTTCTTAATTGCGCCAACATTATTCAGCAGTGAATTGACATCTGCTGCCTGCGGAACGCCCAGATCGCCAAGACCGCCCGGCCCGAACAGGTTGCCAAGGCTGAGGTTGGAACCCCAATCATATCCTCTGGTGTAGGCGCTGCGAGATCCATGTTCTCCCACGGCTTCACATACTCGGTATAGCCGCTGTTCTGGATCTCATCGCTCCGTTTTTTGGCAAGATCGGTGATCCAGCCGCCCAGGCCGCTGGTCAGATCGACCGTCACGCCGGGGATCATGTTGATAAGCCCCTCAACAGCGGACGCAATATTCTGCATATACTGCAAAACGGTGATTGCCATATCATAGAACAGAACTTTCACAGCTGCGACCGGGTTCGTGAACACATTGCCCACAAAGTTTGCAAACATGGCAAATCCATTCTGCAGGGGAACCAGAACACTGTTGAACACGAATGCACCCATCACAGCAAATGCGCCCGTAATGATACCTGTAGCGGAAACGCTTGTGCCTGCAAAGTGGTTCATCACAGCAACACCTGCATACAGGGCAGCTACCAGCACCAGAACGGCGGCAGCGGCCAGTGCGGCCGGGTTTGCGGCCATGACGGCATTGAGAAATGCCTGTGCGGCAGCGGCTTTCTCAGAAGCAAATGCCAGAATGTTCGTCCAGTTGGCGGCGATCAGCAGCACACCAAAGGCGGTTCCCAGAGAAATCACAATGGGGACAACCGTCTGGATGTTGTTCGCTACCCAGTTGATGGCTGACAGCAGCGGGTCAAGGGCACGGATGGCAGCGTTGGAAGCCACCGTCCAAACCTGCGCCCAAGTCATGGGGGTTTTGGAAAATTCAGCGTTGGTCTCTGCTGCGGCTGCAAACATGGCGTTTTTTTACAATGGCGGCGGTGATCTGCCCTGTGCACCCATTTCGCGCAGCTTGCCCATATCCACCTGCAGATAGTCCGCAATGGATCTTGCAATGGCCGGTGCCTGTTCCATGACGCTGTTCAGTTCATCGCCGCGCAGCACGCCGGACGCAAGGCCCTGTTCCAGTTGAAGGATTGCAGCCTGCGCAGCTTGCCCGGATGCGCCGGAGAGCGCAAGCTGTTTGTTCAACTGTTCTGCAAACTGAACGATCTCCTTTGTGTTGCCAAATGCGCTGCCCGCCATAGTACCCAACTGTGAAACCAGCCCCATGGTGTCCATAAAATTGCCGCGGGAACGCTGCGCGGACTGATAGATCATGGTCTCAAGCTGCTGCGTGGTCTGCAGGCCATCGTTCATGCGGTCAAGCCGGGCACGGGTAGAAACCAAGCCGTCTGAAAGGTCTACGGCCTTTTTCAGTTCCCTGAATACTGAGGTAAGAAGCAGCGAGCCGCTTCACAGCGCTTGCCAGAGCATCAGCGGAAGATATGGCGTTTTTCTGGTTGTCCGAAGTTCTTTGGTGCTTTTGGATGCTTTTTCAGCAGCATCGGCTGATCTTTAAATGCAGCGGCTTCTTTTTCCGCCGCAGCCTGCGCTTCGCGGGCCTTTCCGGTGAGGATACCGGTTTGCGTATCCAGTGCTTCCACTTTCAGACGCAGGCGTTCGTTCTGGGTCTCAAGCTGTTTGTACGCAGCGGTGCCCGCTTCACCGGCAGCGCGCATGGTATCCAGCTGCTGAGCACTGGCTTCAAAGGCCGCAGTTGCCTTAGCAGAAGCAAGCTCTGTGCTCCGCAGTGCGGATTCATAGCTTTTCAGCTGGCGCTGTGCAGCGGTGGTGGCAGAAGCCGCATTCTTCGCGACTGTGATATACCCGGCCAGCGGATTAGAAGCCTGATCGTCCAGAATGAACCTTGAATGGATATCAGCCACTGTGTCCAGCCTCCTTCATCTGTCGGGATTCTTTTAAGCGCTTTTCCATTGTACGCAAAGCAAATGCCCGGACCAGAGCCTTTTCACGCTCCGGCAGGGAATCGTATTGACCGGGGGACCAGCCGAGATTGTCAAAACAGTAGTAAGCTGCCAGAACATCAATATCCCAGAGGTCCCCGGCGATCAGTTTTTTGCTTCTTCGTCCGGGCCTTCATCCAAGCCGGACAGTTCGTTGATGGCGGTGATGAGTTTGAGGAACTCACCGGACAGCAGCATCTTGCCGGGGACCTGGACAGGATCTTTGGTGTTATAGTTTTCGCACAGCTCAGCGCTGTGAAAGTCGGGGAATACCGTTGCTGCCACGATCATGCGGCTGGAATATTCGTTGGCATCCATCTCGTCCTGCCACTGCTGGCCTACCTTTTTCTTGCGGGTGGATGCTTGAGCAGGGAAGAATTTTCTTCCTGGGTCAGGGCGCGGATCTTAAACGGAACAGGTTTGCCATCTGCGCCGAGAAAGCGCTTGGAAATGACAAGCTCCTTTTCTTCCGTAGGAACAGCGGGATGCAGAAATGCGGAAAGTGCGCTCATAAAGAATACCTCCTATCAGTTGCCCAGATTGACCGGGTCGGAAAATGCTTTCAGACGGTTTACCTTGGTGTAGCTGAAATTGAAGTCATAGTTCAGCATTGCTTCGTCGTCGTTCAGGATGGACAGCGGGATCTCACCGGTCAGCATACAGCCATAATAGCCCATGACCTGATCGCCACGCTGGCCGTGGGGTCGTTGTTGGTGATGGTGATATCAAAGGTTTCCATTACACCAGTGTTGATATACTGCAGCAGCATATCAGTGAACAGGTTGCTGCCGTTGGAACCAAAGTAGACATTGCCGGTGCCGGTCTGCGTGACACCATTGGCCTTTTTCTGCACCGTGCGGGTGCCGATGGTCTTCATGTCCGAGGTCTGAATGCCAGCCACCGTCTTGATGTTTTTCATGCCGCAGATCTCTGTGATGCGGCCATCACGAGTGACGGTGATTTTGCCTTCGGCACCGTTCAGGGTGTCCTGTGCAAGCAAATACATTAAAATCCCTCCTTACGCCACATCCAGCGTGATGTAGATTTTGTTGGTGCTGCCCACGCTTCGATCGCCAGCGTGATAAGCACCGCGTCCTTGGCATCGCCCTTCTCAACGGTGACATCGGTTTCGCCATCAAAGTTCTGGATGCCACCGGATGCCTGCAGCTGGGTCAGGTACTTCACGACGGCGCTCTTGTACTCCATGCGGCCCGCATCGGTGTTGTCCACAATGCCCACATAGTTCTTGGAGAACTGAGAATACAGGTCGTTGGCGATGGTGTTGCACAGCCGCATGGTACGGTTGTAGCGGTACACCTCGCCGATCTCCGAAGTGTAGGTGACCAGAGAATTGATATCATACTCCACGCGGACTGTACCATCATCGGCATTCAGGACGAACTTGCCGGAATTGATGGCATCCACGTACTGGCTGTGGGTCAGCCGAGGAGAGATGTCCACAGCATTGGGATAGACGGCGTTGGTCAGGTCTTCGCCATAGGTGGCTGCAGCCAGTGCGCCGCCTGCCCACCAGCACACCTGCTGCGGGGTCAGGGTTGTGCCATCATCCAGAACAGCGCCGGAATCCACGTTGACGATATAGCGGGTGTCAGGATTGGTGCTGCCGGATTCCACCAGCTGAGAATAGCGGCCCGTCTCGGTATTGACCCGCTTGATGAAGCTTTCCATCGCGGTACGCGCCGTGTTGTCCGCGCCATCGTAGATCAGCACATCGAACTTGTAGGGCTCAATGGCGGTCAGGAATGCGCTGTAAGCCGAAGCTGCTACCACGCCGTCCTCTCCGCCGGTCAGGGCAGTTCCGACATTGGCAGTCAGAGCGCCGGTGCCGCTCCAGTCCACCCAGCTGTTTGCAGCCAGTTCTTCCACCGTCTTGGCGGTCTGCTGGTCTTTGATCTCACCATCCACTACAGTTGAGACCTCAAAGCTGCCTTCCGGCGAGGAAAGCGCCGTCACAACGACGGAGATATCGTTCCCGCGTACGCCCACATACTTTGCGGTAGCGGTCAGCGGCGCGATCTCCATGGTGGCTTTTACGGCACCACTGGCCGTGGGACGGTACAGCAGTACCTTGCGGGGCGCTGCCGTGCGGTTGGTGCCCTTGAAGATCTCGGTCAGAAACCGGTTTTCCGGCGCAGTAATATCATAACCGGTGTACACGGTCATGTCGCACCGGCATCGATCTCAATCACTTTGGCCGTCGGACCCCAATGCAGAGGTTCACAGAGCGCAGCAATGCCGCGGTCGCCGACGGTCAGATCCTGTTTGTTCTTCGACCGGAAGCGAAAGTAAACGCCCGGCCGGACTTTGTTTTGTACGGTAAAGGTTCCACCTGCTGCCATAGCGGGTCACTCCTTCCAAAAATCTTTCACAGCGGCCTGCGCCTCTGCGAGGGTGTAATACGGTTTGTTCAGTACCGCAGCCAGAAAGTCCGGCTGATATCTCGCAAAACGCGGGTCCTTCAGCAGAACTTCACGGCGATACTGGGTTTCTTTTTCTTTCATTTATCCACCTTCTGATCGATGCTCAGGGTCTGCATCTTTACAGCATCTTCGGGCTTTTCCACAAAAATACGCAGCTCGAATTTGTAATGCAAACCGTCGGAATCAATGTCTGTCTTGCGGTCATAGGCCCGCAGCAGGGCGGTGTCTGTACCATCGGTATAGGGAAACACTCCATGCAGAGGTCTAAGGTTTCTGCGGCGGAACTGTACTGCTGCTGCAGGTCAGGCAGGTTGTAATCCAGCAGATAGGTCAGGTCTACGCCGATGGTGCGCAGCCAGCGCCCACCCGGGTGCGGTTTGATGTTGGAATACCGCTGCTGCAGGAACATGCAGGGCGGTTCTACACCCTGCTGGACGGGATCTTCAAGCATCTGCACACCGGCAGGACAGGCGCGAGATGTGCCGCCAGCGAACGTGCAATGGTGGTAACTGTAAGTTCATCTCAGAATCCTTTCCAGCTCTCTTCCGGTTCTTTCCAGTTCCGCCTGCAGCGTTTCTTCGTAAGCCTGCTGGGCAGCATCGGTCATGTGCAAGCCTTCCACGTACTGCGTTTGGGTGCCCACCATGATGCCCACCTCATCTTTACGGCTGGGGTCATATTCCAGCAGGCCGAAAGCAGGGTTCACATACAGGCCGGGCACAAAATGTTTGTCCATCCGGTGGCCGTCATTCACAAAAGAAGCATATTCTTTGTTATTATTCAGCTCGGTGACATACTGCCCGGCCTGCTGCTCCGGGATGATCTTGCTGTCCGTGGCCCAATGCTGCTTCAGTTCACCGGTGCGGGTGTTGATGCCGCTCAGGCTGTCTGCTGTGGGCGGGGTCTTTTCCTGTGCGGCTTCCACTGCGCGGATGGTGGCGTTCTTCGCGGCAACAGAAATCATATCCGGCAGAACTTTTTGAGCTGCTTCCAGTTTTTGAATGTATTCATCCAGCGTCATTTCACACGCTCCTGCTTCAACAGTGTGATCTCCTGATGGGCCAGCCCCGGCATGACCGCACCGAAGGTTCATAATAGCGCTCCGGTGTGTCTGCAAAATAGCGCTCGTCCGGCGCAGTATAACCCAGCTTTGCACCTCTGTGGATCACCAGCTCATCTCCGGGCTTGATATCCACTTCGATGCCGCAGGCCAGCTTATCGGTCTGGGTGATGCTGGCAGCAGTCTGGTTCATCTGCAGCCCGCTGGTCTTTGTCTGATAGACCCGGCAGGCAACACCGGAAAGCACCTTCCTGCGTTCCATGTGGGTCAGGCTGTTCTCGGTCACTTTCTCATTGCGGAACACATCTGCCGTGTCGGTGTACCAGTCCGTCCAGTCCATCCTTCATCACCTCAGATCACATAACTGCCCGCAAGCCCGATGAACCGGGCGCGGTTGCCAGCATCTGGCCGTAAGTGGTAGCATTCAGGTCGCCCCAGTCCTCAGTGCCTGCGGTCAGGGCGGAGGTGTCGTAGGTCACAGAACTGTCGCCCAGTGTGGCGGATTTCACCCACGCCCACCAGTGCACCGGAAGCTGCAGCCCTGCGCAGGCGTTGCGCTGCTTTCAGCAAAGGTGCGCAGCTGCAGGGTCACGTAATGTGCACCATACAGCCCCACG
>ENA-OQAA01001368-OQAA01001368.1-human-gut-metagenome-genome-assembly--contig:-NODE-1368-length-12551-cov-1.470702_pt1 | contig 12551 bp, 11 predicted proteins | sample MGYA00242489_ERZ504515 | MGnify/ENA primary metagenome ERZ504515 (study PRJEB26092, sample SAMD00036237) | human gut metagenome | host: Homo sapiens | study: EMG produced TPA metagenomics assembly of...
TATATATCCGGGATAATGGTAGCGGATATGATCCGGGAAAGCATTACAACTCAAAACGAAGCACCGGAAACGGATTGAAAGTGCTATTCCGTACCATTGAACTGCTAAACAGCAAAAATACTGAGAAAATCATATTTGATATCCGGAACATAGGCATATCCGATCCGTCTCAGCATGGCACTTTAGTGACAATTACCATTCCGCTCAATTATCAATTCAATATCTAAAATAATGACAAATACAATTAAAACAATTATCGTTGATGATGAAATCAACTCTATCCACAACCTGGAAGAAGATTTGAAAGCTTATCCGGAAATAGAAATTCTGGATACGATCACCTCTTCACAAAAAGCCAAGAAAAGTATTATACAATATCAACCCGACTTGTTATTTCTGGATGTGGAAATGCCTTATATAAACGGTATTGAACTATTGCAGGAAATACGCCCGCATGTGCGCAATAACATGCGTGTCATTTTTTACAGCGCCTTTGATAAATATATGTTGGATGCACTGCGTGCTTCTGCTTTCGACTATTTATTAAAACCATACCAGATAAATGAACTTAAACAAATTGTAGAAAGAATAAAGCGGGAAAAAACGAATAGCCCCATCAACTTCGATCAGGCTATGCGCCAATTGTTAAGCAACGACTGCAAGTTTGCCGTACAGACCGTTAGCCGGCTGTTGTTGCTACGCCGGTCAGAAATCCTGTATTTTCAATATTCAGAGGATGCCCGCTGTTGGCAAATGACTTTGACAAATATGGAGCAATACAGACTACGGCTAAGCACTAAAGCCAAAGATATACTGAATTTTTGTCCCTCCTTCATCCGCGTAAACACAGATTGCATCCTGAATATTGACTATCTCTCATCTGTAGAGAACAATACACTACGCTGCATTCTTTATGCACCATTCAGTCATTTAGAGATTTCAGCAAGCAGACGACATTACAGTAAAATAAAAGAAGCACTGAACTTTTTGTAAAAAACAGACCACACAAACACTTTTTTCAGCCAGTTAAGCATCGTTGTCTCAAGCCTAAGCAGTTTCTTTTACAATCCCTCTTTTCTGTTCACTTATATTAGCTTAAATTTGCTTGACAGAAAAGAGGGCGTTTTCAGTTTATGTCTGTTTCGAGAAAACAGTATTTCAAAATAAGATAACAGATCGAAATTGAATTAGTTCCACGCCTTCCATAAAGTACAAACAACTACTTATGGGACTAAGTAGCGTAAAGACTATAAGGCATGAAAAACTTCATTCTATTCTTACTTTGCAGTTTGTGTTTCCCTCAGTTATTTGCCCAAACCACAAACAATGGCGCGAAGCAGAAAATATGTTTATCCTCAAAAGGTCTTCCTCCGATGATAGATAATTATCTGTTTCAACGTATTACTACAACGGCAAGAAAACCTACAATCTGCGCAACTCGGTACTGAGTAGCTCAGGCGTAGTATCTTCCATGAAGATTAATCCCGCCGGTTCGTCATTCGCCATCGTACAGACGAAAGGCAAAAAGACGGATGTGACCATATACGATTTATGGTCGGCAAACAAGGTGCGGCATGAGTTTGAAGAAGACATGACGCCCGTATCCCTATGCTATGCTCCGGATGCCAAAAGCATGGTGATATCCGACACCAATAAAGAACTGTTGTTCTTCGACACCCGCCAGTACGGACTGCAAAACAAGATGGAGATACCTTTCGTAGCAGAAAACATTGCCATCAGCAACAACAATTACTTCATTGCGGCATCCAACGGCACTACTTTGAATATCTGGAACCTCCAGTCCAAAGAACTGCGCAAAAGCATCACAACAGATGATAAAATCAATTGCTTCGCCTTCTCCGCCGACAATATCTGCTGGCCGTGCTCACCGCCGACGGCAAACTGTCCACCTACGATACACGCACATTCTTTATCCTTCAGAGCTACGATGCAATGGGAACTGCCAAGTACTGTTATTTTCACCCCGAAGGCAAATACATAGCCGTCATCACCGGAGACAACCGCATATCCATCGTGAACCTGATGGACGAAACGGACCGAGAATACATCGACAACACCGAAGGCGGCATTACGGACGCCCGTTTCCTGAAGAACGGAAGAGGAGAGATTTTCCTCGCTTATAATACGGTAAACTCCATTACGTACGAGCTGATGAGTAAACTGTCGCCCAACTACAGCAAATTGATGGGCGACGAATTGAGCGACCGCATGAACACCTGGATGAAGATGATGCCCGGTGAAACGCTGGAAGAATACAATCTCCGTGTAAACGATGAGACGCGCGCAGAGCAGATGAAATTGTTCGAACAGGAAATCGCCACCCGCATGGCAGACAATCTGGTGGAAAAATCGGATGTAACATTGGGAAACTATAACCCGGACTCCAACGTACTGGCACTGGACTTCAACACCATGCCTTCCATCTACCTGAACGTACCGGCAGAAGATGTATCCGACTTCATGAACCCCGGTGACCTGGAATTCCGCAACGCCGTATACGGTTTGACGAAGAACGACAAATTCGAACTTATCTATGCCGAACGTATACAACAAGCTTCCGGAAAGACTTACCAATACGATAACCGGAACCGGGAATCATTCGACTACATGAAATCAGACGACAGCTTCATTCCCCTCAGCCTGGTTCAGCAATCGAACATGGACGAAATCAAGCTGCAGGAAATCAAGGAAAACATCATGAATATGGCAAAACAGCAAAAAACCATATCCGACCATACCAAGATTTCCGTCGATGCAGGCATCGCATCCGAAGTGGACGCCAGCGGAAAGAAGATCATGAACTACAACATCAACTTTTCATACGAAGTGGAGCAAGGATACTCTGCTCAGGAAGACTTCGGACCGGGCAAATATCTCACCAACCAATCCGGCGCAGCCATATCCATGCTGGCCATCATGAAGACCGCCTTTGAAAAAGACTTCGCCCAATACGTGCAAGCAGGCAAAAAACTACGGGTAAAAATCACAGGAATGGCTGACGCGAGCCCGATTAACGGAAAAATAGCTTATAACGGAGTGTATGGAGAGTTCACCGACGAACCGGTATACAAGGACAATGACCTGTCCAACATCACCGTCACCAAAGAGAGCGGAGTCACCCAGAACGACCAGCTCGCTTTCCTCCGCGCGGTAGGCGTAAAGGAGTATCTCTTGCAGAATATTCCCGCTTTCTCTAAAATGGATTCCGATTACAACTATTACATCGAAGTCACCGAGGAGAAGGGCAGCGAATACAGAAGAATCGGCGTAGCATTCACGTTGTAGAAGCGTTTTAATCAATCTCTATAAATCACAATGAAAAACAGTTATTAATCTATTGGCTTAGTGGTTTGTTCCTGCATCGCGTATCAACCGGTGCAGGCGCAATCGCTTGATAAGGCTAATGCGGAATACAAGACTTTTGTCCGCCTGAACAATGAAAACGGTGACAAAGGCACTCTTTATGCAACCTTGCACAACTGCTACAAAGAGTATGTAGCCGTATTGAAGTCTTCCGCACCGGGCAGTGCATCCCACGAACAGGCCAAGAGTGCATTGCGGGACATCCATCCGTACCTGCAGAACGGAGCCATCTACAATTCGCAGAAAGGAAGCCAGCAAAACGCGCTGCTAATGGCACAGGCCTATATCGACGTCCCGCTGATGGAAGCCTTCAAGGCAGAATCCTTCCCGAAAGATAACTATTATCCTACCATGGTTTATTTTGCGGCATCAGGCACCTACAACGTGAAGGACTATGCAAAAGCCATCGTTTACTTTCAGGAATACCTGAAAACGGGAGAACAGAAGAACCGGAAAGATGTATTTTCTTACATGGCCAAAGCATGCACCAACGTGAAGAACTATGCCTTGGCCAAAGCTGTGCTCGACGAAGCCGTCAACAGTTATCCTTCCGACTTCAACCTGCTGTCCATGGGTATCAACTGTTGCATCGACCTGAAGGACAATGAAAGCCTGCAGAAATATGTCTCCAAGGCATTACTCATAAAACCCAGCGACAATACTCTGCTCAACATTCAGGGAAAGTTGTACGAAGATACGCAGGAGTACCAGAAAGCCTTGCAGGTGTATACCACCCTGCGCAATGCCAACCCGCGCAGTCTGGAAATCTACAAGCACCTGGGACTGAACTATTACAACCTGGGCGTGCTCTTCAACAATAAAAGCACCATGGAGAAGAATCAGGCAGCCGCTAAGAAACAGCTCAAGCAATCCGAAGAGTATTTCTTCGCCGCCGTGTCCATCTTTAAAGATGTGCTGGCCTCGGACCCCACTTCACTGAAGTATATGGAAGCATTGGCCACAGCCTACCAATGTTTGGGCAATTCGGGTGAAATGAGCGCCCTGAACACCAAGATATCTTCTTTAGGCGGAAATACCGTATCAGCCTCATCCATACCTTCGCTGATGGCTTTCAATGACAGCAACACCCCGGCTACGACAACCTCCGCCACGGCGAAGAACTACAACTCACAGCTATTTGCCACTCCGGCAGCTACCGCCGCTACGGAAGAAGTGCCCGAATACCAGGTATTTGCCAAAAGCTACGTGGAGGACAAGATAAAAGTATGGCAAGCCAAGGACGCCTATGAAACGGTGGACGAATACAAGGCACGCGTAAGTGAAACCACCCGCGATGCCAAAGTTAAGGAACTGTTGGCGGAAGCCGAAAAACAATATATCCGGACGTACACGCAGGGAGTACGCTTCAACGACATGGAACTGAAACCTTACGACGCCGACAACCGTGCCTTCCTGGTAGAATCGAAGTTTGGTGAACTGGTGGTCCCCGTTCCGCGTGACAACAATGAAGCCCGGATTTTTGAAAGCAGCTGGAAAGGCATGCAGTTCAAAGACCCGCAATTCTGCATCAACAACGGCAAGCTGGCACTGGCAAGTCTGACTTTCGTCACTCCCACCGGCAATTCTTACCGCTACGACAATAAAGAGGCTGTGAACTATGCGGCAACCACGGTAGATGTACGTTTTGACGCAATCGACTATGGTTCGCTGGCACAGGCCGGTACCTCAACCGCTCCCGCTTCAAGGGTGCAGAAGAATGAAATCAAGGTAGGAAGTTCGGATGTGGATATCAACATACCGGAAGTGCGCGCCAACAACGACAAGACTTTCGCCGTCATCATCTCGAATGAGAACTACACCATGGTATCTAAAGTACCCATGGCCCTGAACGATGGGGAAACTTTCAGCCGTTATTGCGAAAAGACCTTGGGTATGCCTAAGGATAATATCCGTTTTTATCCGGACGCTTCTTACGGAACCATGCTGCGTGCCATGCGCGACATCAAGGATATATCCAATGCATACTCCGGACAGATTAAAGTGGTATTTTATTACGCCGGACACGGCATTCCCAACGAAGGTACCAAAGACGCTTTTCTGCTTCCTATAGATGCCGACGGCCAGCAGACCGAGGGCTGCTATTCTCTCAATAAACTCTATACCGAATTGGGCGGGCTAAATGCCAATTATGTAGTCGTATTTCTGGATGCCTGTTTCAGTGGCGCGCAGCGTGACGGGGGCATGCTTGCTTCGGCACGTGGCGTGGCACTGAAGGCTAAAAAGGAAGACCCGAAAGGTAATATGGTTATTTTCAGCGCCGCTTCGGGTGATGAAACGGCTTTTCCCTATAAAGATAAGGGACATGGGCTTTTCACGTATTTCCTGCTGAAGAAGTTGCAGGAAAGCAAGGGAAATACAACTCTGAAGGATCTGGGTGACTATCTGACCGAGAAGGTGAAACAGCAATCAGTGGTGGTTAACCGCAAGGTGCAGACGCCTACCGTGTCTCCTTCCGCTACGCTGAGCAGCAGCTGGAAAGAGTTGAAACTAAAACCTTGAATTAAAGGGAATAATTAATCTTATAAATAGAACGATAATGAAAAAACTATTATTATCAGGCATCTTGCTATTGGCAGGAGTTACAGGAGTGTCGGCACAAAACGTCGTCAACGGAACAGTGATTGATAATGAAGGCAATCCTATACCTGGAGCTAAAATAGAAGTCGTGGGAAGTACGGAATCCACCATTACGGAACTGGACGGGACATTCCGCTTGGAAACGCAAACTCCCGCCCGAAAAGTAAAGGCACTCTATGTAGGCATGCAGTCGAAGACACAAGCGGTAAAGCCGAATCTGTTGATCAAACTTCAACCAGCCAATTCACGAATAGGCTGGAGCGTTAACATCGGTTTCGGCGGTGCCAACCTCACAGGAGACGAAATGGAAGACACCTCCCTGAAGCCAACCGGCAAACTGGAATAGGAGCGGAAATATCTTTAGGCAAAAACTGGTGGCTACTGCCTTCTTTGGAATACAAGCTGAAGGGATGCAAATTCAGCGAAAAGGAAAGTGATTATTCCCTAAAAGAAAATATATCCCTGCACTACCTTCAGATCCCCATCATGGAGCTTACAGACTAAACTTCAATGACAACATGAACCTGACCTTCAAGGCGGGTGTGTATGTGGCTTATGCCTTTAAGGGGAAAATGAAGTACGAGGAAGCTTACGATGGGGTGACGGAAAAGGAAACCATTGACCTTTTTGAAGAAGACGAACTTAAAAGATTTGATAGCGGTATCTCCACCGGCATTGATTTCGGATATAAACGTTTCGTTGTAGGGCTTGAATCAGACTTCGGTTTTTTCAATCTACTGAAAGATGATGAAGACGGCGCGTCGATACATAACGGAGCAGTATTCTTATCCGTAGGATATAGGTTCTGAGAATAGACGTTCTCTAAATAAATACGATCATTAAAAAATAATTTATATGAAAAAGATATTTCTATTCGCTCTCCTCCTATCGGCAGGAATCAGTCTGTCTGCACAGAACACGGTGAGCGGAACCGTTACGGACAAGAAAGGTAATCCTATTCCGGGAGCCAAGGTTGAAATCAAAGGAGGAACGGAATCAACCATTACAGAGTTGGATGGTACGTTTACGCTGGAGAGCAAGATTCTTGCAAAAAAGGTGAAAGTTTATTATGTGGGCATGCAGGCAAAAGAGCAGAAGGTGAAACCGGATATGCTTATCAAGATGTCGGATAATAGCTGGTGGCGGGAAAAACCCGATAAATACCAGTGGCTGGTAGGCGTGCAGATGGCTATTCCCGATGATACGGATTTCAAGCTTCATTCGGATTGATGCTGGGAAGGGTGAAGAATATCGGTTGGTATGTGAAGGAGTTTACAGCAAACCGGAATCTAACGATATATCATACGGCAGCCAATGGACCACCGGCAAAACCAAACCAAGTTATTGGTCGGCAACAGGCGGTGTAATTGCCCGTTTGTGGAGCCTATCCATATTTATGCAGGCGCAGGGTATTTTGAACGAAATGTATCTTGGGAACTTACCAACGGCGAATACTACGGTTACGATCCAGACAGTTATAACGGTATCGCCGTTGACTTAGGCATCATGCTAAAAGTAAAGAGATTTTTTATAAATGCAGGTACTACTTATGGTTTTTCGCTTGGCGGTGACTATGACGGCGACAAGGCATTCGTAGGCAACTTCGGTATAGGTATGTACTTTTAAATAAATTAAATAGAAGAATATGAAAAATATACGATATATATTAAGCGCTTTGTTAGGCATCTGCCTCATCCTAAGTGGATGTCAGAACTTAACTGAACCGGCTGGAAGTACATTACCAACAGTAGAAACCGGTGATGCTTTGGAAATAACATCTCATTCCGCCACTATTACCGGAAAGTATAATCCGGAGCACAGACGGATTTACTTCTTATTTTCCGCTTCCGCAGATTTATCTGACGCCGAGTACTTATACATCACCGGAAGTAGTCCGTCAGGCGGCACCATAAATAATCTATATCAGGTTTACGTATCCGATCTCGAAAAAAATCACACCTATTATTATGTATTATGTGTATCAGATGGCGTAAGTGAAATACGCGGAGAAGTGAAATCATTCACTACACTCAGTTCTATCCGTCTGGTTTCCGTAACTTCCACCGCATGGAATGATGAACAGGAAGAATATAATAACGATATGTTGGGCGCTTACCTCTTTTATGCGGAAAAGCCCTCCATTTATCAGGACTATGGAAATATGTACGTGGAGAAAAGCGTTATCGACGGAAAAAGAGGTTGGGAGCTTCCCCAAGAAATCCTTCCCACAAATTCCAACTTAAAAATGTGCGCTTATTTTCCTTATCAAAAAGAAAAAATAAAAGAATATATGGTTCCTTTTGGAACCTATAAATATGATGAAGATGTATTATGGGGTGTAAGCAACACCTTGAACGAGCAGGCACCGAATGCCTCTATCCGGATGCGACATGCCATGGCACGTGTAATAATTCTCCATAGCAGGTACGGCCAACGTGTTGGAAACTACGATTATCACAGACTTTACGCTGGCCAATCGCGATGAAACAAGCGGAATACCTACTTACGGATACCTGAATACTTATACAGGCGATTTCGAAAATTGTACTTATAACCTGCCGGTTACACGTTCAACTAAACTTTATCCGACTGATGTGGCAAAAAATATTGAAGTGTTGATGTTCCCTGCCGAGTTTAGTAGTGAAGCGTCTTATTGATTTTGGGAACTGAAGATGGTCATCAATTATCTGTGAATCTTCCCCAAGCTCATTGGGAAGCAGGACACCAATATACTTATCCAATCACTTACGACGAAGCACATATTACTATCGGTGATGTAGTTGTGGAAAACTGGAACAACTCCGCCGCCGGCGATATCACTGTTAACGACTAAAAAACGAAAGACAATGAAAAATATTCAATCTATATTTTACTTGGCAACGGTGATAGGCAGTATACTGTCCGTTACGTCTTGCAACAACGAAGATGAAATAGTAACTACAGGCAAACAGGTGCCACTGGAGATACAGGCGGGTAGTGTACAGACTACCCGCAGCATCATTGAAGGAAGCACGCTGCCCGAAGAATGCCAATATGGTATCTTTGCCATGAATGATGGAAGTGCCATTAATGGTGGAGCAAATGTATGCGTCAATTATGTAAAAGGGGTAAGTAACCTTAGTAAGAATGTCTATCTGCCTTCGGATTTAGATATTCCTGTATACGCATACTATCCATACAACGCAAACTATTCAAACACCAAGTATCTCTCGGAGATGCCGGTCGATGTTACCACTCAAACGGATTATCTATATGGTTATAGTGCCAACAGCGATTTCAAGCTGACGTATGTCAAAGATACCCACCTAAGGCAACTATCTACTTCAAGCACGCCATGGCACGTGTAACTATGAGAATTAAAAAGGCAACGGATAATGAGAACACTTACAAGTTCCCTTATATTAACCTCCTGAATGTGGATAAAAGCGCTTATTTCAATATTTTGGATGGCGGCACCATTCTTGATCCTACAGGAACCGCCAATCTTACTACGAAGCCTTCTGATTATGCACTTGGAAGTTCTGATAACGAAATTGTTGCCGATTTCCTCGTTATTCCGGGAAATACGAAGGTAAGAAGATTATGCTGAATATGAGCAGTGACATCAGCAGCTTTGAAAATGGGCTTTCGACGGCTATTCCGGTGACGAACTGGCAAGCAGGACAGCAGTACACGTATACGGTGACAATAAAAGATGGTAGTATCAACATTAGTCAAGCTACCATTACTCCATGGAGCAACAACGAACAGGGAGGGCTTGTAGTGAATGACGGAAACTATACTGGTCCCGAAAAGCAAGTAGAGATAGGTGGAACCGTTGGCCTTGCCGTCGACTTAGGGTTAAGCATAAGATGGGCAAGCCACAACGTAGGAGCGTCTGCCCCCGAAGAATACGGCGGACTATACGGATGGGGTGATCCCACAGGAAAAAAGACTTCTACCTGGAGCGATGATTATCCGAGCAAAAACCCATCGGCAGATATATGCGCCACTTCCTATGACATTGCATACATGCAGTGGGGAAGCGATTGGCGTCTGCCCACCCTAAAAGAGATTAATGAGCTAATCAGCAATTGCACTTGGACATGGACTACCAAAAATGAAGTGAACGGCTATCTGGTGACAGGTTCCAACGGAAAAAGCATATTCCTGCCCGCAGCCGGAGCACGCGATGGCGAAGAAGTGAACAGCGTGAACACGAATGGATTTTATTGGACTGGACAACTGTGGCAAGACTTTGGTGGAAGCATGCAATGGTATGGATATCGCATAAACTTCTCAAGCACGTGGTACGAAAAAAGTTATTATTTCCGCCCTTATGGCTACTCTGTTCGTCCAGTGGCAAGATATAAATAAATGACCTTCCTATCAAAACGAAAAACAAATATGATTATGAACATAAAATCATTCTTTTCTCTGTCACTAGGCATGTTTGCTATTTGCATCGTGCAACAGTAATATGGATGAAACGCAAAACCAGCAAAGTCAGATGCTGCGCATCCAAACTTTCATTGACAACCCGGTCGGCACTCGCTCGGTAATAGAATCTACTACATTCACCCAAGGCGATAAAATCGGTCTTTATCTTTTCAATGCAGAAGGAGAAAAATACGTGGGGCACACCTTCAATACAGGTGCCGTTTACCAAGGACAATGGGCATTAGACCCGAACATCCCGCTAACCGATACTCCGGCTACGGTTTGCGCCTATTATCCGTATGACCCCAATAACACTTCGGAAGAGGTAACCCTCTATTTAACCCCCGACCAGGAGACGGGGCAGACTGACTACCTTTACGGACAAGCACCAAAGGCCGTGAGCGCCCAATCGTCAGAAGCACTCATAAACTTCAAACATGTATTATCACGCATCACGTTCTCCATCAGCCGAAGCACAAGCGACCCTGGAGTTGGCATGCTAAGCAGCATCTGCCTGAAAACACCTCCGAAGCACAGCCATTTCAAAAGTGGGGAAGATGGATATGAAAACAGGTGCTGTTACTCCCGTCATCAACAAATATGACTCCATTTGCCTACCTACAAATATCTCGCTTAGACCTTCACCGCTAACCGTGGACTTGCTGGTGATGCCCACCGAAGTATCCGAGAACAATCAGGTGGGAGTGTCGTTAAAGATTGACGGTTCATATTACCTCGTCCACCTGCCTGCCGCCAAGTGGGAAGTGGGGCAACAGTACACCTACCCTGTCACGATTAACAGAAAAGACTCGCACATCGAAGTGGTTCCGGCTAAAGTGGGAGATTACTATTACAACGACGGTTCCTGGTCAACAAATTACGACTCGAAAAGAAACTGCATCGGCATTGTATTTGCGTTGAGTGAAGAAAAAGACGGTGATATCAATGTATCTTTATCAGAGTCTATGCATGGCAGAATCGCCGCTCTGCAAGATTTAACGGCAACATATCGATGGGCGGACAATACAAGTACCGATGTGGAAGGAATTCCCAATTTCTATCTTGCAGATGGAAAACAGGATGGAGGATATCTACCCATAAACGGCATAGAAGGAGAATCTGTTACCACCCCTCAACTCCCTTATGGTGCATATATATGGCCTGTTGAAAAAAGTAATCAATATGCATTGACTGATTATGCAGGCTAGAAGTCATTCTTCCTTTATAGAAAAAGAATATTATCCCGCAGGATACGCCTGTTTAGCATTATGTCGGAAGGCTTAATAATAATGAACAAGGATTTTGGTATCTACCTGCTATTGGAGAATTGGCAAGACTTGCTACCGCTTGTAATGCCAATCTATTAGACCCAACAGGAGATAGTCCTTTCAAAATATTAGGAGATGATTACTATTGGTCTTCTACCGAAGGAGAAAAAGCTGAAGCCTACGCTTGGTGTTACTACGGAAAATATAAAGGGATACTACAGTATCAGGTAAAAGATGCAACTTATAAAGTTCGTCCCATTGCTTCTTTCTAACATTCCCAATTTTCAGATACTCAGTCAAGCAGACTTACAATCTGCTTGTTCTTAGTATCAAACAAACTAAAAGAATCAGATACTCATGCTTAAATATCTTTAATAGCGAGAAATACCAGCTGAAAATCCCGGATAAAATTATACATCAATGTATAATAGATTCAGATAAAAATGAAAAAATAATATCTATAAGCCTATGTGCAAACTTATCCTCTCCTTCTTCATACTCATATTCTCCACTACCGCATTTGCCCAAAAAGTAAAAAACGTTTGTGGAGAATATACATTCTATGCACCCGAAAACGTATCGCTAAGCGAAGCAAAGCGCATTGCACTGGAACGTGCTAAACTGCAAGCCCTTGCCGATGAGTTTGGAACTGTGATTTCGCAAGTGAATACCAGTGTGGTTAAAGATGATAACGGAAAAGCGGACAGCCACTTCTTTCACTTAGCGGCACGGAAGTGAAAGGAGAATGGATTGAAGATAAAGCGAACCAACATACACTTACGACACTGATAAGGAAAACGGAACATTAGTTGTCACCTGCTCTATTTGTGGTAAAGCCAGAGAAATTATAAGTGCACAGATTGAATTTATGGCCAAAGTATT
>ENA-OQAA01001369-OQAA01001369.1-human-gut-metagenome-genome-assembly--contig:-NODE-1369-length-12517-cov-2.117030_pt1 | contig 12517 bp, 11 predicted proteins | sample MGYA00242489_ERZ504515 | MGnify/ENA primary metagenome ERZ504515 (study PRJEB26092, sample SAMD00036237) | human gut metagenome | host: Homo sapiens | study: EMG produced TPA metagenomics assembly of...
CCCATACCACGGATGTCACTTTAGGACCTTCGCCCGGCGTTCCCGAATTGATGATGTTAACACCCGGTACCTTTCCCTGCAATGCTGCCATCGGGGAGGAGGTAGGAACATTGATAAGTTCTTTCTCTTTGACAACGTCAATCGGGGCCGTCAGGTCTTTCGCCTTGGCGAACCGTAACCGATACAACAACTTCTTCCAGTAGTTGTGCATCTTCACGTAGCTTTACATTAATGACGGATTGTCCCGCAGCGCTTATTTCCTGCGGCAACATGCCCAAATAGTTGAATACGAGAGTTGCGTCTTCGGGGACGCCGTTCAGTACATAGTTACCGTCGAGGTCGGTAGCTGCTCCAATAGTAGAGCCTTTTACTACAACCGTGGCTCCAATAATCGGTTCGTTGTTCTGATCAACAACAGTTCCTTTAACTGTCTTTGTTCCTTGTGCCAAAACTGTCAGTGGCAATGAGAACAAATCATGAATAGAAGAAATAAAGTTTGCCTTCTCATAAACTAAATTTAAGAGTTAATAATTCTGCCGGCAAAGGAAGTAATTACGGTAAGTAAGGCAAAAAAAAACACTACCACGATAATACGTTTAGGGTAAAAATGGGTACCGTTTTACTACGTTTTCGTGTTACTTGTTTCTAATAATCAGTTTGTTGTGATTGAATGATTTGTAGCCGCTTTATTTCAAGTCGATGAGAAAATCCACTAATCCCGTTCCGTCGGGGATATCCAGTTTCTTGCGCAAACGGTAGCGTGCTGCCTCTACTCCCCGGATAGTGAGGTTGGTCATTTGCGCAATGTCTTTCGTAGAAAGATTCAGGCGCAGCAGCGCACAAAAACGGAGGTCGGTAGCGGTAAGACTGGGATAACGTTCGCGCAAATTACGGAAGAATTTCTCATGAATCAGGTCGAAATTGTTCTGGAATACATCCCAAAATTCCTGTGTCTCGATGTTTTCGTTGATGAGCTTCAGCAGAGATTCGAGGTTCTTGCGTCCATATTGCCCTTTCACCAGGGACTCTTGTACGACAGTACGAAGTTTCTCCAGGACCTCGTTCTTGGCAAATACACCCAGTGCCATGCTGGCAAGGTCTTTACTCTTTGCCGACAACTCGGCTTCCAGCAATTGCTGTTGCTGCAGAGTTATCAGATGCTCCTGCTCGCGCATCTTGATGTTCTGCTGCACCTGCTCTGCCTCATACTCCTTCCGTTTCTTTTCCATGGCACGGTTGGCGCGCCACTTGGAGAAAAAGTAGACAAGCGCTGTGAGAACTATGAGATAGAGCGCAAAGGCATAATAGGAGAGGTAGAAAGGGCGGGCTATGGCAAAATGATATTCCACCTCACCGATTTTCTGTCCCAAATCATTATAGGCTTCTGCCTGGAATGTGTATTCTCCGTAATCCAGGCTACCGTAGCGGATTTCGGGCTCTTTCAGGTCCGATGTCAGCGCCATGCCTTGTCCTCCTTGCAGGACATAATGGAAATGTACGGACAATTTATTGTAATGCGGCAGGCTTACTGAGAACAGCAAATCCCGGTAATTGCTTTCCAGTTCGACATTTCCAGACAGAGGCAGGCGTTTCTCCTTTTTATCGGAAGAGGAAGCAGTGACCGAGCTCAGTGAGAGGGCGGACTCCAGAGTAGGACTGAGGCTGTCTGTGTTTTTGCTGTAACTGGCGATTCCGTTGTTCAGATTAAAATAGACAACGTCATTGTCGACGAACACATTGTTGTAGTTCTCTATGCATGGAGAATCAAACAGTTCGATGAGGATGCGCTGCTTCACGATGTACTCTCCTTCTGCGTACTCTACCAGTACGTACTCATGTGAACCGGACAGCCAGAAGCGGTCGTTCGTGACGGATACCACAGAATGAGCATTCCTGATGTAAGGCAGAATGGCATTCAGCTTTTGGAAGGGGATAATCTGCCGGGTGATGTCGTCATAGGTATAGAAGCCGTTGGGACTGGAAAAGACGATACGTCCTCGCATTTTCATTACTTGGATAGGGCCGATGATATATTCCGAGCCTAAATGGGAGATGTGCCTGTACGCTTTTACAGCCGACAAGTCATCGCTCAAGACTATTTTATAGACTCCCTGATACATGTGTGAAGCCCAGATGACACCGCTTTGGTCCACCTCCAAGTGCATGACCGGTGCAATGAAGCCGTCTATGACATGCGAAAAGGTCCATTGCCCGTTCTTCTTTTTATAGATACGCAAATTGGCGTAGGATGATTCCAACAGTATCTCTTCGCCATAGAGGGTGCACTTTATCAGACACGTACTGCTGTTGGTATTGCTTATGACGGAAACATTCCCTTTTTCGCCTATTAATAAGGTATGGGCATTGTTGCCTGCAAAGAGTTGCCCGTCAATGTCCTTCACATACCAGTTCTGTCCTTCAGTATGGGGAAGCAGGCGCAGATTCTCGGTAACCTGGTGGTATTCGTACAAGCCTGGTTGGTGGCCAGATAGAAACAGTCGCCCCGGTGGGCTATGTCGTACACCATGCCCAGTTTGGTTTCATGGTTGGCAGGAGTCAGCAGCATGACGGGTGAGTTGTGGTGGATGTATGCGATGCCGTCGTCCAATGCTGCCCATACGTTGTTGTCTTTGTCACAGAACAAGCCCAGGACTGTGTTGTTGTCCAGACGGTTATCCAGATTGAAGTGCCAGAGGCAATGTCCTTTGCGGTCGATGGCGTATATGCCATTCAAGACTGTACCTATCATGAATATGGAATCATTGGTCATGACGGCGCGGTTCACCCGCTGTTTCTTCAGCTCTGCATCAATGTCTGTTTTCCAGGGGGTGATGTCACCGTTGTAGCGGAACAATCCGTTATTCTCTGTGACCATCAGGAAGCTGTCGTCCCCGTCGGGCAGTAATGCCACTACATTGTCATCGTTCACTTGGCTGCGGGGGAAGAGATGAAGGAAATCCTTGCCGTCGAATTCATAGAAGTCCTCATCAATCATCTGTGTGTAGATATGTCCGTTTTGGGTGTAGAAGTAGAGCGGCTGTTGCTGTCTGTTGCGGAAAGCGTGTACCATCTTCCCGTCGTAGGAGAACCAGGCGCTGAACGACTGGAAGTAGATGCGACCGTCCAGCTCTACAATGTTCCATATCTCGTTGTTCTCCATGGGGAAATTTTTCAGGAATTTGCTCAAAGAATGGTACCGGAGAGTGCCTGCCTCCGAATACTTGAAATAGCCGAATTCCTCGAATGCCCCCACATAGATACGGTCTTCTTTCACATACACCGAACGGACAATATGGTTCCCCGGCACTTTGTGGAGAGTCCAGCGATAACCGTCATATACCAGGAGCCCCTGGCTGTTGCCGAAATACATTTCGCCGTTGCTGCCTTGCGCACATGCCCAGTTCTGATAACCGGCTTCATAGTCTTTGGCAAGATAGTTGGTGACGGCGGGCATGAAGGAAGAAGCCCTGGCCTGGATGAAGAGGATGAACAATAGAAGGCACACTACCCAATACTTGAAAAGCATCGGTCTTATCGTATTTTGTTTCATTTTTTCAGGTTAATCGAAGTGTTTCTTGGAAGCAAAGATACAATAAGTATTCTAAATATTGTGTTTTGATGAGATAAAAAAGGTACTTGAAGCGGTTAGGGAGGATGCTTCTTAATGAATATCCTCCCCTCTTAGTTGTTTGTCTTTTGAAATTTATTATAGGGATTGTGCGGATGATAGGACTCGAACCTACACGCCTCACGGCACCAGATCCTAAGTCTGGCGCGGCTGCCAATTACGCCACATCCGCGGAATAATTCCGATTAGCGGGAGCAAAGATAGAAAGAATTTTCGTTTTGGCAAATTGTTTTGTAGATAAAGTCGTTTTAGAAAGTCACTTTCAGTATTTTTCTTGCTTCCTCAATGATGGTGTCCAAGTCATTGTTCTCATCTTCTTTGCTCATATCCACTTTCTTGTCCGGGTCGATGCCGAACTCGATATGCTGTTTTTGGGCATCGAGGTGCGGGCTGGCAGAAAAGCGTACCCCCATCCGTTGGGCAGTTCCGAAGAGAATGGCAGGCCCGACCCGCCGCCGGTTTTGTCACCAACCAGGGTGACATTGGGAAAACAGCGCATGGAGTTGACAAAATCATTGGTTGCACTATAGGAATGACGGTTGGTCAGGACAATTACCTTTTTTTGCCAGCGGATACTGTTGGAAGGTTCCACATAAATGGGAGTCGGATCTGAAAAATCGCTATGGCCTTTGCCGGTCTTGTGCTGAATATATCCCGTCAGTACTTTTTCATTCGTGAAGCGTTGTGCCATTCGGGTGGCGTTTGTCAGGTTGCCGCCACCATTGTTGCGCACGTCGATAATCAGGCCGTTACAAGCGGAAAGGTATAACAGAATCTCATCCAGGTTGCCGTTTCCGATGCCGCTGGAGAAATCACCGTAATAGATATATCCTATGTTGTCCTCCAATATGGTATATTTGGCGCCTCCAGCAATGCGGTAGTCTCTTCCCAGGTACTTTTCAATGATACTTTCGTTGAAGTTACGAGGATAATCCAGATACCAGTCCCAGTAGCGCGCCATGTTGGAAGAAGAGTACAAGTTGACATGTCCGTCTTTTAACTCGGCAAGCATGTTACCTAATATTTCAAATAGACCGTCGTAACTCATTCCCGGGGTAATGAGTGGCTGGTACTTGTCATGGATGGCATCCCAGTCTATTTGCTTGTAGTCCAGGAAGCAGTACTGTTCGTCTATTATTTTCCACAAGGCTTCGAAATTGCCTTGTGGGGTATTGTCGAACTCTTCCTCACGAATACATCCGTTCAATAGGGGCAATAACGTGAGTAGGATACTCCAAATTATTAAAATATATCTTCTTTTCATGCACATTATCCTTATCATCTTATCGTTTATCACCTTGTCACTTTTTACTTTCTCTTGTTAGGAAACAGATAGAGTTCCTTTACGAACCCCACCATGAATACGTGCGAGTAAGTATGTGTCTTTATTTCATTTACTTTGGACTGTTGTGCGTCCCATATGTAAGCGAAACGCATCCGGGCACGTCCCACCGGAAAGTCTGCGGTCAGCATTTGTCTCAGAGAGGGCTGGTTGTGCAGGGAGGTGAAGTTCACTACTCCGTCCCAATGTCCTAACGTAAATATCTCGTAGTAGGACTGTCCATAGTTGGGCATGAACATGATACCTGCCAAGGGAAGATTTACCTGATAGCGTAGTGTGATGGGACGGTTCTTGATGCGCAAGTCCCAAATAGCCATTCCCGATGCGGCAAGGTTGATATAGGCACGTGCTTGGGCGGGGTTGTTTCCGTTGCGCAGATTATAGACAAAGCCACCGTTGAAGTCGCCGACTCCTCCGGCAAGCAGTTTGAAATTGCCCGTGATTGGAAAATTATAATGCAGGCCGTAGTTCCAGTTGGCCAGTCCGGAGAATGTATTGTTATTGTCTACTTTGTTGTGTGTATATCCCAAGTCTGCCTGGAAGAAGTTTGCAGAGACACGTTGCCGTCCATCAACCGTGTCATCCGCATGCTTTCGCGGGAGATACGGAAATCGATTCCCTTATACTCCTGAGGTGAAAGATAAGTGTCGAACACGTTGGTGAAGCCGACACCATACATGGTGGCACGGGTGATAATACGGTTACGGTTGGTGGAGTCAGCCCGTAGCTTCCGGTCGATGCTGCATTGTGCTTCTTGTGCTTTCAGTCCGACACTTCCCAAGAGCAGTCCGCATAGGATTATTATCTTGTATATGTACATATTAAATTATCAATTACAAATTAGTAATCGTTAGCCACTAATACTTCATTTCCGTCCTTCATCAAAAGAGTTTCATCTGTCCTGTCATCTCGTCCAGTATGTCCCTTCGCTTTTACCGTGGTCGGGGTCCAGAATTTCCGGTTCTTCATCCGTTTCCTGCTCTTCGGTTTTCTGCGAGGGTTCCGGTTGACGGGTAGGCTCCAGCTCGTTGATGGTTTCTATAGTATAGGTGGTCAGGCGCTTACCTTTTGCTTTGAAGCCTTTCACGGCGATGAATTCGTCGGCTTCCACCACCATCGGCTCTCGGAAATTGTCGTGGCCGCCAAACACCACCTCTAAACGCGGGTAGCACTCGTCTGTCAGCAGAATGAGGCTGCTGTTCTTGTTTTCTCCCAAGTAGTTTTGCTTGCGGGCGGTTGCCTCGAAGCAGAAACGCTTGATGTAAGGATAGTTCTGCTGGTCGGCATCGTAGAGTACGGCGGTCCATACTTTGTTCGGATCGTATTTCTCCAATACGCGTATGCCATCGTCATAGTGATTGTTCAAGTCGAAGTTGGTGGCATAGAACTCTCCGCTGTTCTGTACGACAAGGATGGTGTCTTCGCTCTGGAATTCTCCGAGATATTCTCCGCGCCCGTCGTAGTTGAGACGTAGCACATCACGGTCGAACCAGACTTTCCGTCCACCCAGCGTGGAGCCTCCACGTTGTTTCAAGGCTATCTTGTGTACGGGGAGTTTCGTGAGTATATTTCCCATGGCCTGCCGTCCCTTGATATTGATGTTGCTGAAATCCTCCTCGAAGATAATACGGCGTACACGGGGATTGGGTTTCAGGGTTACCTTGATGATTTCAGCTTCACCGTTGGGATTGGCGGTAAAATAGGTGATGCGGGAATCGGGAGTGCCTTGGGTCACGTCGTACTCGCGGTCACGCACCACGGAAGTGACGGCAAAACGCTTGATATAGCTTGTCCCCTCCTTGCCGTCACGGTAGCAGACATTGTAGATGGTACGTTTGTCGTTCTTCTTAAAAATGTTGGCATAAAGTATATTCTTGCCCACGAACTTCTTGTCGGCCACCGGTGTGATGATATATTTTCCATCGCGGAAGAAGATAATCACGTCATCTATGGGCGAGCAGTTGCCTATGAATTCGTCTTTCTTCAATCCAGTTCCGATGAACCCCTCTTCGCGGTTGATGTACAGCTTTTCGTTGGCTTCGATGACTTTGGTTGCTTCGATGGTGTCGAAGTTACGCAGTTCCGTGCGGCGGGGGAAGGCTTTGCCGTACTTGTCTTCAACATACGGAACCAGTCGACGGTATATTCCACGATGTTTGCCAGATGGCAGTCTATCTCCTCTATGTCCTTTCGCATGCGTGCTATCAGTTCCTCTGCCTTGTCGGAGTTGAATTTGAGGATACGTGCCATCTTTATCTCCATCAGCCGGAGGATGTCTTCCTTGGTCACTTCGCGGATAAAAGTCGGGTAGTAGGGAGTCAGGCGCTCATCGATATGTTCGCAGGCGGCATCCATGTTTTTGGCTTGTTCAAACTCCTTATCCTTGTAAATACGTTCTTCAATGAATATCTTCTCGAGTGAAGCGAAATGCAGGCTTTCCAGTATCTCTCCCTTACGGATTTCCAGTTCCTGGCGTAGCAGTGCCAATGTGTTGTCGACTGATTTGCGCAATACATCACTCACGGTGAGGAAGTGGGGCTTTTGGTCGTCGATGACACAGCAGTTGGGAGAGATGCTCACTTCACAGTCGGTGAAGGCATAGAGGGCATCGATGGTCTTGTCGGATGATACACCCGGGGCTAGATGCACTAATATTTCTACACTGCCGGATGTCAGGTCCTCTACCTTACGTATCTTGATTTTCCCTTTTTCGCTGGCCTTTACGATGGAGTCGCATACACTGGCCACCGTTTTCCCGTAAGGAATTTCCTTAATGGCAAGTGTCTTGTTGTCTATCTTTTCTATTTTGGAGCGCACGCGTATCGCACCGCCACGTTCACCGTCGTTGTATTTGGATACATCGATACTGCCTCCCGTCTGGAAGTCGGGGTACAGCTTGAATTCTTCGTTGTGCAGATAGCTAATGGAAGCATCGCACAGCTCATTGAAGTTATGTGGTAATATTTTGGATGACAGGCCTACGGCAATACCTTCCACACCTTGTGCAAGCAGCAGTGGGAATTTTACCGGTAGTGTAACCGGTTCTTTGTTTCGCCCGTCATAAGAGAGTTTCCATTCGGTGGTCTTGGGGTTGAATACCACGTCCAGTGCGAACTTGGAGAGACGTGCTTCGATATAACGGGGGGCAGCGGCGCTGTCACCCGTCAGAATGTTACCCCAGTTTCCCTGGCAATCCACGAGCAAGTCCTTTTGTCCCAGTTGTACCAGAGCATCGCCGATAGAAGCATCACCGTGCGGATGGAACTGCATGGTATGTCCTACGATGTTCGCCACCTTGTTGTAGCGCCCGTCTTCCATGCGGCGCATGGAGTGGAGGATACGCCGCTGTACGGGTTTCAGACCATCCATGATATGGGGTACGGCACGTTCCAATATAACGTATGAGGCGTAGTCCAGAAACCAATTCTGGTACATGCCGCTCAGTTGGTGCTTTATATTGGCATCCTTTGCGTCCGCAGGTTTGTAATCCGAGTGTTCTTCGCTCCCGGCCGGGAGTTCCTTGTCCAAATCATCTTTCGGTGCTTCAAAATCTTCGCTCATATTTGTTCGGGAATTGTCTATTCTATGATATTACTGATTTTTCAGTTGCAGGCAAAAATACAATTTTTGTTCGATAAATGAGAATTTGCGCGGAACTATTGTGCCAAATCCTTCCCATTTTTTTAAACTTCTGCCCGTTAATGGAACCAATCTGTCTCTTTCCCGTTAGCGGAATTATATTGAGGACGTGCTTCCGCCTCTTTGCGGACAGCGATGTTGCTTTTGTCTTTCTTGCCGACAAGTTGGCAAGGTTTTGCCACCACATTGGCAAAGCTTTGCCAAAGGCATGGCAAAACTTTGCAATATGGTGGCAACGCTGGCAAAGTAACTTGCTGGCTTGTTGTGTGTTGGCTCGAATTGTGCAGCGATATCATCACAAGGGTGAAGAGATACTGGGCAGATTCTGCCGACGGATTCATTATTTTGTGAATTTCCATTCGTCAAATAAGAACTTTCCGTTCCCGAATACGAAGTAAATGTCGTGTTTGCCTTTTATCCGTTTGTCCAACGGCTTTGTCAATGTTTGCCACGTATCGGTATCAAAGGTCAAGGTGGATAGGAGCGGACCGTCTGGACTGTCCATGTGTATTTCGATGGAGCCTTTCCCTTTTATCTTCATCTGTATGGCTTGAGGTGATTGCGGGAATTCCGCACCGCGGACACAGATGGCCTGTCCGCTCTTGTTTCCTACGGCAGACATGTTGCCTGTCTGTCCGGTCGGTTCAAAGGCAACGCCGCGTGTGGCGGCTGTGGTCTCGGCCTGTTGCTGCGCAAACGGGTCGAGAGGCTTGATTTGTGAAACGCCCTTGGCTGTGGCTGTGCCCATGTGGATAGTGAGGTCCTTTTCGTCCACCTCTATTTCTTCCACGCAGATACTGCGGACGCCCACTTTGAGGTCGCGGCTGTCCTGCAAGCCCAGTGAGTGGTAGAAGAGATAGTACTTCCCTTGAAATTTTACCAGATGTGTATGGTTGTTGCTGTCGGACATGCCATAGTCGCCGGGATTTTTGAAGTAGTTGTCCCGATAGGTCCAGCTGTCTGTCTCAAGTGGCGTGCGACTCGTCATGTAGCTCATGCAGCACCGGCTCGGCTTGTCTATATCCTTGTGGGGCCATACATCCCGGTTCTTCCAGTTGGTGTTGTAGGTGTAAATCCAAGTGCCGTTCAGATAGTTCAGTTCGTTTGCTTCAAAGTGGTATGGCGCTTTTATTTCAACTATTTCGCTGTCCAGCGTCTTCATGTCATTTGCCAGCCGCACGATGCGTGCGTCTCCGGGAATGTAGTCGTCGCTGTCGCCCCCGCCAAAGGAGAGCCAGCCGATGCCCTTGTCGTCGATGACTACTCCCGGATCGAAGGGAGCTTTACACTTGCCGAGTCCTGGAGTATTGCCGTCTACCACACATTTGCCCAATGGGTCTGTCCAGGGCCCCACGGGGGAAGTGGCAGTCAGCATACCTACACCGGAACCGCTGTTGGAGTAGTACAGATAGAAGTGGGTTTTGCCGTCGGCCTCCTTGCGCGAAGCGATGGAAGGTGCCCACGAAGCCATTCCCCAGGGAGCCAGAGCCTTTACATTGATTACTCCGTGATAAGTCCAGTTCACCATGTCGTCAGAAGAGACCATCGTCAGCGAATGGATGTGCTGATAGGTGTTTTTCCCGTTACGGCCCACTACATCATATTGCTGGTGGTCGTTAGTGCCGTACACATAAATGCGGCCGTCGTGCACCACTGCTGTGGGGTCGGCCATGTATTGGAAGTCGAGAAGGGGATTGGCATTGCCGGTAGAGAACTTGGGCGAGAATTCAAAAGATTCTTCCAAAGCGCTGTCTGTAGAAACCGGAATGTTTTCAGAAGAGGCAATGCTGTCTGCCCGGAAGGGGGCTAAGGGGATGCCTTCCGTTGAAAAAAGGTTGCCTTGAGCAGCGTCACTGAAGCAGTAGCGAATGGAAACCGGGCTTTCGATTCCTTTTACCGGGACAATCAGCTTTCCCCCGTCTATCCTGGCCCGGGCCTCTTGCCATTCCTGGCCGGCTGCGGCCATCATCAGCCCCTCTATCCTTTTCCCGTGTACGGCCAGTCCGTTCTTTATGTCTTTGAAAGAGATTGTCACATGGTTGCCTTTGCGGCAGGCGCTTTCAAGACCGGGCTTTTATAGGGGCCTGCATATATATGGTATGTATCGTCCAGTGCAAGATTGGCGAGACGTTTGCCTACGCTTCTTTTGTCACGTGGATGGATGTCCTGCACATTGTCCACCAAATCTGACACGGTAATCATCTTGACCTTGTCCAGCATTTCGGGCAACATGGCCTGCTGCTCGCGTAGCAGTGCCGGTCCGTTGTCTTTGGAGTGGTATTGGAAGGGGGCTATCTGGACCAGATAGAATGGGAATTCCTTGTTAAATCCGGTACGCCACGAGCCTATCAGCCGCTGCATCACCCGGGCGTAGGAGCTGGCACGGCCTTGGTTGGCTTCTCCCTGATACCAGATGCATCCGGCAATGCCGTAGGGCATCACGGGATAAATCATGCTGTTGTACAACGTGCCTGTTTCAGCCGGAAACAAGATTGGATTCATACGGATAGTCGCACAAGACCGGGTCGCTCATTACGCATTCGCGGGGCGTCCATGTCTCGGCGGTGGTTCCGCCCCATGCGGCTACGATGATTCCTACCGGCACGTCCAGCTCTTCCTGGATGTTGCGGCCGAAGAAGTAGGCCAGGGCACTCGTGCTGCGCATCGTTTCGGGCGTGCACTGTGTCCATTGCGAGAAACAGTTTTCTTGAGGGAACGGGGCGGCTATTCTGGCCACGTGAAAAATTCGGAGATTGGGACAATGGGCATTTGCCGTTTCCTCGTCTCCGTTCTTTATGCCGTGATTGGCGCTCCATTCCATATTGGATTGTCCGCTGCACAGCCAAACTTCGCCTAGCATGACATCGGTCAAGGTTACTTCTGACGAGCCGCTGAAACGAATCTCATAAGGTCCGCCGCTTCGCCGGAAGGTACACGGGCTGACCATTTCCCCGTATTATTGACTTGGGTTTTGATTATTTCTCCTTTCATCCATTCGGGGGCGATGGAAATTGTTTCTCCCGGAATACCCCATCCCCAGAAAGTAAGTTCTGAGTTACGTTGTAGCACCATATGGTTGGAAAATATGGCAGGGAGTTGTATCGCTGCTTGCAATTTCAGGATGCCGAGCAGCATAAATAAACTTAAAAGGGTAAGATAATGATGATATTTTTTCATACGAGTATTTATTTCCATAATGCAAATTAATAGCTGTTTTTAGAAACCATTACATTTTAACCGTTACTTTTTTCCCATTATAAGCCACTGCCTTTTTTGCGCCATCAGCAGTTACTATGTTGAATTTCCGTTCTTTCAACATACCGGAAAACTCTCCTTTCCGATTTTCAATAGTGAGCATGCGAGTACGGTCATTCCATTTCATCGTAATGGTGCTGTACATTCCTTTTTCATAATTGTAGTTGTCATTCTCGTCTTCGTAAAGTGTGAATTCGCCGTTACAACCGGGATACACTTTTATCTCCAAGTTGTCCCATGATTTTTCGGTGCTATACTGCACTTCGGGACCTATTGGCAGGATGGAACCTGCTTTCACATAAAGTGGTAAAATGTCAATAGGGGTATCTTTCACGATATATTGTCCGCCGGAGTGTTTCTGATTGGTCCAAAAATCATACCATTCCGTATTTTTAGGCAGATATATTCGCATAGACTTAACGGTACTGAAATCTTCTACACGGATGGTATCCGAAACTGTTTGGGTATACATGGGTTGGGTTACAGGGCATACCAATAGGGATTTGCCAAACATATACTGATTGTGGATGTTCCACACGTTGCGATCGTGGGTAAATCCATTGACCAAGGCACGCATGAAGCTGGACTGATTGGCAGTTACCTCCCAGGCAGTTGTGTAGATGTATGGTAACAAACTGTAGCGTAACCGAATG
>ENA-OQAA01001370-OQAA01001370.1-human-gut-metagenome-genome-assembly--contig:-NODE-1370-length-12516-cov-3.444265_pt1 | contig 12516 bp, 14 predicted proteins | sample MGYA00242489_ERZ504515 | MGnify/ENA primary metagenome ERZ504515 (study PRJEB26092, sample SAMD00036237) | human gut metagenome | host: Homo sapiens | study: EMG produced TPA metagenomics assembly of...
AAATTCCGGGTTATCGGCAATCCGTTTCCATTCCACCTCTTGGCTTACATTTTCCCAGCTGGAATCTTTTAAATACTGGGACTGGGTTCCATGACTTTCATTATCCGCCTCTGCAATCACAAAAAATCCGTACTCGTCACATAACTGATAAAATAAGGCGCATTGATAATGGCTGCTGCGGACTGCATTAAAGTTGCTCTCTTTCATCATCTGCAGATCCTTTTTCATCTGGTCCAGCCCAATGACAAACCCGGTCATCGGATCGGAGTCATGGCGGTTCACGCCCTTGAATTTAATATCTGTACCGTTTACATAGAGAACCGCATCTTTCACGCAGATCTCCCGGATCCCGATCCGGTCTGTAAGAACCTCTCCCTCTGTTTCCATTACCAGAGTATATAAATAAGGCTGCTCCGAATTCCACAGCTTTGCATTTTTTACGGTAAAGACTGCCTTATGGGTGTAAAAATCCCCTGCTTCTTCCCGGAACATCTGGGAGGCAATTTTCTGTTTCTCTGCATCATATAAGGTTAATGTTGTAGGAACTGCCTGTCCCTGATACTTTGCCTGTACAGTAATCACTGCCTGGTCTTCCTGAATTTCTGTTGTAGTAAAATAGTCATATACCACATTTGCCGGACGGTTTAAAAGATATACATCCCTGAAAATCCCGCTCATACGGAATTTATCCTGATCTTCCAGATAGGTGCCGTCACACCATTTCAGAACCAAAACCGCCAGCGTATTCTCTCCATTTACCAGAACCTCTGTCACATCAAACTCACTGGTGGCGTGGGAAACCTGGCTGTATCCCACATACTTCCCATTGATCCATACATAAAAGCAGGAATCCACACCCTCAAAATTCAAATATGCTTTTGGAGCATCTTCTGATTTTTCATAGTAGAATTTACGCACATACGCTCCACAGGGATTTTCCTGTGTACATAAGGCGGATCCAAAGGAATCGGATACCTTACATTGGTATACTGGTGGCTGTCATAACCATAATTCTGCCAGACTCCCGGCACCTCTGCTTCCACAAAACTGCTGCAGTCATAATCCGGTTGGTAAAATTTCTCCTGCACATCATAAATACTGCTGAAGTACCGAAACTGCCATTTCCCATTCAGCGCCATCATGCGGTCCGAAGAAAACCGGTCTTCCACCAATGCGCCCATATCGTGGGACGCCGGGATATAATAGGCTCTGTATGGCATGGTGTTTTCATGCACTATATTTAAGTCCTCATAGTGTTTTGGCACAATCACAATACGTTCCTCCTCATTTTCTCTTATTTTTCCTTTGTTTTAACTATATTTTACGCTCTTTTTACATGTTTCGTCCATAAACTCCATTGGACAAAATATGCACAAAATGATATAATCTCCCATAACAAAGAACACTTTCCGAAAAGGAGGACTCTTTTATGTATATCAACTCCGGTTATCTGCACCATTCGTTGCAGGATTTTAAAGATAAAAGCAGACCTTTGGTTGTGGGAAGCTGCGGAACCTATCGTTTAATCCACCAGCCAAACTTCCTACCTACCGGCCAAGGGGAAGGATTGATTATCAACTGCTTTATGTTGCTTCCGGAAAGGGACATTTCTTTTTTGATGATAAGGAAGAGATTATAGAAGCCGGACACATGATTTTATACCGGCCCAGAGAAATGCAGAGATATGTTTATTATGGTACAGATCAGACAGAAGTGTACTGGGTTCATTTTACCGGGAACAATGTAAAAAATATTTTAAAGGAATATGGTTTATTTGAATCAGGCAGAATAATGCAAACCGGAAATCACCCGGAATATCACCAAATCTTTCGGAAAATGATCAAAGAACTACAACTTACTAAACCCCATTATGAAGAATACATGTCTATCCTTCTTAGGGAGTTGTTTCTGCTTATCAGCCGGCAGGCTCCTGTAGGCACTGCACAAAACCGTCTTCTTCAAAAAGAAATGGAAGATGCTACGCAGTTTTTCAACGAACATTTTGCCGAAGACCTCTCCATAGAAGATTATGCCCAATCCAGACACATAAGCACCTGCTGGTTTATCCGCAGCTTTAAACGTTACAATGGTGTAACTCCCATGCAGTATATCTTAAATCTGCGGATCACAAATGCCAAAACCCTGCTCCGGACTACCACATACTCTGTTGCTGATGTAGCTGCCATTGTAGGGTATGAAAATCCTTTGTATTTTAGCAGGCTGTTTAAAAAGCAGACTGGACTTCCTCCTTCGGAATTTCGGAATAATCATGAAACAACATTTTCCTAAAAAATCATAGGGGGCTGTTGCTTTAACAATTCATCAATCGTGAAGCAGTAGCCCCTTTTACGAAACCTTTTACACCACTTCCACCCCATACGTCTCCATCCAGTAATTCACCTGGAGCATATACGCCAGCATCTGGGGGCCTGCCATAAGCTGGCCGTACCAGGGCTTCCCGTAGTCCTTGGGACTATCCAGAAAGCGTTTTACTTTCTCCTTATCCAGAAACTGTTTCACCGGCGCATCTTTGGTTGCCAGAACCTCTTTCAGCGCCTCTCCCAACATGCGCTCATACTGGGGATGATAGGTTTTGGGATAAGGGCTTTTTTTCCTCCACAGTACCTCTTCCGGCACTTTTCCCTCTCCTGCATGGCGCAGCAGTCCTTTCACTCCGCCTCTGCATTTCATGGCCCAGGGCACGTTCCAGATATATTCTATGATTCTGTAATCCGCAAAAGGCACTCTGGCATCCATCCCCACGCTGGAGCTGGTGCGGTCCATACGGTCCATCAGCGTTGCCATAAACCATCTCAGATTCAAATATGCCATTTCTCTTCTTCTTTTCTCTACTCCTGTCTCCCCTTCCAAAGCAGGAGTTTCCAAAACCGTCCTGTCATAAGCAGCCCTTGCATATTCCTCCATAGGAAGCCCCTGAATCACGTCTTCGGATAACAAGGTCTGACGCACCTTCATATCAAAAGACCAGGGAAATGCCTGGGTGTTCAGGGCCTCTTCCTTGTGAAACCAGGGATAGCCGCCAAAAATTTCATCTGCACATTCTCCTGTAAGAGCTATCTTACTATGCTCTGCCACTTTTCTGCAAAAATACAGCATGGAGGATTCCACATCTGCCATACAGGGCAGGTCTCTGGCATCTACTGCCTCATATAAATTTTCTAACAGGTTTTCATTGTCACATTCCAGAAACACATGGTTGGTGTGGAATTTCTGTACCATTTTTTCCACCCAGGGTCTATCCTGACTGGGCTGAAAAGCATTGGACTGGAAGTATTTCTGATTTCCTTCAAAATCAAAAGAAAAGTATCCAGAACCTTTCCCTGTTTTTCCAGTTCCCTGGCACAAATGGCAGTTACCAGGCTGCTGTCCACCCCGCCGGACAAAAACGTACACACCGAAGTTTCTCCACACATTTGCCTCTTTACTGCGTCTTCCAAGAGCCAGGCTGTTTTTTCCACCGTCATTTCATAAGAATCCTTATGAACATGGCTTTCCAGCTTCCAGTAAGGGTGTTCCTTTAAAACACCGCCACAAAAGGTCATATAATGTCCCGGAAGCACTTCCATAATGTCTTTGAAAACGCCTTTTCCGTAAGTTCTGGCCGGACCCAGGGCAAAGATTTCACAAAGTCCCTGTTCATCCAGTTTTGCTCTGATTCCTGGATAGGAAAACAAACCTTTGATTTCCGAAGCATACACCAGGGTTTCTCCTTTTCGTGTGTAAAAAAGCGGTTTTGTTCCCACTCTGTCCCGAAACAAAAACAGAGTTTCCTTCCTGGCATCCCACAGAGCTGCTGCAAAGCTTCCATTAAGTCTGGCAACAAACTTTTCTCCAAAATGCAGATACGCCTGAACCATGACCTCCCAGTCCTTAGTAGTTTTAAAAACCGCTCCCATGGCTTTCAGTTCTTTGCGAAGCTCTGGTGCATTGTAAAGACTTCCATCCATAGCCAGAATACAGGGACAGATGTCCTCATATCCTGTCATGCCACAGTGTTTTTTCAGGCAGATGTTCGTCTTTCCCGATTCTCTTCTTTTTTGCACCTGATTCATGGATTCCAGTACAGCGCTCCACTTTTTCTCTTCCTGGTCATAGACAGCCTTATGGCTGCAAAATCCTGCAATAGCGTTCATAACATTCTCCTTTTCACTGAATGACTGGCTGATATTGTTTTCCCTCCAGCGCTGCTTTGGCCGCAGGAATCAGAAGTTCCGTATGAGCAATCATAGAATTGGGTTTCTTTTGGGCATTGTCCTGTCCAAATGGAACAAAATAGACATGTTTTGCATTTAATAAAAGTCCGATATTTTTCATATTCATGCCCAGGGCATCATTGGTGGAAATAGACAGCAGCAGGGGCTTTTCATTTCTAAGATGAGCCTTGGCTGCCATGAGTACCGGAGTGTCTGTAATACCGTTTGCCAGCTTTGCAATAGTATTTCCGGTACAAGGCAGAATCATCAGCAAATCCAGAAGGCTTCCCGGTCCAATGGGCTCTGCCTGAGCAATGGTCCGCATAGGTGGATTTCCGGTCATGCGTTCTGCTTCTTTTACAAAATCCTCTGCTTTTCCAAACCGGCTGTCAATGGTCTGGGAAGCATCTGAAAAAATGGTCTGTACTATGGCGCCCTCCTGAACCAGATTTTCCAATTCCGTAAATACGCGTTTATAGGTACAAAAGGAGCCTGTGAAAGCCACTCCGATTTTCTTTCCTTTGAGTTCCATATACTCTCCCTCCAAATTTCCCTTTCACTTCTATTTTTACAGAGTTCTCTCTATTTTTTCTGCCAGAATCTCAGCAGAAGATGCGGCGCATATTTCCCCGGAAGTCCAGGGAGCAAAGCTGCCGAAATCCCCAGCTCTTTGCACGCCTCATAATCCACACCTCCCGGCGCGGAAGCCATATCCAGAATCAAGGCATCCCTTCTTACATAGCCAAGCAGAGCTTTTGGCAAAACCATGGCCGGAATGGTATTGAAAATAAAATCTGATTCCTGCAAAGCCATGGCAAGCTCACCTGGTCTTATTACCTGGTCTGCCCGAATATCTGCCCTAGCAGCTTCTTTTTCCTGTTTTTCATACACCAGCACATGGCAGGAAATCCCTTTTAAATAGGACACCAACGTGCTGCCACACCTTCCGTAGCCAAGAACCAGACAGATACTTCCCAAAAGATTTCTGGGACTTCTGATAATAGCTTCTGCCAGAATTCCCTCTGCGGCTGCAAGGGTATTTTTCATTACCACGCTCTCATCTTTTAAATAATCCACACATTGGATTCCTTTTTTCTCTGCCTGTGTGCAAAATCCGGCAGAAATCCCTCCTGAGAAAAACCAGGTTCCCGGTTTTAAAGTTTTAAGAAGTTTTTCTTCCGATATAAGCGACAGCCCTTTGGAAAAAGGAACCGGGGCTGCCACTGCTTCTGCATATTCCAAGGCGGCTTCCAGAGAAGATGCTCCCTGATTTTCAGATGCTTACAGCTTTCACACAAACCATAAACAACCACTTCATATCCTTTTTCCGCCAAACATTCTGCAAGATATACCTGGCGCATATCACCGCCAAAAACTGCAAATCTATTTAAACTTGTTTTCAACAAAATCTCAAATGCCTTTTTCTTTTACCATATGCAAAAAGAAAAAAGGGAAACTGCCCTGCAGTCTCCCAAAGAAATTTCTCAGGAAAGTCTTCCCTTGAAATCTTCATATGCAAATCTTTTTACCAGGCTCATAACACCATTTTTATCTCTCCACACCAAATCTGGCAAAGGCATGCCGTTAAAGGTATTGGTTTTCACCATGGTGTAAAGGGCCATATCTTCCAGCACCACCTGGTCTCCTTCTTTTAAAGGCTGGTCAAAGGAATAATCTCCAATCACATCCCCTGCCAGACAGGTAGGCCCGGCAAGGCGCACAGTATAAGGCTTTTCCCCCGGCATGGCGCTGTCTTTTACAGGGGGACGATAAGGCATTTCCAGAACATCCGGCATATGGCAGGCCGCAGAGGTATCCAGGATGGCAATGTCCATTCCATTTTTCATGGTTTCCAGAACTGTGGAAACCAGAAATCCTGCATTTAACACCACTGCCTCTCCCGGTTCCAGGTAAACTTCAATCCCATATTTCCTGCGAAGCCTCTGTATCATGGCAATCAATCCCGAAACGTCATAATCTTCTCTGGTAATGTGGTGTCCGCCTCCCAGATTCAGCCACTTCATTCTATACAGATACTTGCCAAATTTTTCCTCCACTGCCTGTAAGGTGATTTCCAGGGCATCTGCCCCCTGCTCACACAAGGTATGGAAATGAAGCCCATCCAGTATGGAAACCAGTTCTTCTTCAAAATTCCCAAGAGTTGTTCCAAGCCTTGAGCCTGGGGAACAGGGATCATAAATGGCATGTCCCTCCTGGGTGGAACACTCTGGATTAACCCGAAGTCCCACCTCTTTTCCTGCTGCTTTTGCCCGCTGTGCAAACTTTCGCACCTGCTTAGGCGAATTGAAAATCATGTGGTCTGCATACTGCAAAAGCCCCTGAAATTCCTCCTCTGTATAGGCAGGAGAAAACACATGAGTTTCCTTTCCAAATTCCTCATAGCCCAGTCTGGCCTCATACAGGCCGCTGGCTGTGGTTCCTGCCAGATATTTCCGTAAAAGAGGATACACAGAAAACATGGAAAAAGCTTTCTGCGCCAGTAAAATCTTACATTCTGCCTGTTGTGACACCTGTTTTAAAATTTCCAGATTATGCAGCAGCCGGTTTTCATCCACCAGAAAACATGGTGTGGAAAACCCGGCTTTTTTCTCCCCTGCCATTAGTCCACCAGCACCGGTTTATGAGACTCTCTCCATGGAAGTCCCCAGGTATTTAAGGCATCCATAAATGGATCCGGATCAAACTCTTCAATATTATGTACTCCTGGTTTGTTCCATTTTCCGGTCATGACCATCATAGCACCAATCATGGCAGGCACTCCGGTAGTGTAAGCTACTGCCTGAGAGCCAACTTCCTTATAGCAGGATTCATGGTCGCAGATATTATAGAGATAATAAGTCTTTTCTTTGCCATCCTTTTTGCCCTGGAAAATACAGCCAATGTTGGTTTTTCCCTTAGTGCGTGGTCCCAAGGATGCAGGATCCGGAAGCACAGCCTTTAAAAACTGCAGAGGAACAATTTCTTTCCCTTCAAACAGAATAGGCTCAATGGAAGTCATCCCCACATTTTCCAGACATTTCAAATGAGTCAGGTAGCTCTGACCAAAAGTCATGAAGAAACGGATTCTCTTAATGCCCGGCATATTCAGGGCAAGGCTTTCAATTTCTTCATGGTGAAGGAGATACATGTCTTTTTCTCCCACTTCCTCAAAATTATAAACTCTCTTAATTTCCATTGGCTCTGTTTCCACCCAATGTCCGTCTTCCCAGTAAGAGCCTTTTGCAGATACTTCGCGGATATTAATTTCCGGATTAAAGTTTGTGGCAAAAGGATAACCGTGGTCTCCTCCATTGCAGTCCAGAATATCAATGTAATTAATTTCATCAAACTCATGTTTCAGAGCATAAGCGCAAAATACTCCGGTAACACCTGGGTCAAAGCCGCTTCCTAAAAGAGCTGTGATTCCCGCTTTTTCAAATTTTTCTCTGTAAGCCCACTGCCAGCTATATTCAAACTTTGCAGTATCTTCCGGCTCATAATTGGCAGTGTCAATATAATGGGTTTTGGTAGCCAGGCAGGCATCCATAATGGTAAGATCCTGATAAGGCAGCGCAAGGTTCAGCACCACATCTGGTTTTTCCTTTTCAATTAAAGCAATTAACTCTTCCACCTTATCCGCATCTACCTGCGCGGTTGTGATTTTTGTTTTGGTTGTGCCCTGAAGTTTTTCCTTTAATACATCGCATTTTGATACCGTGCGGCTGGCAATACAGATTTCCTCAAATACCTCACTGTTCTGGCAACATTTGTGAATGGCTACAGAAGCCACTCCTCCACATCCGATAATTAACGCTTTTCCCATTTTTACATTCCTCCTGTTTTTCTTTTTTCTTTATCCAAAGCCAGCAGCATCTCTCTTACGATTTTGCAGGCCACTGCAGTAGAAGCTCCGCTGGCATCATAATGGGGACTTAATTCATTGACATCACAGCCTACGATTCTGGCTTTTTCACATACCAGGGTGGCTGCCTGCCGCAACTGGTCAAAGCTTACCCCGCCCGGCTCCGGTGTTCCGGTTCCCGGAAATACGGAAGGGTCCAGTACATCTAAATCCAGGGTAAAATACACCGGTTTTCCCTGTAATTGTTCCAAAACTTCCCGAAGTCCCTGAAAATCAAATTTCCTGGTACACACATGCTCCCTGCCCCAGCGAAATTCCTCCCGGTCTCCGGAGCGGATGCCAAACTGGAAAATCCGGTTATCTCCCACCAGCTCCCAACACCGCTTTATCACACAGGCATGGGACAGCTTCTCCCCCAGATAATCCTCTCTTAAATCTCCATGAGCATCAAAATGAATGATGTGCAAGTCCTCATACTTCTTTGCCACTGCCTGCACAGCGCCCAGGGTGACTAAATGTTCTCCCCCCAGCATAAAAGGCAGCTTTCCATCCTTTAAAATCCCCTCTGTACGGCGTTTAATATCCGAAAGCACCTTCTTTGTATTTCCAAAGCACAGTTCCAAATCCCCGGAATCCATGATCTTGCTATCTATCAAATCCTTGTCCTGATAAGGGCTGTAGCTCTCCAGTCCAAAAGATTCATGACGGATAGCGCTGCTGCCAAACCGGTTCCCGGACGGAAAGAAGTAGTGGAATCAAAAGGCGCTCCAAACAGCACAATCTCTGCTTCCTTATACGTTTTATTACATTCTAAAAAGGTCTCAACATTCTTTTTCAACATGTTTCAATAACTCCTCCACATAGGCTGGTATGTAAAAAGCTCCTTTATGCAAGGTGGTGGTATAGTAATGGGTTTTCAGCCCCCTTGCATTCCATTCCTGCTCCCTTAAATCCCTCAAAGGGTGGTACTTCTTAGAGGCAAATCCAAAGAGCCAGTGTCCCGAAGGATAGGTAGGAATATGAGCCTGGTAGACCTTGCTGATTGGGAAAGATTCCGTAATATTTCTGTGGGCCTTCTGACAAGCTCTTGCATCCTCCTCATAAAAAGGACTTTCATGCTGATTCACCATAATTCCGTCTTCCTTCAGCGCTTTATAACAGTTCCCATAAAACTCTCTGGTAAACAATCCCTCCCCAGGACCAAAGGGGTCTGTAGAATCCACAATAATCAAATCATACTCATTTTTGCACCGCCGGATATATTTCAGTCCGTCCTCATAATGAATATGAACCTTTTCATCGTCCAGACAACAGGAAGTCTTGGGCAGATACTCTTTGCACACCTGCACTACCATTTCATCAATTTCCACTAAATCCATGTGTCTGATTTCCGGATAGGATGCCAGTTCCCGGATAACTCCCCCGTCTCCGGCTCCGATAATCAGCACTTTCTCTACCTTTGGATGAACTGCCATGGGAATGTGAACCATCATTTCATGGTAAATAAATTCATCTTTTTCCGTAAGCATCATGTATCCGTCCAGGGTGAGAAATCTGCCAAACTCTGGAGATTCAAACACATCAATGCGCTGAAACTCCGACTGTCCGCTGTAGAGCTGCCGCTCCACCCGAATGGACAATTTCACGTTTTTGGTCTGTTTTTCAGAAAACCAAAGTTCCATCTTTCTCTCCTTTCAGCACATTTAATCTGGTAATCTCCGAATCCTCCGGCCCGGTAATGGTACATCCTTTTTCCAGGGCATACTGTATATGCTCCACAATCTCTTTTGTAATGCGCTCTCCCGGCGCCAGAATGGGAATGCCGGGGGGATAGCACATAACAAATTCACTGCAGATTCGCCCTGCTGTCTCCTTAAGAGGCAAAGATTCCTTCTGGCATAAAAAGCATCCTGAGGAGAAACCGCCACCTGAGGCGTCACATATTCCTGGGTCATTAAATCTACTTTTTTCCTGCCAAATCTCCTGGAAATCTCAGACAGGGAAGAAACCAGCCGCTCAATATCCCGGATTCTGTCTCCAATGGACAAATAAGCCAGAATATTTCCAAAATCTCCAAATTCAATCTGAATATCATATTCATCCCGCAAAAGGTCATAGACCTCTATGCCGGCCAGCCCCACATCCAGGTATGTACTGACAATTTCGTTACGTCAAAATCATAGACGCTGTCCCCATTGATCATTTCTCTGGAAAACGCGTAAAATCCAGGTATTTCATTAATCTCATTTCTGGCATATTCTGCCATTTCCATAACCTTTTCAAAGGTTTCCCTACCTCTTAATGCCAGATTTCGTCTGGAAATATCCAAACTGGACATGAGAAGATAAGAACCGCTGGTGGTTTGGGTCAGGTTAATAATCTGACGCACATGCCCCTGGGACATTCCCGGCCCAATCAAAAGCAGAGAGCTTTGTGTCAGGCTTCCTCCGGATTTGTGCATGGACACTGCCGCCATATCTGCCCCTGCTTCCATAGCCGAAACAGGAAGCTTGTCCGAAAAATAAAAATGGGTTCCATGAGCCTCATCTGCCAGACAGTACATGCCATGATCATGAGCCAGTTTTACAATAGCTTTCAAGTCTGAACAAATACCATAATAGGTAGGATTGTTCACTAAAACAGCCTTGGCGTCAGGATGCTCCTCCATAGCCTTTTTCACATCCTCCACCCGCATTCCAAGAGGAATGCCAAGACGTTCATTACACTGGGGATTCACATAAACAGGAACAGCCCCGCATAGCACCATGGCTCCAATCACACTGCGGTGTACATTCCTTGGCAAAATAATCTTTTCTCCCCGTTTCGCCACAGATAAAATCATGCTCTGTACCGAAGAGGTTGTGCCTCCCACCATTAAAAAGGCATGAGCTGCATGAAAAGCCTCTGCTGCCAACTGCTCTGCCTGAGCAATGACAGAAACCGGATGGCAGAGATTATCCAGAGGCTTCATAGAATTTACATCCATATTCATGCACCGTTCTCCCAAAAGACGGGTAAGCTCCGGGTTTCCTCTGCCCCGTTTGTGTCCCGGCACATCAAAAGGAACCACTCTCATTTTCCGCAGTTCTTCCAACGCCTCATAAATGGGCGCCTGCTGCTGGGATAACTTCTCCATGTTCTTGTCCCTCCTCTTTAATATATATTTTTTCCGCTGAAAATCTCCTGCATTTCCCGCCTGAGATTTTCTGTAATCTCCATTCTTATGTCCGGGGACAGCGCCTGAAGCTCTGTATGGAACAGATAATTCTCCAGTTCAATCTCCCTTCGCATCATCTTGGTGTGAAATAAATTCACTTCCTTCACATTCACATCCACAGCCTCATATTCTGCCAGGGTAACCGGATCAATGTATTCCTGAATAGAATTGATGTTGTGGTCCATAAACAGCTTTGCCCCATTTACATCCCTGGTAAAGCCCCGCACCCGGTAATCCATGGTAATAATATCTGAATCAAAAGAAGAAATCAGATAGTCCAGGGTGGAAAGCGGGGTGATTTTCCCGCAAGTTGCCACATCAATATCCACCCGGAAGGTTGCCAGACACGTCTCTGGATGGTATTCCGGATAAGTATGTACGGTAATGTGGCTTTTATCCAGATGGGCTGTCTGAACACTTCCCACCGGAATCACAGGCTCCTCTGCAATCAGCAAGGTTACCGAAGCCCCCTGAGGGTCATAATCCTGTTTGGAAAGATTCAGAATCCTGGCCCCAATCATCTTGGCCAGATTGCTCAGTATTACGGTAAGCCTTCCGGCATTGTACTCTTCATCAATATAGGCAATATATTCTTTCTGCTCCCTGGCAGTCTTTGCATAACATACATCATAAATGTTAAAGCTTAACGCCTTGGTCAGATTATTAAACCCATATAATTTTAATTTTTCTCCCATATCCCAGTCTTCCTTTTTATGGAAAATAAAAAAACACAAGCAACGCGTTTCCACATCACTCATGTTTTGATTCGTCCGCCATATTTCATTTTTTGTCTATGCCTGCCAGCTATCCTGTCTCCCGGAAAAGAAAACAGGCATACAAAAATGGAATTTGAAAGTTCAGAGTCTATATAGCAAATATCTTACTTTTACTACTCTTATTGACCGTTTCACAAGTTGATGTGCTTCTCACACAAAATATAAAGTTTGCAACTTATAAAATTTGAGCTTCTAACTCAATCAATAAGGCAACCGCAGTTGCCAGTCGGCAGTTGACCCGGCTGTCCGTATGGCCTTAATCCTTTCGGATGGTCAAAGAAAGATTTGCATGGAACTTTTAATGAACTTTATATCCCATAGCGTATTCAATATAAAGGATTTGTCATAATTTGTCAACAATTTCTCAAAAATTTCAGTTTTAAAAGGTAAATTAATTTTATAACCTGCCATTCTAATAGATTTGCCTGTTTACACATTTATTTCAAA
>ENA-OQAA01001372-OQAA01001372.1-human-gut-metagenome-genome-assembly--contig:-NODE-1372-length-12504-cov-1.385635_pt1 | contig 12504 bp, 14 predicted proteins | sample MGYA00242489_ERZ504515 | MGnify/ENA primary metagenome ERZ504515 (study PRJEB26092, sample SAMD00036237) | human gut metagenome | host: Homo sapiens | study: EMG produced TPA metagenomics assembly of...
CAAAAAGAAACATGTACGGAAATAGCAAGCAGCAATGTACCAAAAAAGTCTTTTCATAAGTGGATGATTTTAAGGAAAGAGTGTTTTACTTGCAACAAAAATAGCAAAAAACAGCAAAATACCTCCCAAAGACTCCCATTATTTTGTGCCCTTTTCCCTATCAGATAGATAGTTGAACGATTCTTATAAGGTTTCGACGGAAAATTATAAGTGCGAAAAGGAATTTGCAATTCTTTGGTGCATATTAGAAAATAGATTGGAAAGGAAGTGTCTATTTTTACCATCGTAGAATTTGTTGAATTGAAAAACATATTATTATGAAAAAAAGCATTCTTTTTAATCGGACACTGCATCTGGTGTCTTATGTATTACTGTCTCTTACGTCCTGCCTGTTTGTATCCTGCGACAAGGACGATGACTGGGACAAGAACCTGGGAAATAACCTGCTGGAGGGAATCTGGACACGCGAAAGCACATCACAGAAGTTTGTAGCGACCTTTAATGCCGATCACACTTCGTACATCTGTACCTATAATATAGAGACGGAGGCACTCGAACATGTGGATTTGCAGGGCAAATATCGTGTGGTGGATGAATCGGTATTGATTTATCAGAGCGGAGACAAGCATCGGTTCAAACTAAGTGAGGACGGCAATACGGTAGAGATCACTTACGGATATGATACGGGCAGTCCGGAAACGGAGAAAACATATACCTATCAGCGGTTTGTTGAAGTGCAGGAACCGGAGCCGGAACCCGAAGAAAAGGAACTTGAGTTTGCAGACGTGAATGCCGCAAAAGCCACTCTGGGTAGTTTGAAAGCCGGTGCTTCGGTAACGGTGGGAATGAGTAACTGGGAAGATGTGGTGGTAACGAAAGTCAGCCTGCGTAAGCAGCTTACTATCGAAGATACTCCGATGACCAACAGTAGTCTGGCAAGTGGAAATCTGACTTTCACCGTTCCGGAGAATATGCCGGTAGGCTCTTATTCTTTGATAGTGGCTTACACGGTGAATGGCAAAGCGAAAGAGGTGATGTTTGATGCGGTAACTTGCACGGTGAAAGAAGAGGTGACGCCTCCCGAACCCGGAGCCAAAGTGTTGGTGTTCAAAAATCAAATGATGGGAAGTGCGCAGAATCGTGATTTCGGCTGTCTGTTGACAGTGACCGATGCCGGCCAGTTGGATATACAGACTGCCTGCTACATGAACGACGATCCTACATTAAATGCCGACGAGAACAAGAAACGCCGTTCGGAGATAGATTTGATTGCAAACACTTATTCCGGTCCTGCTTTTGCTTTTGGTAATTTCGATAAGATTGCTCATAATCTTAGGAACTTCAGATGTAACGGGACGAATCTTTTCACAACGTCCAAAGATGATGCCAAGGATAAAGAGACTGCTATCACGATGTTCCCGGGATATGCCGATATTCAGACTAAATTCCTGGTGCTTCAGGAAAGTATCGAAAAGGAGAAGAACATTATAGATTTAGTCAGAACGATCAGTTGGCGGAAATTTCGGAAACGGCGACTCCGGCTTTGTTCGATGGAACTTCGAAGATAGACCGTATCACTGTGCAGAGCATCAAGCCTGGTGAGTCTGCGGGAAGAGACCGGTTCGATCTGAATGGCGTAGTTGTTTTCAAGAGTTCGAAGAACGGTAAGATAGGTATTATGCTGATTCGTCAGATCAATGAACTGGATGGCTCCAATGATGCTGCCGACGCTACCATCGTTTTCGACCTTTATTATCAGAAATAAGTGTTTTATCCAAACTAAATAAAATATTGAATGATGAAGAAGTATGTTTATTGGTAATCATGGTTGCTGTTGCTCTGATGGGGCATGCACAATCCTTGAGGAATAATTTGTTGAAAGGGTATAAACCCGGGGATCAGTTGGAAAAGGGAGTTTATACGAGCGATCAGGATACACCGCGTTTTCAATACCTGGTATGGTGCGTTCAATGCGAAAGCGGTGGAAGTGGAAGAGGGGCCTGTTATCGGTGAGCCGCTTTCTTATAAAGGTTACAATGAGAGCGGACCGTCGATTAATCTGGCGGGCGAAGGGCAGTTGAACCGGGTGAGTGTTTATCCGTTGACGAAGAGTAATAAGGAGTATGCCCGTGGTGCGTATTATCTGGCTTTTCTGGTCAATTTCGAGAAACTGGGTTCCACTAAGTTTTATGATTTTGCAGGCTTGGATATTAATCCGCTTAGCAGGGCTGTGCGCGGCAAAGTGTTTGTGGCCGGTGAAGGGAAAGACAAGATTAAATTCGGTGTGGCGGTACGTACGGATTGTACCGAGGGTACTGAAACTTACGATTACAACCAGACGCATTTATTGGTACTGAAAGTGGATTACGACAAGAAGCAGGCTGTTTTGTATGTCAATCCGGATTTGAGTCAGGGCGAACCGGCAAATGGCTGGTTGCAAATGCCGAAGGAGATGAACTGAAAAACGGGCTGAAGTCAATCTATTACAGGTATCGCAAGAACTATAAAGGAAACATCGGTAACTTCCGTTTTGCAACGACATGGGATGCGGTAATCGGTAAATAGACATCTCACAGGTTGAAACTCCTCTAAAGAAAATCCCCTTATTTCAACCCTGTCTTATCAATTAAAAGGGAGAAATAAGGGGATTGTTGTATGTAATTGACAGGTAATGCGTCAACTTCTTTTGCGCAACTTCTTTAATGATAAAGTCTTCCCGTCCGCTTGCGTAATTCCAGTTGTGCTTCGAAGAGAGAGGCAGGTGATACGGTGGCATTGGCCCTTACCCAAACACCGTCCGGACGAACCGGATTCTTAAAGTCTCCTGCATGTTTGGTTCCTTTAGTTCCTATACTATAATTCTTCGCCGATACCCAGGGATTCTGAACACATACTTCTTTGGCGGTGCAGTTCCAGAGTACCTGATTGGCTCCGGCCCAACCGTGTCCTGTTCCCCAGTTACTGCGATCCTGTATATTGATCGGACCGTCGCTGTTGATGTTGTCATAGAGCGTGCCTACATTCCAACGCTGGTGAGGGCCTGTGTCTCCATGTGCATTCCGTATGTTGACTCTGACAAATGCGTTAGGACCGACTCCCTTGCTACCCGTAACACAGTCATGGCGTCCCTCGGTGGCTTCACAGTCTATCACTAAGCATTGTTGTGCCTGATTCATATTGTAAGAATAGCGTCTTCCACCGGTAATGATGGATTTTGCATCCAGGCATTGCAGTCTTTCACTGTTACATACCGGGTTCCGGGAGTTCAAACTAACCAGTCCGTTGCCGAAATACCTGGAAGTGATATTGCGCACCCAGCTCTGCTCCATCTTATTAAATTCTATGGCAACCCATCCGTGGTCTTCATCGGTATCAGACGTATATTCGCTTTCTATCAGCATATCCTCAACTCCACACCGGTTGATTCTTCCTTTGAAGCTCGATTTGAATACGGCACCTTTATTATATGGGGTTTCCATAGCCATCATGATGGGATTGTCGAAGTGCAGCGCATCATCTATAATATGAGTGATGGTGCGTTCGTAACTTAGGTTGTAGCTTTCGGGAGTCCATTGTACAATAGGGTCTCCGGTGGTTCTTTCCGGAATCTGATTCATTTTCAGATCACTGATCCACTGGCGGTTCCGGGACGATAGATGGTCACTTCATCCCCTACCTGAAAAGAGGACGGATTTAAAACCCTCACCCAGAACTGGCCTACCGGAACGTAATCATCCTTTATATTGAATAGAGAAGGACTACTGGGAGAAGAAGAACCCGTACCCTCGAATTTAATGAGAGTTCTTTGTCCTTTTCCTGCGGCAATCAATACGGTTCCCGTTTTAGAATCTTCTCCTTCACCACGAAGTACGATTCCCGATGATCGGATGTTCAACGTTCCTGAAATGCTGTAACGTCCTTTTTTCAGGAGGATGGCTCCTTTGAAACCATTGGTTGCGGAAGTGATTTGAGCCACTTTGTCGATTGCATTCTGGATTAACCGGGTGGCATCTGCCCGTTTGCGGGTGCTTCGATGGTTTCTACCACTTTTACATCGGGAATCTCCTGCTCGCTACCCATATAGCCGATATTACTGAAATCAGGCAGAATATTCCCCTGTTCATCGGTTAATGAAGAAAGAGGCAGATCTGAATCCACTTGCGGATAAGTGGGCGTGGTGGAGGATGAGGCTGCCCTCTGATAGACTTCCACTCTTTTTTCAGCGGAGCCGGAAGAGATGATTAACCGGGTCAGGCGTTCTTTCCCGGTTTGATTGGCGTCTGTGGATACGGACAGGACAGAGGTGCATTTTCTTTCATCTTGTAATGACACCATTCTCCCCCTTTGGCCACTGTGACGGTCCATTCCCCTGAAGATTCTATCTGCAGTTCCTGCGTCTCTCCCGTACCGTTAAAGTAGAGCACATCCGCATTGACTTGAATGGATGCGGTTTCTTCATCGGAACATGCCTGTAAGTTTCCCGCTAAAAAGAGTAATAGTCCCAAGAGTTTTACTTTTATACTTTGTAGTGCCAAAGTATGAATGAGTTTTTTCATGATAGTGTGTTTTTTGAGTAAATAGTATGATGATAATTCTTCTTTTCCGGACGGTGATTCGTAGGAGTTTTTGATAGAAACAAAGGTAGATAATCTTATAGAGACTGTTTTTTGATATTGAACCAAATAGTTGCAATAATATCCCAAAGAAGAACTGCCACCTTCTTTTGGGTGTTTTCATGAGGTAAAAGATGTGTTTTTCGAGGGAATAAGTACAGGATGGACATGACTCCCCATTATTAAACATTTGTTCTATATAAATAGATAAGCGGTGGCTAAATTTGCATCGTTATTAACTGCATAATATGATGAAAACATTAATCTATCTTGTTCCTACATTGTCTTTGGTTGGTTGTACCTCGCAGCAAGTAGAAGAAAAACCGAATGTGATTGTGATTCTTGCCGATGATCTGGGATTTGGCGATGTCAGCGCTTATGGATCGACTACCATTCATACCCCGAATATCGACAGTCTGGCTCATGGAGGAGTCTGCTTCACGAATGGATATGCCACTTCGGCGACGTCTACTCCTAGTCGTTATGCCTTGATGACCGGAATGTATCCATGGAAAAATAAGGATGCAAAAATTCTGCCGGGAGATGCTCCTCTTATCATCAATGAGCATCAGTTCACTTTGCCGAAGATGATGCAGCAATGTGGTTATGTGACCGGAGCTATCGGAAAATGGCATTTGGGTATGGGCGACGGGAATGTCAACTGGAATGAAACCGTCAAACCGGGTGCCAGGGAAATCGGTTTCGATTACTCTTGCCTGATTGCGGCAACCAATGACCGTGTGCCGACCGTTTACGTGGAAAACGGCGATGTCGTGGGACTCGATCCGGCTGATCCCATCGAAGTAAGTTACGAGAAGAATTTTGAAGGAGAACCGACTGCCATCTCTCACCCGGAGATGCTGAAGATGCAGTGGGCACACGGACACAATAACTCCATAGTAAACGGAATACCCCGTATCGGTTATATGAAAGGCGGTCAGAAAGCCCGTTGGAAAGACGAGGACATGGCCGACTATTTTGTAGATAAGGTGAAGAATTTTGTAACCGAACACAAGGATGTTCCCTTCTTCTTGTACTACGGCCTGCACGAACCTCATGTACCCCGCGCTCCCCACCAGCGTTTTGTGGGCAAAACAACCATGGGGCCTCGTGGTGACGCTATCGTTGAGGCGGACTGGTGTGTCGGTGAATTGCTTGCTCACCTGGAGAAAGAAGGATTGTTGGAAAACACACTGATTATCTTCTCCAGTGATAACGGTCCTGTATTGAATGACGGTTACAAAGACGGTGCTTCGGAGTTGGCAGGCAATCATCTTCCTGCAGGAGGACTTCGCGGAGGTAAGTACAGTCTGTTTGATGGCGGTACGCATATTCCTTTGTTTGTTTATTGGAAAGGAAAGATTCAGCCGGTTGTATCCGATGCGCTGGTTTGCCAGGTGGATATCCTTGCTTCTTTGGGTTCAATGGTACATGCCGATTTGCCGGAAGGGCTGGATTAGCCGGAATTACCTCGATGCTTTCTTCGGAAAAGCTTCAACTGCCCGCAAAGATGTAGTATTGGAAGCACAGGGACGTATGGCTTACCGTTCGGGCGACTGGATTATGATGCCTCCTTATAAAGGTTCCGAACGCAACCTGACCGGAAATGAATTAGGCAACCTGGGTGAATACGGATTGTTCAATGTAAAAGCCGACCGGACTCAACATCAGAACGAGGCGGCCCAACACCCCCAACTTCTGGATTCTCTGAAACAGAATTTCTTTGCCGAAGTGGATGGTTATTATCGCAGTGAAGTAGAAGAAGAACCATTAAAATAAGGTCAAATGTTTATTCTGAACATAAATCCCGTTGATAAAACAATCGTTCTATTCTAGCGGGATTTATTTCTCTACCTTTGTTCTGTTCGATGTCGGACAATTAACCTTGAAGTATGTATATGAAAATGAAAGCTTTTTTAATGTTTGTTATTGCTGTTCTTATGTTCAATGGGAACAAAGGCGCAGGATTTGGGGGCGAACTATAATGAAAATATAGACTACCCGATTACGGAAATAGAGATGCTGAAGCAGTCGAAAGTGAATTGGGTGAGAGGGTTCGTCAATATCCCCGCTCTGTTTCTTCAAAATGAAAACGGGAAGATTGTAGGCGTGAAAGAAGAAGCATCAAGACACATATTCCCACACTGAAATTTATCCAGGCCAAGAAAGCGTTGGGCGACCGCGTGAAGTTCATATTAAGCCTGAAAATACCTTTTGAATTATATACCGATACGGTTCCCAAAGTAGGGACGAAGGAGATGGAGTACATATTCCGGGCAACGGAAGTGTTACTGCAAACTTACCAGATGGCGCAGAATATTGACATTTTGGTTATGGGTAACGAACCGGAGTGGGAAAATGCGTTGGATACCGACCTCTGTCATGCCGACGGTGATGATTACCGGGCATTTCTGAATGAGTTTGCCAATCGGCTGACTACTTGGAAGCAGGCGAACGGCTGGACATTTGATATTTATGCCGGGGCATTGAATCGTGTGTCCGAGTTGCCGAAGAGCGAAACGGTGCCTGCGGTAGTCTCTGTGGTTAATAACAATCCTAATGTGGTGGGACTCGACCTGCATGTTCACGCATTGAATATCAATCAGGCGGAAGATGATTTCCAGATCATCCGCAATAAGTACGGTGTAACCAAAAAACTGATTTGTACGGAATTCTCTATGGTGCGTGCGTTGAATCCTCATGTGGCCGATGCGTTGGGAGAATGGGGAACCAAGAATGGTTATACAGACCGGAATGAAATCTACGAATATCTTAATCTGATAGCTGAAAAGGCGAATGCCGGTACACCGGTTAGTGCTGCCGAGTTCAAGAGTCTTTTTGAGAGTTACTCCTGGTATCCGAAGAATTGGTATAAGACTTTTTATGAGGTATTCAAGAAATATGATACGTATGCCATTACCGGGCGTTTTAGCGTTGTTCCCGGTGGGGCGAGAGCTGTTTACGATGCGAAGACTGAAATGTGGGAACTTGGAGGAATTTATTTTTCCCGTTATTTAGGACTGGATGCAAACGGGTTCTACAATCCCAATCCATTATTATATCCTGATTTCATCGCTGCTCAAAATGGGCTGGCTATTTCCAGTCTTGTCGAAGGGCAACAGGAGTTATTTATTAGTTGGGGTAACGGAGTTGATAAGACGGGAGTGTTGTTGGTGACAGACAAGAACGGGACAGAGGTAGTACGTCAGCCGCTTGATTCGGAAAGCGATTATACACTGGTTGAAAATCTTGTTCCCGGCACAACATATCATGTAGCGTTGCTGAAGTCGGATGACAGTGTGTTGTGGGAAGATGATGTCAAAACTAAGCTTGTGACGGGAGAGTTTCCTTTGTTGAAATATCAGCAAGTGGATGGATATGCGTTGGTGCAACTGTTGAATTTGCCGGCTGATGCCGCTTCTTACAAGTTGAAAGTGGATGGACGGGAAATCGATATAGTGAATAAGAACCTGAACGGACAAGTGCTTACGGCCGAAGTGACTTATAAGGATGGATCGGTAGAAACATTGTCGGCAACCATTAGAAAGTAATTATCTTAAATTTATTCGCTTATGAAAGTAATATATGTATTATTGGCATGCCTGTTGGTTTTCGCCTCTTGCGCAGAAACGGATTATGCTGAAACGGGGTTGATAGAAAGGATATAACGGGATATACCGAAATAGGATTTTATAGTCTGGATGGAGTTTGTACTTTTGCGGAGCAGGAACAGGTTCAGGCTGCAATCAATTCCAAGCGCCTGACTTATCGTTTGCAGAATTCGGATCAAAGCAAATACATTCATGTGAAGTTTACCGGGAAACCTGCAACTGTCGGTCAGAAAATAAGGGCGGCATTCTCATTCCGGGGAGTTTCTTTCCTCAAAGAAGAGATGGAGATGGAAGTAGTTCGGATAGATGGTGGAAAAGTGTGGTTGTCAGGTGACAATGTTGGTATGGTAATCCCTGTTTTTTAATCATTAAAAAAGAATTGAATTATGAAAAGATATATTCCTATTGCAGCGTCGTTAATGGCGTTTTCATTGGTTTCCTGTGGTGAAGTTATGGATTTGACGCAGCCGGAAAAGGCGGAAGTTACTTATTCCGGTATCACTTTGTCACTTAATCAGACTGGCAAGTATGACCTATATCTGGATGAGCCTGAATATGAATATACCATTATGGTAGAGAAGAGCCATTGCGAAAAGGAAGCGAAAGCGGAATTTGCAGTAGTCGATGCCCACTCGTTTGGCGAGGAATACACGCTATTGCCTGCGGCTAACTACGACCTGGATGCCAACAGTCTCGACTTCAAAGGTGACGATGTGTTGCATGCTGTCGGTCTGCGTTTCCATGATCTTACTACACTGGACAACACCAAGAAATACGTGCTCGGTCTGAAACTGAAGTCTGATGATCTTGCCGTCAACGAAGAGAAGAGTACCATGACTTTCTATCTGCAACAAAAACAGGGTGGTATCGGTAATCCATATATCATTACTGCGCCCAAAGACTTGGCCAAGCTCGGTGAATATCTCAAAGACGGACAGACTACTTACGTACGTCTGGGTGCGGACATCGACCTGCAAGGGACGGACTGGACTCCGGTGGAAGCCACTGCTGTCAGACCTGTGGATTTCGACGGCTGCGGACACGTTATCAATAATCTGAAAATTACATCTTCTTCATCCGGTTATCAGCTTCTTCGGCATGTTGACGGGACGATGTGCCAATGTGACGTTTACGAACGCGCAAGTTACCGCTGATAAGAAGCTTGCGGGTATTGTAGCCGGGCAGGCAGGTAACGTTTCCGGTGCGGGTATAGTGGAAAATGTTCGGGTATCGGGCACTATCAATTTAACTTCGGGAAACAATGCATGGGATGACGGTCAGGCAGGCGGTATCTGCGGACGACTTCACGGAGCAGAAAGTAAGATTTATCAATGTGGTTCGGAGACGAAGATTACCGCTTTGTGGTCGGCAGGTGGTATCTGCGGTGAAGTGCGTGAGGGAGCTGCTATAGAACAGTGTTATCATATAGGTGATATCACTACCCAGTCATGCGTCGGAGGTATTGCCAGCCGGTTGCTTGGAAGTACTATTTCCCACTGCTATTCACACGGAGTGATGAAAGCGGTTCCCATGGTGGTAGCTAATCCGGGCGGTGGTATTGCAGGATGGTGCAACCGATGTCCGGTGCTTCTACAACCTCTACTATATCTTACTGCTGGAGTGATTGCGATGTATCGGCACAAAATCAGGTGGAGGTATCATGGGTAATGCCAACAATACTACCGGGAGCGGTATTACCGTTCATCACTGTGTGGCATGGAATACATATTTATTCTCTCAAGCCGCGCCAAAATCGGGTAAGGTGTGCGGACGGTATAGCCAGAATGTAGCTTATTCCTGTTACGCTAATCCTATGATGGAATGTGTTTTCTCTGGTAATCCCGCACTGCCTGACCAGGCCAGCGTAAACGTGGGTACTATCACTACGGTAGATCGTTACAACGGTCTGACTACGATCAGTAACTTGATGGAAGCCGTTCGTACCCTCGACTGGGATAATTCTATATGGACCTTGACGGTGAACAACCCCGTTTGGCATGGGAACTGAATTAACAGGAAATAGCATAATAATTATAGACTGATGAATACATTCAATAAAATCCTCTTACGAATGACACTTGCTTTGGGAGCGACATTGATGTCCGTCTCCCAACTGCAGGCTGACGATTGGAAAGAAATATCTTTTGCCGACCCTACTATCTTTGTAGAGAACGGAAAGTATTACCTCACCGGTACGCGCAACCAGGAACCGCTGGGCTTTTCCATTCTCGAATCGACCGATTTGGAGCATTGGACAGTGCCCAACGGCAGTTCCCTGCAACTGATTCTTCGGAAAGGTGACCGCACGTATGGCGAAAAAGGGTTCTGGGCACCTCAATATTTTAAGGAAAAAGGAACCTATTATTTCACTTATACCGCCAATGAGCAAACGGTGATTGCTTCTTCAAATCGGTATTCGGTCCTTTCCGGCAGAAAGAAGTCAGACCGATAGACGCTTCCGCCAAAAATATCGACTCCTTTCTGTTTAAGGATGATGATGGGAAATACTACCTGTATCATGTCCGCTTTAATAAAGGAAATTACCTTTGGGTAGCCGAGTTTGACATGAAGAAGGGAAGCATCAAACCGGAAACGTTGAAACAATGTATGGACTGCACGGAGCCTTGGGAAAAGACTCCGAACTACAAGTCCGCACCGGTGATGGAAGGACCGACGGTAATGAAGTGGGACGGGGTGTATTACTTGTTCTATTCCGCCAATCATTTTATGAATATTGACTATGCGGTGGGCTATGCTACTGCTACTTCTCCTTTCGGTCCGTGGAAGAAGCATCCGAACAGTCCGATCATTCATCGTAGCCTGGTAGGAGAAAACGGATCGGGACATGGAGATGTGTTTAAAGGGCTGGATGGAAAATACTATTATGTCTATCATGTCCATCGTTCGGATTCTACCGTGCAGCCTCGTAAAACACGTATTGTTCCGCTCATCCTGGAGAAAGGAAATGACGGTTTATACAGCATCACCGTAGACAAAGAACACGTCATAAAGCCAATGTGGAAGTGATTTGTTCAGAAATGTAGTAGAGAAATCTATTTTGCACATTTGTACGGGTTTTAAGGAGATTCTTCCCTTTCATTTGAAGATTTTCCCGCTTAATTTGTGCTATGAGATAAAGAATTTGTTAACAGTTAAAAATAATGTTTATGAAAAGGAACAGACTTTATTTTTCTTTCTTCTGTCTTTGTTGCTTTTGCTTTGTACATTAAGTGTGCATGCACAACAAATCTATTGGGAGGGACAAGTGAAGGATGCAGTATCCGGCGAACCGATGATTGGTGTCAGCGTTCGCGTGAAGGGTACAGGCAGCGGTACGATTACTGATTTTGACGGTAATTTTTCCGTGAAAGCATCGAAAGGAGACATACTTGTCATTTCTTATGTGGGCTATAAAACTCTGGAACTGGATTTAAAGAATAAGACAACGTTGGGAGTCATCTCTTTGGGAGAGGATGCGGAGACACTGGAGGAAGTTGTAGTGGTAGGATATGGTGTTCAGAAAAAGGTATCCAGTGTGGGTTCCATTGCTACGGCAAAGGGAGACGACTTGTTAAAGGTAGGTAGCGTGAACTCCGTGTCCGAAGCTTTGCAAGGTCAGATGCCCGGTGTGGTTGCCATCAACTCTACTTCGAAGCCGGGAGCCGACAAGGCCTCTTTGTTGATTCGCGGTAAGTCTACTTGGGGAGAAGCTGCTCCGCTTGTGTTGGTGGACGGTATCGAGCGCGATTTCAATGATGTCGATGTGAACGAAATAGAATCCATCTCTGTATTGAAAGATGCTTCGGCCACTGCTGTTTACGGTGTGAAAGGTGCGAACGGCGTTATCTTGCTTACCACCAAGCGGGGACTGGAACAGAAACCGGAGATTTCATTCACTGCCAACTTTGGTTTCAAACAACCGTCTGCCGCTCCCGAATGGTCGGACTATGTGACTTCCATGAAACAGTATAACAGAGCCCAGGCGAATGATGCCAACTGGGGGGCACTGGTTCCCGAATCTACTATTGCCGCATGGGAAAATGCGTATGCTACCGGAAACTATGGCCCTTACAATGACGTTTTCCCGCAAGTGGACTGGTGGAAAGAAAATGGTAAAGAATGTAGGTTACGAGCAGAACTACAACCTGAATGTACGGGGTGGTACGAAGAAAATGAGTTATTTCGTATCTTTGGGTTATCTGCATGACGGCGATATCTTTAATACGACCAAACAGGAGGAATTTGATCCTTCTTTCTCCTATCGCCGCTATAACTGGCGT
>ENA-OQAA01001373-OQAA01001373.1-human-gut-metagenome-genome-assembly--contig:-NODE-1373-length-12494-cov-2.002022_pt1 | contig 12494 bp, 19 predicted proteins | sample MGYA00242489_ERZ504515 | MGnify/ENA primary metagenome ERZ504515 (study PRJEB26092, sample SAMD00036237) | human gut metagenome | host: Homo sapiens | study: EMG produced TPA metagenomics assembly of...
TTGAACGCCTTTCAAATGCTGCTGCAAAAGACGGCTTCGGACTTGGACTTACCATTGTGAAGAATATAGTGACGATGCTTAGCGGCAAAATCCGTTTGGAAAGCGAAAAATGGAAAGGCAGCCGTTTCACAGTGGAGATACCCATGCAGAAAGCCAAAGAACTGCCAGAAAAAGAGATACAGACTTATATCCACCGAAAGGACAGAAACTTCAATATTGTCGCCATCGACAATGATGAGGTGCTACTCCTGATGCTGAAAGAAATGTATGCACAGGAGGGAATACACTGTGATACATGCACGGATGCGGCAGAACTTATGGAAATGGTACGCCGAAAAGAGTACAACTTGTTGCTGACGGACTTGAATATGCCCGATATAAACGGTTTCGAGCTGCTGGAACTGCTCCGCTCGTCCAACGTGGGCAATTCACAAACAATCCCCGTGGTCGTGGCAACCGCTTCGGGCAGTTGCGATGCGGAGGAACTTTTGGCAAAAGGATTTGCCGGATGCCTGTTCAAACCGTTCTCAATATCAGAACTGATGGAGTTTCCCGACAGATGCGCTATAAAAGAAGCACCGGACGAAAGCCGGACTTTTCCACCTTATTGTCATACGGTAATGAAGCTATCATGTTGGAGAGGTTGATAACGGAAACAGAGAAGGAAATGCAGGCTGTACGGGATGCGGCAACGCGAAACGACCTGCAAGAACTTGATGCCTTGACACACCACCTGCGCAGCTCGTGGGAGATACTCCGTGCCGACCAACCGCTGAGGAAACTTTACGGATTGCTTCATAGAGATACACTTCCAAATGGTGAAACATTAAGCTATGCTGTGACTACCTTGCTGGATAAAGGAACGGAAATAATCCGGCAGGCAGAAGAGGAAAGGAGAAAATACGAAAATGGATAAGACAAGAATAATCGTGGTGGAGGACAACATCGTGTATTGCGAATATGTCTGCAACCTGCTGGCACGGGAGGGCTACCATACCGTAAAGGCTTACCACCTATCAACAGCGAAAAAACATCTGCAACAGGCGATGGATAATGACATCGTGGTTGCCGACCTGCGTCTGCCCGACGGTAACGGCATAGACCTGTTGCGTTGGATGCGCAAGGAGGGAAAAACGCAACCTTTCATCATCATGACCGACTACGCCGAGGTGCATACGGCAGTGGAAAGCATGAAACTCGGTTCTTTGGATTACATACCCAAACAGCTTGTGGAAGACAAACTTGTCCCTCTTCTCCGCTCCATACAGAAAGAGCGGCAAGCTGGATACAGTCGTATGCCAGTGTTCGCCCGTGAAGGTTCCGCCTTTCAGAAAATCATGCACCGGATTAGGCTGGTGGCAGCAACCGACATGAGCGTGATAATATTCGGCGAGAACGGTACAGGTAAGGAACATATCGCCCACCACCTGCACGACAAGAGCAAACGTGCGGGCAAACCTTTCGTGGCGGTAGACTGCGGTTCACTCTCAAAAGAACTTGCGCCGTCGGCATTCTTCGGACACGTCAAAGGCGCGTTTACGGGTGCAGACAGTACCAAGAAAGGGTATTTCCATGAAGCGGAAGGCGGCACACTATTTCTGGATGAGGTGGGCAATCTCGCGTTGGAAACCCAACAGATGTTACTCCGCGCTATACAGGAAAGGCGGTATCGCCCAGTCGGTGACAAATCGGACAGGAATTTCAATGTCCGCATCATCGCCGCCACCAACGAAGATTTGGAAATAGCGGTGAGTGAAAAGCGTTTCCGGCAGGATTTACTCTACCGTCTGCATGATTTCGTAATAACCGTGCCGCCGTTGCGTGACTGTCAGGAGGACATCATGCCGTTGGCTGAGTTCTTCCGTGAAATTGCGAACAAAGAGCTGGAATGTGATGTTATCGGATTTGACGGAGAAGCCCGTAAGACATTGCTGACCCATGTTTGGCCGGGCAATGTCCGTGAGCTTCGGCAGAAAATCATGGGTGCGGTGTTACAGGCGCAGACCGGACTTGTCACGAAAGAGCATCTGGAACTTGCCGTGACAAAACCGACCTCTTCCGTCAGCTTTGCCCTGCGTAACGATGCGGAAGACAAGGAACGGATTTTGCGTGCATTGAAGCAGGCGAACGGTAACCGCAAGGTTGCCGCCGAACTGCTCGGAATAGGACGTACAACGCTGTACAGCAAGCTGGAAGAGTATGGCTTGAAATACAAATTCAGGCAATCATAGCCGGTAATTCACTGAATTTAGCTATCTTTGCATGAACATTTGAAGGTAAACGGCGATTGGGGAGCCTTTCGCCGCCGATATATAACATAAGACCGCAAGGCGTTTCGAGCGAAAATCTGGTAAATTGACACTACGGAGACGATTGCGTGATGCTTATGCTATGCCTACGCATAGCGTGCATTCACGTACTCTCCGTAAAAGGCTTTACCAGAGCCGTCGCTTGAAAGTAGTGTGGATTGCACGCTACTTTTTGCTCCTTGCCCAACGAAAGAAAAAGGCTATGGGTAAAGTTCAGATTCTTGCCGTCCTCACGATGGACGGGTGTCATTCTTCAGAATTATATGGCAAAGCGTATGAGGATTTACGCCTTGACCGCTGCGATATTGACAAAATAAGGGAAAACGCGCTTTACCATGTCACGCCGGACTACTCCATCTCCATGCTGGACGAATGGCGGAAAGACAATACCAACATCTGCTATCTCGCAGAAGCCACCCCCGACAATTCGGACTATATCAACGGGCTGTTGCGTATGCGGGTGGTGGATGAGATTATCCTATATACCGTGCCTTTCATATCGGGAACGGGACGGCATTTCTTCAAGTCGGCACTACCCGAAGCACGCTGGACACTCTCCTCACAAAAGAGTTATTCCAACGGAGTGTACCGGAGCATCTACACACGCATGGAAACCATGAAATAGCCGGGATGTACCATAGGAGAACATTTCTATAATCCGTTTAATAAAGCAATGTTCTGAAATAGAACATTTTAAGACGACCATAATTCATGCCGGATAAAAAATATCAATTCTTATTGCACTGAAATCCAGTACGTTGTAAATACCGTGCCGGATTTTTTGCTTTTTGGTCGCGATTTTTGCCAATATTATTCATGTGCGCATACCGAAAACAGAGTGTAAAATTTCAAAATTGACAGGACATGAACTATTTCTTACTGGCGGATACCGAGTTCTTCCGCCGTATCAATGAAGCCGGAGACTGCAATATGGAAACGGCATATATGGCTTTCGCCAACCAAGTAATCGAACTGTGCGGCAGCTCCATGCGAGCCATACCGCCATCGCACTGGCTTATATTGAAATCGAGTTGCAACACCACCCCGTGCGTCTGTTATCCGAAGAACGCAAGGAAGCCGCCGCCTATATCGGAAAGGCACTTTCTTTCGTGAGGAAGATGCAGAAGTTCCTTACCACTCCCCAAGTGCCACCACTCACATCCAACATCCATTCAACCAATATTACTGCCGCCAAAAGCGAAACGCCAAAGTCCTTGCAATGGACGGGCAACACCCTCGACCTCGTGGAACTGATTTACGGGCTGAGCGAGATGGGTTGCATTGACAACGGAGAGACACCCCTGAAGGTGCTCGCCCCTGCCCTCTACGAGTTCTTCGGGCTTGACACCAAGGAGTGCTACCGCTACTACTCTGCCATCAAACTGCGCAAGAATCCCAGCCGTACCTATTTCATCGACAAGATGCAGAAGAAACTCAATGAGAAGATTCGACGGGATGAGGAATTGGAGCGGATGAGGAGGTAAAAGGGACATAAAAGTCGGCTTTTCCTATCCCAATAATTGTTTTAGGACAAGAAAAAACGTATGTACTTGAATGAAAACGGTCTATCCGTTTGGTTATGTCACAAATTTATTATACATTTGTGGCAAAATTAAAGAAGAAATGGCAGCACAAAGCGTTTATAACGAGATAAAAAGAAGGGTGGAGAAATCCAAAAGGGGAAGGCTCTTCTTTCCCGATGACTTTCACCCGGCATCTTCCGATGCGGTACGGTCGGCCTTGGTCCGTCTGTGCCGTGCGGGCGACCTTATGCGTGTGGCCCAGGGCATCTATTGCTATCCAAAAGTGGACAGAAAATGGGGCAGCGGCATCATACCGCCCTCCATTGAAGAGATTGCCGAAGCTATCGCCAAGCGCGACAAGGTGAGGATTGCCCCTACTGGAGCATACGTACTGAACAAGCTGGGACTATCCACCCAGATTCCGGCCAATGTCGTGTTTGTCACGGATGGTTCCGGCGTCGCGTGTCCATCGGGAAGGGCAAGGGCATCCTGTTCAAGCATACGTCGAAATGCGTATTTTCGCTTTCCGCTCTACCTGATGCAGCTTATCGTGACCGCCATGCGCGAGATTGGTGAACACGAACGTGACCGATGAACACGATAGCCGTTATCAGAAAACATCTTGAACATGTGACCGAGGAAGACTATCAGAAAGACATCCAACTTGCACCGATATGGGTGCGCAAAAAACTCTCATAGCTATGAAATTTGCAGATTTATCCGTAAAAGACCGACAGGAAATCATACGCCGTGTGCAAGCCGAGAACGGGTTGCACCTTCAGATAATCGAGAAAGACTGGTGGGTGACGGCAGTCTTGCGGGCATTGTTCGCTTTGCCCTATGCGGAGCATATCTCCTTCAAGGGCGGTACCAATCTGAGCAAGTGCTGGCATCTCATCAGCCGAATGTCCGAGGATGCCGACATTGCCATAGACCGTGAATATCTTGGTTTCAACGGAAAGCTGTCGAAGACTCAGATAAGCGACAAACTGCGCCGTGCCTCCTGCTCGTTTGTCAGGGAAAGGCTGCAATATGACTTGGCGGAACAACTCGTCCGGGACGGCATTTCCAAGGATGCGTTTACGGTGTCCGTGAACATCACCCCCGTGACGACGACCGACCCTGAAATCATCGAGGTGGCCTATCATCCCGCTTTTGACGACAACGTCTATATCCGTCCCAAGGTTATCATTGAGGTCAGCGGCCGTTCCATGAGCGAGCCGGTCACTCCCGTCAAATTGCGGTCGTTCATCGACGAGGTCTTCACAAAGGCTCCATTCACGGAAAAAGAGTTTGAAGTCCGTGCCGTGCTGCCACAACGCACATTCCTTGAAAAGGTGTTCCTGCTGCACGAGGAATTTGCCAAGCCGAAGGAGAACATTCGTACCGAACGTATGTCGAGACACCTCTACGACATCGGGCAGATTATGGATACGCCGATTGCTGAGGAAGCCTTGCAGGACAAAGCGCTCTATCAGTCGGTCATCGACCATCGCCGCACCTTTATCGGTCTGCGAGGATTCGACTATGACACTTTGCAGCCTGCCACCTTGCGGATAGTGCCGCCGGAAAACATCGTGGAGGAATGGAAGAAGGATTATGAGGTGATGCAGGGAACCATGATTTACGGTGATTCACTGCCATTCAGCCAACTGATAGACAAGATTCGGAAATTGAATGAACGAATCAACGGAATGGGATAAGGAACCCTGCTATAAATACAGATTAAGGGAGAGTCAACGAAGGATTGGCTCTCCCTTAATCGTTCTTACTTATTCTGCAGCAAATGCTTCAGGCTTTCATCGCTGGCGATGCGCTCCAGCTCGTCCTTGACAATCTGCTTCACCTCGTCCTTGATGCGGTTGTAGTTCTCCTGCACCTTCTCCTTCATGCAGTCGTTGCCCTGCTCGTCCGTGAAGTCCGTGATGACGGGAATGGGCTTGTAGCCTTCGTCTCGGCGGCGACCTTTGCGTTGTCCACCACAATCTCCGCATGGAAAATCTTCTGCTCGATGCGCTCGTCGAAGTTGTCGCTGACCGCACCCACGAACATGCCCTGCGTGAGGCCGGAAATCTTGCTCGGCGGAATGAGCGAGTCCATCTGTGTGTTGATGGAGGTGGAGACGTCCTGACGGTTGATGGAGATAGACTGCCGTTTCTGCAACACCTTGCCGAAACGCTCCGAAAGCGTCTTGGCGGTCTCGCCCACCACCTGCCCGGAGAAGATGTTGCCGACGGTGTTCATCACCACCTTTGCTTCCTTGTCGCCATAGTCACGCACCAGCTGCGAGAAATCCTGAAAGCCCAGACACACCGCCACCTTGTTGCTGCGTGCCGTGGCGATGAGGTTGTCCAGTCCCTTGAAATAGATGGTGGGCAGCTCGTCGATGATGACCGACGATTTCAGCATCCCCTTCTTGTTGATGAGTTTCACGATGCGGGAGTTATACAATCCGAGTGCCGCACCGTAAATGTTCTGGCGGTCGGGATTGTTGCCCACACAGAGAATCTTCGGTTCTTCGGGGTTGTTGATGTCGAGCGTGAACTCGCTGTCCGACATCACCCAGTAGAGCTGTGGCGAAATCATGCGTGAGAGCGGAATCTTCGCGCTGGCAATCTGTCCCTGCAACTGTTCCATCGCTCCCCCTTGCCAAGCGTCCATGAAGGGCGAAAGATAGTTCTCCAGTTCGGGATAGCTCGTCAGGATGGGAAACACATCCTCGTAGCGGCGGTTGAGCAGTTCGATGGCATGGGGAAAGGTGCAATACCTGCCGTCCTGATAGATGCGCAGGAACCAGATGATGGCAGCGAAGAGGATGATGGGCGATTCCACAAAGAAGTCGCCCTGTTTCTGCACCCACGTGCGGTTGAGGTTGAGCATGATAGTATAGGCACTCTCGTAGGCATCCGAAATGTCGGTCATGAAATCCGGGTGTATGGGGTTGCAGCGGTGGCTGCGGCGAGGGTCGTCGAAGTTGATGACGTAGAACTGCGGTTTCACCTTGTACCCTCCGGGTGGTTGAGCAGATGATTGTAGGCAATCATGGAGAGGTCGGGGAACTTGAAGTCATACACATACATCGAATATCCTTTCTCTATCTGCTGCTTGATGAAATTGTTCACCACGGCATACGACTTACCGCTGCCCGGCGTGCCCAGTACGATGGAGGCACGGAAGGGATTGACCACGTTGATCCAGCCCCTGTTCCAGCGTTTGCGGTAGTAGAAGCGTGTGGGCAGGTTCACGGAATAGTCGTTCTCCAGCAGCCTTGTCTCCTGCATGAAACTCTCGTTCTCCGTGTTGAACACATCCTCCATCAGGTTGTGCTTCAGCAGCGGCTCATCCACAACCCGCCCATCAGCAGACAGACGTAGCCCATGCCGATGGTGGCGATGTACAGGCCCGCCACCGCCTCCGTGGGCAGTGGCAACGCCAATATCCACCAGTTGAGGAAGAACAGCACGCTGCCTGCTGCCAGTGCCGCCCAAATCCTGCTCCAAGTGATTTTCTCGCCCTTCACGCCCTTCGTGCCGAGGCAGGAAAGGGCAAGCAGGAGTACGGCGAACAGCTTTGTGTAGAGGATGGAATGGAACAGCCCCGCCGTGCGGTTGAAGTTCATCAGAATCCTGTCCACCACACCGATGTCCACTCCCCACAACCGTATGGCATTGTAGCAGTACCAATACACGTTCATCACTACCAATATAATACTCACGGCACGCAGAAAATCCATGATTTTCGCCAGTGCCCTCAAATCGTCTTCTTGTGACATTGTTCCTTTGTTTTGAAGTGAATAAAAAATACGATGTTACATTCCCAGTCCCTTGCGCTTCTTCTTTTTCTTCTTCCGCTGCATGGCACGGATAAATGCCTCCTCTTCGGGGTCGATACCAAAGCCGTCGGGCGAAAAAAGCCCTGCACCTGAGATATGGAAGTCGTCAGCGGTGTATTCCTCCGCTTTTGGCGTGACAGCGTTTCTATCTTCCGCAGGTACAGTCATCGTTATCGGCTCCTCGTTGGCGAATGGCAACGTGAAATGTTCCTGCAAGGCATTGGCAGAAAGTTCCCTGCCATGCGTGAGCCGTTGAGCACGCAGCCCGTGCGGTGGTCAATAAAGGTTGCGCCGTAGATGCGCCCGTCCTCCGTGTGGCGCAGCACCGTGTCGATGCCCTTCTCCCTGAGCAGGGCGATGAAGCGGTCTTGGTGGTGCGTTGCCTCTAAAGCCGCCACTACGGTGCGTTTCGTTATGTCAGCGAGTTTCCTATCCTTTATATCTTTCTTGGAGCGTGCAAACTTGTTTTGCAGCGTATCATATCCGGCGGACTTGCCGAAGAGCGAGGACTTGAACGGATTGCCCGTCTTGTTGCCCGCATCATCCGTTGCGGAGAACACCAGCCCGTGGTATTCCCGTCCATGCACGATGCCCCGCGTTTCCTCCACCGTCACGTTGTACAGCGACAGCAACGCACGGTATTCGCCCAAAGACTGGAAGCGGTACTGCCTGTTCACCGCCTTCACAATGTTCCCCACCTGCTTCTTGACATCGCCTGCCGCAATGTCTATCTTACGTAGCGGACGCTCTATGCTCTCGCTTCGCCGTTCTGCTGGATGTAGTCCATACTTCCGCTCCAAATCCTTCCGTATGCGCTCGCTCCTGCGGAAGAGGAAGTCCTGGTTGAGCCGCCTGCCGCTCTCGTCCACATTGATGGTGACGATGTGCAGGTGGTGGCGGTCGATGTCCTCGTGCTTATAGACCATATAAGGCTGGTTGCCGTAGCCCAGACGGTCGAGGTATTCCCGTGCTATCTCCTGCAGCTCCGTGTCCGTCAGCACATCGTCGGGATGCGGATTGATGGAGATGTGCAGCACAGGCTTCTCCGTGCGCACCGTGGAAGGCATGAAGCGAGGAAGCCCTCCATCGCCTTGGCAATATCCACCGTGCCGCTCCCGTCGTTGAAGATGCGGTTGGTGGCCAACAGCCGTCCCTGCTCCTTGTTAATCTTCTCCCCGTTGTAGGCGAGCGCACCGTAGAGCGACTTCCCTAAACTGATTTTGGTGACCATTTTTCCTCCATTTCTTTTGAAAGATCCACTATCCTGCGGCTCAGTGCCGCCAGCTCCTCCGTGCATTTCTCCAGTTTGTAGAGCAACGCCATCGCCTTTTTCTCGGAGAAATGCGACCGCAATTCCTTCACGACTTGGTTGTAGTTCGTACCGATGGCACGGAACTGCGCATGGAAATCCGACAGCTTGGTGTAGTAGTTCACCAAGCCCTTGTCCACCGTAACGACCCTGAACGTCCTGCCCGAAGAACTGCTCCTTCAGGAACACCGCCTTGGCATAGACACCCGATTTCTCGTGCATGGCGAGAAACCTGTTCCACTCGCCGTCGTTGAAACGCACCATCACGCAGTGCGTCTTCGTGTCCAACTTGGGGCATCGCCCCGTCCTTCTTTTCTCTTTCTGCATCATTGATTGGATTTAGTGGTTTCACGCCAAGGTCCCCTTTCCCAACTCCAACCATCGGTTTAATCAGGCTTCCCGACTTTGGAGGAAGAGCCATCCCCCGTCAGTGGGCAAGAGCTTTTCGGGTAACTCAAATCCTTTTGAGTAACTGAAAAGACATCTTGCTATTGGCTAATGCCAATAAAAATCCGCCTTCGGACGGATTGGTGTATTGCCTGATAACCCTGGTGGTAGTGTTCCAAGGGCAAGCCCTGTCGCTTGGGCGCAAAATTACGGCTATTTCCGCCTCTGAATCAGCGTCTTTGAGGTGCCAACCGCTACCACCCTGTGCCACTCGCTGCCACTCATTCCGAAAGTGATACGGATATGAAAAAATGCCTATACTTTTGCATCGTGATTCAGTTCACGGATGATTTGCGGACGCAGAAAACCGACTGTTCAAATCCATGCGTAACCGGTTTGACGGGTAAGCGGAAAAGCGGATTTTCAAAGGTCCGACAATCCACTGATACGATGAAGTGCATACGTAATGATGCAATGACTTCATGCCGTCATTCAGTGGGGATTCAAACAGGCGAAGAACCGGATAAGGGGAAAGCCGTTGAAGCGACAAACCAATCATCCACATATATGAAGACACCGGGATGCAATCCCGTAGAGAGACAATAAAACGAGTAAGTAATCATTCAAAAACGAGAAGACATGAGCAAAGAAATCTTCGTCGCCTTTGCGACACAGAAAGGAGGCATCGGCAAATCCACCGTCACTGCCCTTGCCGCAAGTTACCTTCACAATGTGATGGGGCTGAACGTGGCGGTTGTGGACTGCGATGCCCCGCAGCACAGCATTCACGGTTTGCGTGAGCGCGAGTTGAAACTGATAGAGGAGAGCCTCTACTTCAAGGCACTGGCCTGCGACCATTTCCGCAAAATCAAGAAGCACGCCTATCCGATAGTGGAGAGCGATGCGGTGAACGCATTGGACGATGCGGAAAAACTGCTGGCAAACGAGGAGGTGAAGCCCGATGTGGTGTTCTTCGACATGCCCGGCACGCTGAAGGCGAATGGCGTGGTCAAGACGCTCTCGCAGATGGACTACATCTTCGCCCCAGTCAGTGCAGACCGTTTTGTGGTGGAGAGCACGCTCCAGTTCGCCACCATGTTCAAGGATAACCTGATGACGACAGGCAGGGCGAAGACAAAAGCTTCCACTTGTTCTGGACGATGGTTGACGGCAGGGAGAAGAATGGGCTGTATGAGGTCTATGAGGACGTGATGGCGGAGATGGGGCTTTCTGTCTTATCCACACGACTGCCCGACAGCAAGAAATACCGCCGTGACCTTTCGGAAGAACGGAAGGGCGTGTTCCGCTCCACCATCTTCCCGATGGACTCCGCCTGCTGAAGGGGAGCGGCATCAAGGAATTTGCAGAGGAAATCAGTAACATAATAAACAACCCGTAATTATGGCAAGCAGAAAAGTGAATACGGAAGGCATTGACGAGGAACTGTTAATAGCCTCCATCGGAAAGAAAAGAAGCGAGGAGCAGATGCCTCCTCCTGTACAAGAACAGTCCGTGCAGGGACAGGAAGAAAATTTCTACGCTCCAACGAGGCGTGATGCGGGCGGCAAAACGAAACAGCAGGACGATGACTATATCGGGCTGTATCTCGGTCGCAACGAAATCAAGACCCGGCAGTGCGTGTATATCAGCAGGGATGTCCACAGCGTCATCCTGAAGATAGTCAACAGCATTGCCCCAGAGGACACGACAGTGGGCGGATACATCGACACCGTCCTGCGGTTCCACCTGCAACAGCACAAGGACCGCATCAACGAGCTGTACAAGAAACAGAGAGACAATTTGATTTAACAACAGTATTAACATCTAAAATTTCAAGACAATGAAGAAGAATCAAGTGAGCAATTACCGTAACGTGTTTTTGAAGAGCAATGGCATCAACAAGGAGAATGCCATGCCTGTGGCCATCAGTCCGACGACTTATGCCAAGCTCGAGCAAATCATCCAAGTCATGGGAGACGGTAAATGTACCGTGGACGATTTCGTGGAGAATGTGCTGGAACTCAAATTCCGTGAGAGCAATCAAGCGGAGTGCCTTACATCTAAAGAATCGTGCGGGAAGAGCACTTCCGCATACATGGGGACGACCTTCAACAAAGTATTGAACGAAGCATTGAAGGCAAGATTATGAGCATCACCTATATCCTGCTTTCCGTGTCCATTGTCTGCAATGTCTGGTTTGTCCTGCTGCTTCTTGCAGACCGCATAGCCGACACCAAGGCGGCAAGACTCCTGAGAGGCATTGCCGATGTATGGAAGTCGCTTCATGAAACGTCAGAGGAAAGACCAACGAAGTCCCCTTCTCCAGTTTCCGACAATGAGATTATTGGAAAAAGCAAGTTCAAGATGCAGCCTCCGAGGCCAACCGCTGCCACCCCTGTGCCAAAGGATTCCACTCCCGAAAAAAGGTGTAGATATGTCGGAAAACGACATTACCTTTGAAAGCGAAAACGAAGACAGCGAGCAAGAAACGGACTCCGCTCGCATCCCGGACGAGAAACTCGACGAGGCTTTCAATAGCCTTTCACCAGACGAGCTGGGTTATTCGGATGATGAGCCGGAAGAAGAAAGCGACCGTCCGCGAGCCTCTGGTTTCAGCTTTGACGAGATTGGTGAGGCTGTCCACATAGCCACCAAGAAGAACCCGTCGGGCAAGGAACAGCAGAAAGCGAGGGAGGTCTTCGCAGAACTGGAGGACACGGAACTCTATGAGAAGCTGATGGCCGGAAATACGGAAGTAAGTATCCGCATCAAGGGACTGATGGAAATTCGCCTGAAGAAACCGAAGAAGGATTTCGTCATCCCCGACAAACTGGAGGACTTCAACATCCGGGACTATGTATAACGTATAACCATTGCAACGAAAAAAAGAATGAATAGAAAGTAATGCAACAACAAAGCGGCAGAGCGGTACAAGGTACAGCCAGATCGCAAACGGACAGCCCAAGTCCGTGGAAACAAAAGGGCGACACCACTATATCCGAATAAAGTAAATCATTATCAACCCGCCCGACAAGGACTATCCACCCTTCGAGGCACAAAACAGAACATCAATATGAACAAGAACAACAGTATCAGAGCAATCCTCTCGGCAGCACTCATCATCGCTGCAAGCG
>ENA-OQAA01001374-OQAA01001374.1-human-gut-metagenome-genome-assembly--contig:-NODE-1374-length-12494-cov-1.027169_pt1 | contig 12494 bp, 23 predicted proteins | sample MGYA00242489_ERZ504515 | MGnify/ENA primary metagenome ERZ504515 (study PRJEB26092, sample SAMD00036237) | human gut metagenome | host: Homo sapiens | study: EMG produced TPA metagenomics assembly of...
CTCTTATAGTGAATTCTTCAACAGCAATCATAAAGCCTGGCGATAAAGGTTACTTCTACGGACGCCTAAACAGTCAAAAACTGGATGCCGTCCAAAATTATCTGCTTTATTGCTTCAATCCCGAATGGGACAAACGTTGGGAATACTCGTTCCAATATGCATATTGCGAATGGAGTATGGTTCAGTGCGGTTGGGTTCCCTACTCTGCAGGAGTAAAGAAATTGAATAAGAGTATCTGTACAAAATACGATATTCAAGTAGATGAGACAGTTCATCCGGATTCAACGCTTTATCCGTATGCTGATTGCAATGCCATAGCTTCTTCTAATGGCGCAGGCAACCAATATCCAGCAAGGTATGGCCTAAAGGTGATTACTCAGGAGATCCTAACAAATTATTATCCATAGGGAAGAGTGCGGAAGAAGCCAAGAAGCCAGGTTTCGCTGGTTCTACAAAGGTTTATGCCATACCATACCCTGTTGCTCCAGATGACAATCGTTTCAACACCGTGTTTGTTCATAAACCACTGAAGGATAAAAGTAAATGTCTCTATGCTGTAGTTGTTTTAGATGACTTATTTGGTTCTAACGACTTACCGTATGGTAATGTAGACAATGGAAGTGAAGCTGCCAACCTCCGGCTATAGGAAATGGACTGACCTCCTCATCCGCCTGTCCAAGTCTGATTAAGTTCAACTGGTCATATAATGGGGTATTCTACGGTAGTACCTACAAATAAAGACTGGAGACATGTTCATTATGCGAATGGCTGAAGTTTATTTGTTGGCAGCAGAAGCAGAGCAGCAATTGGGAAATGGAACGAAAGCCGCCGAATATCTGAATGTACTTCGTAAACGTGCCGCACGCGATCAAGCCAATGAATCTTCATGGAAACTTACAACTGCTACTGAAGAGGATATTTTTGATGAATATGCCCGCGAATTGTGTGGCGAATTCTCTCGCTGGTCTTTACTGAAACGTCACAATGCATTCGAATCCCGTTTAGATCAATACAACAAACGTGCTGCCCAATCATTTAAACCTTATCATTATAATCGCCCGATTTCTTATGAATTCCTGTCTACCATCTTGAATAAAGAAGAATATGGTGACAATGGATATGGTTCAACGGCCGGCAGTGGTCTAGTCGAATAGTAAAGTAAGATAAATTTGCATTGCATTATTAATTAAAATCAATAAGGGTACTTGAAAAAGGTACCCTTATCTAAAGAATTAAAATAAAAATTGAAAAAATAAACACACTAACTTACTTAATTATTTGCATTTTTATTTTTTGTTTTATTTTGTATTAATCGTCCATTCTTTCATCACATCTATAAAAGATTGTGAAATAGAAATTTCTCTAATACTATTTTTAGTTTTTGGAGTTTGTACATAATAATTTTTTTGACTGCAACCATAGATGTTTTGGGTAATTTTTATAGTCTTATTTTTTGTATTAAAATTATCCCATTCCATAGCACATACCTCGCCTAATCTAGCACCAGTATAGATTAGAAAAAATACCATATAATAATATGGATATGCATATGCATCATTTTTAGCTTCATTTAAGAAAGTGAGTAAATCTTCTTTTTCTAGATATAATGGTTTAGGTTTTTGTTGTAGCAGTTTAGTTTTTTCGACTAAAGTCATTTTAGGTAAATCAATATTTTCACAAGGATTATTAGTGATAATATTATTTTTTAAAGCATGTTTAAATATCATTTTTATATTAGGATAAGTTTTTTGTAATAGTTTTACGTTTTTTACCCATATCGAGTCATATTTTGTATATATGTTTGAATATTTAGAGAGGTAATATGTTTTAATTTAACATCTTGCCCCCAGAATGATATTAATGCTTTTAATAGATATTGTATGCCCTTTTGTGTAGATATCTTAGTATAATGTTGATATTCTCTAAACCAAATTTCTTGAACATAATAAGCAAATGTTATATCTTTAGGTTTAGCAAATACCTTTCCCGCATAATATTGGGACTCTATTTCTGCCATTGCTTTTTTAGCATCGCTTTTTTTAGTAAAGCCACAGCGTTTGATACGGATACGTTTTCCTGTATCATCTCTACCAACATCTATAATGAACCAATATGTTTTGCCTTTTGTCTTTGTAAGGCGTTCATGTATTCTAGCCATAGTTTTCCCCTTTCACTATGCCTAGCTATTACTATGTATGAGACACTAACTTTTAGTTAGTGTCTTTATTTATTTTTTCTATAAAATAGTTGCTTTTGATAATTCTTCTATAGTATGTTCATTATTTAAGTAATCTTGAGCAAGATGTTCGTCTAAAAAAAATTCTTTCAGATACATCTATTTTTTTTATTTTTGGAACTTATTTTAAAATAATATGTAGATGTATCATCATTATTTTTTTTGCATAGGGATTATCTCTGAAATGATAAACTTTAAAAATGCCAGTAGTAATATATATTGTAAACTTTTTACCTGCAAAACATAAGGTTTCTTTTCTTAAAAATGTAAAAGAAGGAGTCTTATCTTCTATTTTAGAAATATCTATGGCATTACTTACTGTTAAAGAAAAGCCGTCTATTAATGGGTTATTTAATTTGTATGGCTTTTCATCAACTAAGCTTCTATTTAGTATCTCAAAGTTAAATATATCTTTATCACTATTTTCAACTATATCTTTTGGTGATAATACAATATTGCTATATTTTTTTTAGTTGTTTTGCGATGTGCTCCATTCTTTCCCAGTAATTTATTAACATAGAAAGTGTTTCTATATCTTTTTTCTTTATAGGATTTATTTTGAAATCTAACAAGTTTTTATATCATTTAATAAATATAGATCCCGAAGACAAACCTTAGCTTAGTTTTAAAACATTGAAATAACATCGGAAATATTATCCATTTTTTCTGGATGAATAGAAAATGTATAATCTATATTATTTTTAGATTTTTAAGTTAAACTTAAAACTAAAAGCATCATCTATAGAAATTTCAAAAGTGTTTCCTGTTTTTTTTAAGCGACCATGTATTTTTTTGTGGTTTTCTTTAGATAAATAAACATTATTAGGTATTTCATTTAGAGTATTAGGTAAATCTTTTATTTTAACCGCAGTCGGCAACATATTACCAATCTCCTTTCATTTCATTAAATATAATCAACTTAGAAATTAGATTATATTTTTCCTTTCGACTAAAACGACATTCTTTTAAGATAAAATCAATAAAAGGTTCGCGCTCTTCCTCTTTAGAAATTATTATATATTTAATATCCTTATCTGTTATTTTTAAACCGTATTTGTCTTTAATGAAAAATTCGTTTGATTTTTGATTAAGGAATGTACTATTATCTATAATATATGACTCTTCAATAAAAGGAAAGTAATTTCTTGCTCTAGGACTAATTTCTGGAATATAACGCCATTCTTTTTCATCATGAAAATTTTAGTAACAACACCATCATCTTTGGGCATTTTACCGGATATAGGTTTTATAAATCCTAAAATATTATGGAATAAATCTTGATAATCAAGTTTATTGTTAGGGTCATGTCTATTTTCATATAATTTTTGTATGCTCGTATACAAAAAGAATTTTCATTTATATATTGTATCGGCTGGATTTTATTAGTTAATCCCCATTCTTTTGTTAAGGCAATGCCGTATTCACCATATTTATCCATATGTTTTTCTAATTTATTTAAAAAATATATCGCAAAAACATTTCATAGGATATGCTATTCCTGAAAGACCAGGCAAATGTAAGTATTCAATGTCTTCTTTATAATATCGAGGATATATTTTCTTTCGCTTTAATATATCTTTTAAAAAACGAATATTTCGCATACATGTAAATAAAGCATTGGCACTTTGTTCGCTTGGATATTCCTTTAAAGTTAAAGTTCCTGAAAATCCAGTTGTATATTTTTCCACGATATTGCTCCTTTATTATAGTTAAATTTTTAGTCTTAATTTTATTAGATTTTTATTGATGCCAAAATAATTAGCCATTTGGTCTAATGTTAGATGTTTGACTTCAGCAATAGCTTCATCAGTTATTAATAAGTCAACTGCAAATTTATTTGCTTCTATTTCTAATTTATTTATAGAAAATAATGTGTTATCTCTTAAAAATGGTGTGTTTGCTTTTGGGTGTAAGAGTGCGTGTCCCAGTTCATGTGCTATTGTAAATTTTTGTTTTGCTTCTACTAAGGTATTATTTATATGTATGAATTTTTGTCTAAATGCTGTATTATAGTATCCGTTTATTTCACCTAATTATTTGTATGAGGGTTAGATTTCTAACCCTCATACATACTTATCATGGTTTATCGCCAAGACCGATTATTATTACAGTTTTACCATCTCCACCACGTTCGGGTAAATTTATTCTTTGAGTAATAGTAAATTTACCATCTTTAGCAGCTATAGGCAAAGATTGTGAAAGTTTCTGACTTTCACAAATAATTATCTGCGTAGGGAAATCAGCTGTAGTATCTTCATATTGTTCAATAATTTTTGTATCTGTAGGTATAAAATCAGCCATTTGTTCTAAGTTAAAAACTCTTCCTTGTTCATCATAAATAGTAATATTTGTTGCTAGATTATCGGCATCAAACACAAGCATCTTACCATTACTATATATTTTAGGCTGGTCTCCTTTAGGCTCTCCATAATTAGCATTAAACAAACTAATATTGTCACCTATTCCAGCTGTAGGACAAATAGCTTCAATTTTTTCTGTTTGAACAGGTTTTGTTTCTTCCTTTTTTTTGACTATTGTTTCCGCAGCCTAGAATTTGATAAAGAAATAATGGTTACGAAGACAATAAATATAATTTTTTTTCATAAAAACACCTCTTTGTATATTTTTTATTGATATAGTGATTGTAAACAAACCTTTTTAAAATTTAGTCCTAATTTAAATATTAGAATATAATCTATAAGTTTTTAAGATGTATAAATTTTTTTTGGAATACCTTGTGCTGTGGCTAGATTATAAATGCTATAATCTGAATTTTCTCGTAAGTATGTATCTGGTAATAATAATTCAACGGCAAAGGTATTCGCAATTTTTCTATTTTATCACTGTTAATACTCATGGTATAGGTTTTTAACCATTGTGTGTTTTCTTTAGGTGTGCAAAGTGCGTGTCCTAGTTCGTGGGCGCATACAAATTTTAATAGATTATCTGTAGTCTTTCTTTTATCAATAAGAATAAATTTTTCTCGCTTATATTTTACATAGTTTCCTAGTTTACCGCCTAAATCTATGTATATGATATGTATGTTTTCTTGTTCAGCTATTTGGAATGGATCATTTGTTTCCGTATTTTTAATAAGCTTATTTACTATATTTTTTATATTCATACATAATACACCTTCAATCATTTGCGATATTTTTTAGGAGTATATTTCTTTTTAGCTATTCTCTTCGCTTGTACCATAGCCACTTTTATAGCAGATTTAAATGCTTCTACATCTTCAAAGTCATCGTCGCCTTCACAGGCAGCAGAAGCCATAGAGTTCATCATATCTTCTAAATCAGATTCAATTTCACGTTCATCTTTTTTCAGTTAATTCTGGTAAATCGTCGTCATTATCTTTGAAAAAATAAGTTTTATCTACTTGAAAATATTGTGCTAATTTTTCAATAATAGTCATTCTTGGCATGGATTTTTGTAAAAGCCATTTTACCTACACTAGATTCGCTAACACCTAAAATTTTTTGATAACTCTACTTGTGATATGTTTTTTTTATCTATTAGTTAATTTTAAATTTTTACTAAAAATCATTTTACTTTCAGACATTTTAATCCCTCCCTTAATATCTATATTTTAGAATAAAATTCTATATTTATCAATAAAAATTCTACTGGGATAGATTTTTTTCTATAAACTATTGACACTAGAATTTAATTCTAGTAAAATATATAGCAGGAGGTGAGAATGAATGAGCTTCCGAATAACATTGAAAGCTGCTCGAGTTAACGCGGGTTTTAGAATAATAGATGCCGCGAAGCTAATTGGTATAGGAAAAGATACTCTTATAAAATGGGAGAAAAATTCTGGATTAGTTACACCAATAATGCAAGAAAGAATATCTACTGTTTATAAGATACCAATAGAGCATATTTTTTTTGGTAATTAACTAGAATTTAATTCTAGAAAAGGAGATGATTTAATGAATAAGGACCCATTAGAAATTGCTTATCAGAATTTAAATATTCACGATATAGTGGAAGGTAGATGGAGGAATATTAAATATATCAATCCTGATGCAAGGTATCTTGGAAATGCTCGTGTTGAATTAGTAGTTGTTGTTGATATGGCAAGTGAATAACCAAAATAAAAAAAGTAAAAAGATACTATACCAAAAAAGGGACAGTAATTGGTGAATTAGATATAGACAAAGAATAGGAGATGATTTAATGAATAGAAAATTATTATTTAAAGATTATTTAGATTGTATTTTACATCACAACAGCAAAAAATATTGGCTTATTGTGTAAAAAATAATATCAATGTCTGTCTTTATGGTACAGGTCTTGGCAAATCATTAACAGCAGGTATTTTTCGTAATGCTGGTTATAACAATGTATTTGCACCTGAAGATTGTACTGATTTAAAAGAAGGAGCTTTAAGCATTCCAAATAAAACAGGTACGATTGCTCTATGCATAAAAAAAGAGTCTCACGAAATAACAATTTCCGCAAGACTTTTAAAAAAAGATGAAATTGAAAAGTGGTTATTAAAAGAGGTGATAATGTGAAAAAACCTATGAAGAATTAGAAAAAGAAAATGCCGAACTCAAGCGACAACTTGAAGAACGGCAAATTATATATGAACCTATTGCTAATGAAATTATAGAGATTTTTGCAAAGTATAGAATCGAATTTTGGGAAGTTACAGGATTACTTGAATTGGTAAAGTTAAAATGTCAACATCAAAATTCTGATAAGTCTTTAGGTTGAGTTTATTCTTGTAAAATTTTTAGACCAATATTAACGGCTAATGTTTTAACAATGTCTAAAGAAGCAGAACCACCAATTCTTTTTAAGTCTTTTTTGACATTGTTCCATATAGTATCGTTTTTTATTGCTTCTAAATAGTCGCATCCGTCAAAAGTCATTCTAACAATTTGTATAGCGTCATAAGCTATAATCAGGAGATAGTACAGTTACACAACCACGTAAGATAATAAATTTTTTATCTGCTAATAAATCGATATGATACTTTATAACATCAATAGGCAAATTTAAATTTACAGAAATATCATATATACGAATTCGGTTATTATCAGCGTTTTCAATGTTATAACAAAATATTTCTAATTATATCTAAATCACGTTTCAATATAATCACCTCCTCGTAAAGATGATTATACCAAATATATTTAACATATGCTTAGCTATTACTAATTATTCCCTTATTGTAACGAACGCTTGGCGGTGGGTTATTGATTAAACCGCTGTATCAAAATTTATAGCTTATGTATGGGTAGCAACCAAATAATTGAAAGGAGATTATGTATATGGCTGATTGGAATTTAGAGTGTGAAATAAAAATCCGAAATTTAGAGACTTTGAAAGAAAATCTAGATAAAGAGAATTGATGAACTAATTAATATCGCCAAAAAGGTTCAGCAAGAACATTTAGAAGTCATAGAGGTACAACAAAACTTAAATGATATAGAGAGAAAGCCATTATCAATCAGTGAATTTGCTGAAAAAGTAAATGTAAGTTATGGCACTATTTACGAAAGAGTACGTACTGGAGTAATAAAAGCTAAGATAGATAATCGTACTATTCGTATACCTTATTCAGAATATGAAAACTATATGCAAAGGATTTGAGAATATGCAGACAATCTATGAAACGAATGAGAAAAATAATATAAAAATTTAATAAAAATTATTAAATCATAATTAAAATTGGTGCGTAGCAAGCCATAGCAGAAAGGTTATTAATGTAACAAAAATAAAAAAAGAAAATGGCAAATTTTTAACGATAATCTTCTTAACAAATTTATTATGGCAGGGAGGTTTGCAAGTGGATTCTGCTATGGTGCTTGGTACGCACCAATGAAAGAGAGAAAAGAATAAATGAAATGTTGGCGTTGTGGTAAAAAATTGAATAAAGGGCAGGTGCATATATTGCATTTAATATGCGGTCTTGCTGTTCCAGTATGTGCTGATGACCGTCAATGTTATTCATTTGCTCAAAAATAAAAAGGAGAAGAAAAAAATGAGAATACGTACTGTAAAAAATAATCGAGGCAAGAAAATAAATTTATTTCCATGTAAAGCAAAAGATGTTCTTAAAAACTTATTAGAAATAAATAGTTTGTTACTAAAAGCAGGTTATAGCAAAGATTGGCATTATAAAGCTAATGGAGAAATACTTCCATTTTAAGAGGTATATACAATGGATAGATTAACAATAAAAGAAGCAATTTCGTTTTGTAAACAAGGTGAAGAGGTCATATTACGTAACGATGATTATGAGGACTTAATTTTAGTAGATTATGAAGATGGGTATTTAAAAGATATTGCTGGTGATTATATAAATCCTTATAAAGATTTATTAAAAGGTGATTATTTCATAAAAAAAAGTTGCTTGAAAAGACAACAGGTCAAACAAGCAACCACATAAAAAAATATTTGTAATTTAAGTATAACAGAGGAAAGAAAAATGGTCAAAAAAATTGTATTTCCTAAAATTAATAATTTTACTTCTGAAGAAGTTAAACAAAAATTTAGAAATTCTAAAAAGTATTAAGTTAAATATTAAATATGTAAGATTAGTAAATATTAGAGAATCATTAACAGGTTTAAGATTTTATATAAAAACTAAAAACTTTTTTTGCTATTGGTGAGTATGATTGCATTGCTAATATCACAATGGCTAGTAGACAAAGAATAAATACTAAAAACTATATAAGCTTCTTATATAAAAGAAATGATTTAGTAAATAAATTGTCATATTTTGTAAAGGTGGAATAAAAATGATTAAAAAAGCAAGTGAAATTATAAATACTGATAAGAAAATTAGATTGTTAATTGCAGGATATCCAGGTATAGGGAAACAACTCTTGCTTTGTCTGCACCTAAACCACTATTGATTGATGTTGATAGAGGAACTGACAGGGTAGAAGCAAGATACAGAACAGATTTTATTCAACCTGATACTTATGAAGAATTGTTGGAGGACTTGGTACCACTTAATTTAATTGATTATGAAACTCTTGTAATAGATACAGGCGGACAACTTATTAAATTGATGTCGGCATATGTAATAAAACAGAACGCTAAAAATGGTCAAAGAGATGGTTCTCTTAGTTTAAAAGGATATGGAGCTGTTGGTAGAGAGTTTGCAAGATTTATAGATTATTGTTATTACCAATTAAATAAACATGTAGTAATAGTATTTCATGCTAAAGAAGAAAAAGATGGAGATAATACTCGTCTTAGAATTTTAGTAGAAGGACAAACAAAGGATAATGTATGGCAACCAATGGATTTGGGTGGGTTCATGGAAATGCAAAATAATGTTAGAACGATAGGTTTTACTAATTGTGAACGTTATTATGCTAAAGGAACACATGGTATACATGGTGTACTTACAATACCAGAGTTAAATGGAAATCAAAATGGATTTTTAACAAATCTTTTTCATCAGATAAATGAAAATATAAAAGCCGAAGCTAAAGAAGCTGAAAAAGAGAAAAAAGCATATCAAAAAATAATTAATACAATAAAAGAAGCAACAGAAGCAATAACAACACCAAATGAAGCAATGGAAGTTTTAGACTTAATAAATAATCAAAAACATATATTGACTAGTGAAAAGGAATGTAAATCTATATTGTTCGATAAAACAAAAGAATTAGGCTTTAAATGGAACAAATTGAAGGGAGAATTTGTTAATGAAGTATCTGATGACACAAAGTCTGCTTAATTCCTATTTGTATCAATTTAATTGCATTGATGATTATACAGAGGAAGCTCACCAAAGCTTCCTCAATACACTTAATAAGATATATAGCCCACCAAATGAAGCAATACAGCGTGGAATAGATTTTGAAAGATTAGTGTATGAGTATACTGACCCTAAAAATATTACTGATATATCTACAGATGAAATAACTGCTGCTATAAATATTGCAGACTATATACAAGGTGGAAGATTTCAGTATGTAGCTAGTAAAACAATAAATGTTAATGGATTGGATTTAGTTTTATATGGAAGATTAGATGCTTTAAAAGCTGGTGTTATATATGATATCAAATATACATCAAAATATAATGTGGGCAAGTTTATAGATAGTCCACAGCATCCAATGTATTTAGAGCTTATTCCTGAAGCAAAAGAATTTATTTATTTAGTAAGTAATGGAAAATACGTTTGGACTGAAAAATATACAAGAGAGGAAACACCTTCAATTTATCCTATAATACAAAACTTTTTTGAGTATCTTAATAACATGAATTTAATGCAAGTTATAAGAATAAATGGAAAAGTAGGTATTAATTATGGAGATAATACATGGGAAAATCATAGATATTACACCAGAGGGACTATTAATAAAAGCACCTTATACCAATATAGATAGGGCTTGCTTTCGTAAATATAGTATGGTTGATATTGGGCTTAATGATGGTAGATATATCAGTAATGAGCAAAGAAAAAAAGCTTATGCATTAATGAAAGAAATTGCTGAATGGAGTGGATATCTTCCTGAATATGTAAAAAGACTGATGAAAACTGAATTTGTAGTAAAACGAATGCAATCGTTAAATAAGGAAATATTTTCTCTATCAAGTTGCGATATGACTACTGCAAAGGAATTTATTACTTATTTAATAGATTTCATCATAGAATATGAAATCCCAACAAAACAGCCATTAAGTGAATTATGTGAGGATATTAATAAATATATCTATATGTGTTTACTTCATAAAAAGTGCTGTATATGTGGCACTAAAGCGGAATTACATCATGTATCTGCTATTGGTATGGGTAGAGATAGAACAGAGGTATTTCAAATTGGTATTCCTGTATTACCATTATGCAGAAGCATCATATAGAATGGCATACATTAGGTAGTAATACTTTTAATGCTAAATATCAATGTAGAGTCCGTTAAATTAACTAAAGAAATTGCTAAAAAATATAATTTAACTAAAAAGAATATGGAGGTAAGAACAAAATGAGTAATGTAACTATTAATAAGATTAAATATCAGGAAAGTTCCGGTAAATTAACTATTGAATATATGAGGACAAATGAAAATAAAAAGCCATCATATCATACATCTATATTTAATGATGAACCTGCACCAGAATTTTTTTACAGCATTAAAAAATTTAACCAAACCAACATTAAATATTTTAGGCTTAGGAGCATTATTGATAAAACGTATAAAACCTTATGCGGTAAGTTTCAAGTATGCAGAAGATTAAACAATGTCAGCAGTTATTTCTAGTATGTTTTATGTGCTTCTCTGATAGAGAGATAGTAGTAAATACACCTCTTATGAAATGTCCTTCTGATGAGGTAGAAGCAAGTCAAGCTGGGTTTTTTAATCAAGAAGCGGTTGACGCTCTTTGGGCATTTGAACAAGAAGCACGCAAGTATTTAGATGGTAAGAGAAATCAAATTTCCTTATTTGGAGAAGATACTGAAGCTGAAACAGTAACAGATGATGTATCTGTAGTTGATATATCAGCACCAAATAATGTTGTACAAATGCCAACGGTGGCACAATAAATAGGAATAGGTGCTTGCCATAAAGACAAGCACCTATCCACGAGGTAAAAAATATGGAATTAAAACCTTTATCTTTAATAATTTCTTTTCGTTCTAATTATGCTAGTAAATTAGATAACGATACCCAGATTTTATATTGGGTATTATGGGACAAATGGAATTATCTTAGGCGACCTACTCAATTTAATATAGATAATAATACATTGATGATAGAAGCTAATTTGAAAAATTATAGTAAGTTAAATGATAAACGAAAAAAACTTATTGAAGCAGGATTGATAGAATATATTCCCAGTAAGACACGAGGTAAAAGCTCAACATATGCTCTAATAAAAATTATGTTAAAAATGTAACACCAAACCTAAATCAAAACCTAATCCAAAACCCAAACCAAACCCAAATACAAACCTAAAACAAAACCTAAATGAAACCCAAAGAACTCAATAATAATGCGAACTCTTACGACCTCATAACAGAAAATACAAACCTAAAATCAAACCTAACTCAAAACCTAAATACAAACCCAATACCAAACCTAAAACAAAACCCTAATAAGAGTAATAGAGATATAGAGAATAATATATATTTTTTATATACGCACGCACATGAGGCTATCGACTTTTATAAAAATAACGTAGCAGTTGATTTAAGTCCTAATGCTCTTATGGTTTTATCGGATTGTGTAGAAGTACATGGGAAAGATGATACATTAAGGGCAATGCAAGAAACCCA
>ENA-OQAA01001375-OQAA01001375.1-human-gut-metagenome-genome-assembly--contig:-NODE-1375-length-12493-cov-1.417111_pt1 | contig 12493 bp, 15 predicted proteins | sample MGYA00242489_ERZ504515 | MGnify/ENA primary metagenome ERZ504515 (study PRJEB26092, sample SAMD00036237) | human gut metagenome | host: Homo sapiens | study: EMG produced TPA metagenomics assembly of...
CAAGTTTGAAATTTAAGAAGATCAGTGAGACAGAACCGGAAAAGGTAGATAAATCTGAACTGAATAAAGTGATTAAAGAGGCAGAGGAAAAGGATTTGAACGCCTATGAAGACGGAGCAGAAAAAGATGCATTTAAAGCGGCATTAGACGAGGCAAAAAAGTTGCGGGAAATGAAAAGGTGACGCAGCAGGAAGTAGATAATGCAAAAACAAACGCTTCAAACTGCGATGGATGCACTTGTAGAAAAAGGCGCCTGTAACACCGGAAGCAGTAGATAAATCAGCACTGAAGGCGTATTATGACAAATGCACAGCATCTTACAAAGAAGCGGCTTACACAGCAGAAAGCTGGAAAATTTATGCGGAAGCTATGAAAGAAGCAAAAGTTGTTTTGGAAAATGAAGATGCGACACAAGAACAGGTAGATACTGCAAAAGCAGAATTGGAAAAAGCAGTTCAGGGATTGGAGAAAAAAAGTGGCGGATAATAAGAAACCGAATTCTGAAAATGGAACAACTAATACAGGTAAGGCACCTGTGACGGGAGATCCTGCAACAGCGATGTTATGGCTTGCAACAGCGGCGTCGTCAGTTGTGGTTTTAGGCGGTAAAAAGAAAAAAGAATAGTTTTAAACGGGGAAGGCAGATGCTTGTTTTGAGCATCTGTCTTCTTTTGGCGCGCCTTGCGGCAGGAAAATCTTAATGAAGTCTATAAGCGAAAAGAAACAGAGGCAAATGCAGATTCAGAGGATATTGTGAAAAATAGATAAAAATATAGGGTGAAGAACTTGCTCGAGCAAGTAGAAAATGTACGAAATGTTGAAAAAAAATAACAATATAAAAAAAAGATTGTATGTTTTGATTGTGTGGTGTTAAAATGATTAGTGATTTGAAACAAAGCAAGAGGAAAGGAAGGAAGTTATGAAAAAAAGAAAAATAACTTAGTCTTTTGTTGGCTGGAGCTATGATGGGACAAGCTTTTTTTGTAGGAGCACTTACAGCATCTGCTGAAGAGGGAAACCTTATAGGAAAAAAACAATTGTCTGATAACAGGACAACTGCTCCAGAAAAGGATAAAGTGATTCCGAATGAAAATCAGTATGAGTATCAAAAGCAGGAATTAGCAGCATTTTGTCATTTTGGTCCAAATACATTCAATGAGATTGAATGGGGAGAAAATTATGGAGACCGAACACCGGATGATATTTTTAAACTGGAAGAAGACTTTGACGCAGACACATTTGTAAAGACAATCAAAGAAGCAGGTTTTGAAAAGTTGATTGTCACTGCAAAACATCATGACGGTTTTTGTATTTGGAATAGTAAATGGACTACATATGACGTGCAGTCGACGAGTTATGCGGAAAAGAATTATGACAACTTAGGTGGGGTGTTCTTGCGGAAATTTCAGCAGCATGTACAAAATATGATGTAGATATGGGGCTCTATCTCTCTCCTTGGGATATTCATGATAAGAGTTATGGATATTATGATAAAGATGGAAAGCCAACAACTAAGGATGAGGATGTTTTAGACTACAATGACTATTATAATAATCAATTGGAAGAAATTTTAGGAAATCCAATTTATGGTAATGACGGTCATTTCAAGGAAGTGTGGATGGATGGTGCCAAGGGAAGTGGTGCGAATGCACAGGATTACGATTTCAAGAGATGGTTTGCTACAATCCAAAAACACGAAGGGAAAGAAGCAGGTTTCGAATCTGACTGTATGCTGTTTGGCGCAGAGGCTTACACAACTGTAAGATGGATTGGAAATGAACTTGGTTATGCGAATGAAGAAACCTGGTCAAAATCGAAAGTGAATTATGAAAATAACACAATTGATAGTAAAAAGGTTGGTAGTTATACAGTAGGTTATGAAGATGGAAATCAATGGACTGTTCCGGAAAGTGATGCGCGTATTACTTCCGGCTGGTTTTGGGGAACAACGAAGAATACACCAAAAAGTGTAGAAGATTTGGCGGGAATGTATTTTAATTCTGTGGGACATAATTCTCCGCTGCTCTTGAATATCCCCCGAATAATCATGGTAAGTATGATGCAATTTTGCAGAGAGTGACAGAGTTTGGGCAAAATGTAAAGGATACTTTTAAATCCAATTTGGCAGCTCATGGAATAGCGCAGGCTACAGAAGTGAGGGGCAATGATGTGGCGTATTCTCCGGAAAATGTATTGGATGGAAAAGATGAGACGTACTGGACGGTGAATGATGGAACTAAATCAGGACAGCTTGTGGTAGACTTGGGGGAAACAAAGACATTCGATGTTGTGTCAATTGAAGAAGCCATTCAATTTGGACAAAGAATCAAAGAGTTTAAAGTAGAATATAGCAATGATGGCGGAGAGTGGAAAGTCTTTGATCAGGGAACGACAATTGGTGCGAAGAGATTGTGTAGAGAAGGCGCTGTTAAAGCGGATAAACTTCGCATTACTGTGGCAACAAGCAAGGATGTGCCGATTCTTTCGGAAGTGGGAGTTTATAAAGCAACAGCTGATTTTGAATCACCATCGGCGGCACCGGAAGGAATGCAGGTAATCGATGAGAGAGATGAAGCGTTTAAGTTTAGCAATGGCTGGACCCAAGAGAATGGCTCACAGTATTTGAATGGTACTAATGCGTGGGCGAAACCAGGTTCTTCATTTGAAGTAGATTTTACAGGTTCAAAAATTTATCTTGTGGGGACGTTAGATTCTGGGCATGGAAAAGCGACAGTTACAGTAGATGGAAAAAAGACTGAGATTGATACGAATGCATCAAAACGGTCTGTTGGTCAGATTATTTTTGCTTCAGATGATTTAAAGGACGGAGAACATACACTGAAACTGGAAGTTACTAATAATGATAATAAAGCGATTGGAATCGAGGGAGCTTATGTCATTAACAATGATGGTCTTGGAATGATAGGGATTGAAAAGTCCGAATATACTATGAAAGAAGATTCTGAGATGAAGATAAAGTTGGTTCGTGTTGGTGGAAGGTGAAGGTGAGGCAACTGTGACTGTATCTCCGAATCCAGGAACTGCAATTCAGGATGATTTTGATACAGAGGGAACGACGACAGTGACATTTGCTGCTGGAGAGACGGAAAAAGAAGTTGTTGTAATTACAAGACGTAATACGAAGGATACTGGCGATCAGTATTTTACAGAAGAATTAAGTTCAAAAAATGAGAATTTAATTCTTGGATTTAATTCTAAAGCAAAGGTTACAATTTTGGATCAGGAGAGACAGCCGGCAGATACGACAACGGAAAAACTTTCCAAAGATATGTATCAGTCAGTGACAGCTACATCTGAAGAAAAGACAGATGCACATCAGCAAGGTATTGAAAATGCATTTGATGAAAATTTGAATACTTTTTGGCATGCACAGTGGGAGAAGCAGGAAAATTAAAAAACATCCAAATGGAATCAGTGTAGAGATGACATTAAAAGAAGCGAAAGAGATTGCGAAGCTGACATATATCCCTAAAGCCGGAAATACAGGTACGATTGGAGATTATATTATTGAGGCTGCGACGGGAAGCAACGAGGATGGAAGCACAACATGGAAAGAAGTTGGAAGTGGAACATTTAAACTTCAAGGGGATGAAACGACTGCACAGGAAGCAGTATTTAAAGAGATTGTAAAAACGAATAAAATTCGCTTTACAGCAAAAACAATGGCAGGAGGAGATCATCCAACAGCTAGAGAAATTGCGCTTTATGAGAAAGCAGAACCTGTGATGATTACAGTTACGACAAAGGCTGGAGAGCATGGAACAATTAAACCGGTAACTGGAGAGTTGGAAGTTGACGGAACAATGAAAGTACAGTCTGGAAAGCTAAAAACATTTTGCGATAAAACCGGATACAGGATATTCTGTTTTGGATGTGAAAGTTAATGGAGAATCGGTAGGAGCGGTGAACCGATATACGGTAGAATCTACGACAGATGTGACAATTGAAGCTACGTTTAAAGGGTGCGAACATGAAAAGACAGAAGTGCAAGGGGCAAAAGAAGCGACTTGTACAGAACCTGGAGCTACAGGAAAAGAAGTATGTCTAGAATGTGGCATAACAGTAAAAGAAAGTGAAGTGATTCCAGCATTAGGACATAAATTTGGAGACTGGGAAACTGTCAAAGAGGCAACAGAGACAGAGGAAGGTTTAGCGAAGAGAGTGTGTGGTGCGTGCGGTTATGAAGAAGAAAAGATCCTTGAAAAATTGTCTGATGGAGTTGATAAATCTAAACTTGAAAAATATTATGATGAGTGTATCGGATATTATAAAGAAGCAAATTATACAACAGACAGTTGGAGAGTATATGAAACAGCTTTAAAAGAAGCGAAAAATATTTTAGACAGGGAAGACGCGACACAGGAAGATGTAGATGCTGCAATTGATAAATTGTCAGATGCGGCAGATAAATTGGTGAAAAAGTCTGTAGATAGTAAAGAGCCATCTTTTGAAGAAAATGACAAACAGAATGGAAAAACTCCTGTTACAGGGGATTCGACAAGTATAATGTTATGGCTTGCAACAGCGGCGTCATCAGCAGCGATTCTGAAAAGAAAGAAAAAATAAAATCGTTTTCACATAAAAGGGAGGCAAATGCCTCCCTTTTGTAGTATGATAAGAAAAATGAGTATAATCAAGGGAGGTGGTTGGAATGAACAGACTGACAGAGCTGATTCGAGAGGATATGAAGCCAGCGCTCGGCGTGACAGAGCCGGGAGCGATTGCGTGCGGCGGCAAAGGCGAGAAGCTACACAAATGGTGCGGTGCTGTCTGTTATTGTGAGACTGAACAGTGGAATGTATAAGAATGCATTTACTTGTGGAATCCCAAATAGCCGTGAGGTGGGAAGTGAATTTGCAGCGGCACTCGGAGTGATTGCAGGAAACTGGGAGCTTGGACTGGAAGCTCTTTCGGATGTCCGGCGGGAAGATATAGAAAGCGCGGAGCGGCTTGTGGAACAGGGAAAAGTACAGGTTGTACTCCAAAACATTTCAAGCAGAATTTTTATAGAGGTGGTCGTGAAGACGGATGAGGATGAGGCTGTCGTGACGATTGAGGATACGCATACGAATATTACAAGTGTCGTGGTAAACGGAGAAGAAAAATTCATTCACTCTGAAAAGAAAAGGAAAGGTGGAAAACCGGGAGAAAAACAACTCATTCACACGTATACGCTTCGGCAGCTGTGCGAATATATAGACAACGAGAACGTGTCAGAGCTGGAATTCATGTGGGAGGCGTATCGTATGAATCTAGAGCTGTTTGAGGCTGGGCTCTCCAGTGAGAGAACGACCTTTGTGAAACATTTGCTGAAGAAGAATGGCGGAGTCGTATTCTCAGAAGAGGAACAGAAGACGGCATCACTCCTGTGCAGCGGGGCGATTGAGGCGAGAGTTTGGGGCTTGATAAACCGGCGATGAGTATCACCGGTTCGGGGGCTCATGGGATTATTGCAACGCTTCCGCTGTATGCGGCTTATAAGGTTAATGGATATTCAAAAGAACAGCTTCTGCGGGCAACTGCGTTAAGTTATTTGATTTGTATGTATATCAAGGAATACTCAGGAAAGTTTATCTGCGTTTTGCGGATGTGCGATTGCAGCGGGAACAGGAATGGCTTGTGGGCTTGTGTATTTGCGTGGTGGAACGGTTAAGATGATGGAAGGGGCAATCAATAACATGGCAGGAAGCATTACCGGGATGATCTGCGACGGTGGAAATCAAGGGTGTACGATGAAAGGGATTGTGGCGGTGGATGCGGCGTATCAGTCAGCTGAACTTGCAATGGATGAGGTTTGTGTTGCGAATGTACATGGCATTGTCGGAAGGACACCGGAGGAGACTATGCGAAATATGGGTGAGATTGCATCACCGGGAATGATTGGAACGAGAGAAGACGATTTTAGATATTTTACAGAGAAAGGTAGACAGGTAATCAATATGTATCAGGCAGATAAAAAACGTTATGAAGGAATGAAATATAACCGATGTGGGAAAAGTGGACTGAAATTGCCGGAGGTTTCACTTGGATTGTGGCATAATTTCGGGGATACCGGAAATTTTGAAAATATGAAACGGATGTGTTTTACGGCATTTGATCATGGAATCACCCATTTTGATGTGGCGAACAATTACGGGCCGGAGCCGGGAAGCGCGGAGGTACATCTTGGACGTATTTTGAAAGAAGAGATGGGAGCGTACCGAGATGAACTGATCATCAGCACGAAGGCAGGATATCTGATGTGGGATGGCCCTTATGGGGACTGGGGAAGCAGAAAATATGTGCTGGCGAGTCTGGATCAGAGTCTGAAAAGAATGGGTCTTGAGTATGTGGACATTTTTTATCATCACCGCATGGACCGGAGACACCGCTTGAGGAGACAATGGGAGCACTTGACACGGCAGTCAAAAGTGGAAAGCATTGTATGCCGGGATTTCGAATTATGATGGGGAGACGATGAAAAAAGCGTGTGCAATTTTAAAAGAATTGAAGTGTCCATTTGTCATCAATCAAAACCGATATTCGATTTTTGACCGTACGATTGAGAAAAACGGACTGAAGGCAGCCGCAAGAGAAGAAGGAAAAGGAATTATCGCGTTTAGTCCTCTTGCTCAGGGAATGCTGACGGACCGTTATTTGAAAGGGATTCCGTCGGATAGCAGAATCTGCACAGATGGAAGATTTTTGCAGGAGCAGACGGTGGAGACAAATCTGCAAAAGATCCACAAATTGAATGAGATTGCAAAAGAGAGAGGAGAAAGTCTGGCGCAGATGGCATTGAAATGGGTGCGGAAAGATGATGATGTGACAAGTGTTTTGATCGGAGCATCAAAACCGGAACAAATTTTGGAAAACCTGAAGGTGATTGAAAGTGCTGCGTTTACGGAGGAAGAGTTAAAAAGAATTGATGAGATTGCTTTGAGGGAGAATTGAGCTTGCTCCTTTTAGTGGAAGAATCTTTTGGAAAGAACACATTTCATAAGTGACGAAACGGCATTATAGGATATAATGGGGAAGATTTGAAAACAAAAGAGAGAGAGGACATGAGATGGAGAATCGTAAAATCATACAGGTGGAAGAAAAAGTTCCGGCAAAGCTTCTGATTCCGCTTAGTATTCAACACATGTTTGCCATGTTCGGGGCATCTGTGTTAGTGCCATTTGTATTTGGAATCAATCCGGCAATTGTATTGTTTATGAATGGTGTAGGAACATTGTTGTTTATTTTAGTCACGAAAGGAAAGGCGCCGGCATATCTTGGTTCGAGTTTTGCATTTTTGGCACCGGCAGGGATTGTTATTTCTAAATTCGGTTATGAATATGCGCTGGGTGGATTTGTTGCAGTCGGTTTCTGCGGATGTATTCTGGCGGCAGTCATCTATAAATTCGGTTCGGATTGGATTGACGTTGTGCTGCCACCGGCGGCGATGGGACCGGTAGTGGCATTGATCGGTTTGGAGTTATCGGGAACAGCAGCAAGCAATGCGGGGCTGATTGGAGATCATATTGAGACAAGCAGTGTGATTGTGTTTTTAGTGACATTGGGAACTGCAGTATTTGGCTCGATTCTGTTTCGTAAATTTTTGTCAGTGATTCCAATTTTGATTGCAGTTATAGCAGGATATATTGCGGCTATAGCATGTGGAATCGTGGATTTTTCAGAGGTTGCAAAGGCGCCGATCTTAGCTTTGCCGAATTTTTCCACACCAAAATTCAGCTAGATGCTATTTTGATCATTTTGCCGGTGATTCTTGTTATTACATCTGAACACATTGGGCATCAGATTGTGACAAGTAAGATTGTCGGAAGAGATCTTTTGAAAGATCCGGGATTACACCGATCCTTATTTGGAGATAATTTTTCGACGATGATTTCAGGTTTAATCGGATCTGTTCCGACTACGACGTACGGCGAAAATATCGGAGTGATGGCAGTGACACGTGTGTACAGTGTGTATGTGATCGCAGGTGCGGCTGTGTTGTCGATTATCTGCTCTTTCGTGGGGAAATTATCGACTTTGATCCAAACGATTCCGGGGCCGGTAATCGGAGGAATTTCATTCCTGCTATACGGTATGATTGGAACATCCGGTATTCGTATTTTGGTAGACTCAAATGTAGATTATGCGAAATCGCGTAATCTTGCACTCACATCGGTAATCTTCGTTACAGGTTTGTCCGGGATTGCCGTGAAATTTGGAAATATCGAATTGACAGGTATGGTGCTTGCCTGTGTGGTAGGTATGATCTTAAGTTTGATTTTCTATGTGTTGGATAAATTTCATCTGACCAATGATACAGAATAAATGAAAAACTCCGAGGGCGTTATGCTTTCGGAGTTTCTTTTATGATTTGCTTTAAAATCTTTTCCGCACTGTCGGTCACGGCATATGCACAGTTTTTTACATCTTCCGGGGCAGTTGCCATCGCATAGCTTTTTTGGGTCAGAGTCAGCATCTCGATGTCGTTTTGCTGGTCGCCAAATGAGACAGCCTCTTCCGGGGACAGGTGTAATGTTTCCAGTAAAGTCTTTAAAGCAGTACCTTTGTTTGAATGAAGTGGTACAAAATCAATCCAGTCCATGCCGGAAGTTACAACTTTGATCTCATTTTTAAACAATTCCCGCAGATAAGTGGCGGACTGCTGTGGTGTCACAGTGTCAAGCAGTGCGATCTTTAAAATCGGTTCCTGAATGGATGCAAAGTCATCTACGTATCGACGTTGTTATGTACAACATGACGGATATGGTAGAGATACTCGTCGTCCCCGGATTCGATGTAGCAGCAATTGAGACAGGATACGAGCGGCTTGCAGTTCGGGCATTGTTTGATTGCGTCGATAATGCGGAAGGCAAGGTCGCGGTCAATCTCAGTTATTGAGATAATCTGATTGTTGTGAATACAGACAGCGCCATTTTCGGCGATATAGGAAATCTCATCTGCAATCGGTTTGAAAAGATTACGTTCACTGGCATACTGTCTTCCGCTGGCGGCTGCGAAATGAATCCCACGTTCTTTTAATGCCAGAATAAGATCGTATATTTCAGGGTTTAATTCCTGAGCGCCGTTTTGTAAAAGTGTGCCATCTAAGTCGCTTGCGATTAGTTTTATCATGAAATCATCCTCCTTTTTTTCACTCTTTGAACATTATATACTGATTTTCTGGGAAAGAAAACCCTGATATTAATAAGCATTATAAAAACTTATTAGTAAATTGTACTACAATAAGAAGGAGTTATAAGCTATAATAAAAAAGAAGAAGTTGAGAAACGATTATCACAAGATAAAAGGAGAATGTTCATGGAAATGTTATCAATCGAAAAAGAGCTACAGGGAAATGCTTATCCGGGGCGTGGAATTATTATTGGAAAAGACGCCGGACGGAAAGAAAGCAGTGACTGCATACTTCATTATGGGAAGAAGTGAGAACAGTAGAAATCGTGTATTCGTAGAGGAGGGAGAAGGAATCCGCACGCAGGCATTTGATCCTTCCAAATTAACAGATCCAGCTTGATTATTTATGCGCCGGTAAGAGTGTTGGGAAATAAGACAATTGTGACAAACGGTGACCAGACGGATACTATCTACGAGGGAATGGACAAGCAGCTGACGTTTGAGCAGTCTCTCAGAAGCAGAGAATTTGAGCCGGATGCACCGAACTATACACCTCGTATTTCCGGAATTATGCACATTGAAAATGGAACATACAATTATGCAATGTCCATTTTGAAAAGCATAATGGGAATCCGGATGCATGCAACCGTTATACATTTGCATATGAGAATCCGGTAGCAGGAGAAGGACATTTTATTCATACATATAAATGCGATGGCAATCCGCTTCCAAGTTTTGAAGGTGAGCCAAAATTAGTTGGGATTTTAGACGATATGGAGGCATTTACGGAGATGCTTTGGAACAGTCTGAATGAAGACAACAAAGTTTCGTTATTTGTGCGTTATATTGATATTGCAACAGGAAACTATGAGACAAAGATTGTAAACAAGAATAAGTAGGAGCGAGACAGATGAAAGAATTAGAATTAAAATACGGATGTAACCCAAATCAGAAACCATCTAAGATCTATATGGAAAACGGAGAACTTCCAATCAAAGTATTGTGCGGAAAACCGGGATACATCAACTTTTTAGATGCATTTAACGGCTGGCAGTTAGTGAGAGAATTGAAGAAGGCAACCGGACTTCCGGCAGCAACTTCTTTCAAACACGTATCACCTGCAGGAGCAGCCGTTGGACTTCCATTAGATGAGACATTGGCAAAAATCTATTGGGTAGACGACATGGGAGAACTTTCACCACTTGCGTGTGCATACGCAAGAGCAAGAGGTGCGGACAGAATGTCTTCTTTCGGAGATTTTATTTCTCTGTCAGATGTGTGTGATGTTGCAACCGCAAAATTAATTAAACGCGAGGTATCAGACGGTGTCATCGCACCGGGGTATGAACCGGAAGCGTTAGAACTTTTAAAACAGAAGAAAAAAGGAAATTATGCGATCATTGAGATCGATCCAAATTACGAGCCGGCTCCAATCGAACATAAAGAAGTGTTCGGAATTACATTTGAGCAGGGAAGAAATGAGCTTGTGATTGATGATGAATTATTATCGAATGTCGTGACAGAGAATAAAGAAATTACAGAACAGGCAAAAATTGACCTTGCCATTGCTTTAATTACATTAAAATATACACAGTCAAATTCTGTATGCTATGCAAAAGATGGTCAGGCAATTGGTATCGGTGCCGGACAGCAGTCACGTATCCACTGTACACGTCTTGCTGGACAAAAAGCAGATAACTGGTGGCTTCGTCAGTCTCCACAGGTACTGGGACTTCAGTTCGTAGACAGCATCGGAAGAGCAGACAGAGACAATTCAATTGACTTATATATCGGAGATGAATATGAAGATGTACTTGCAGAAGGAACATGGCAGAATATCTTCAAAGTAAAACCGCCGGTATTTACAAGAGAAGAAAAACGTGCATGGTTAGATAAGCTGGAAGATGTAGCATTAGGCTCAGATGCGTTCTTCCCGTTTGGAGATAATATCGAACGTGCTCACAAAAGCGGTGTGAAATATATTGCGCAGCCGGGAGGATCCGTTCGTGACGACAATGTAATCAGCACATGTGACAAATATAATATGGCGATGGCGTTTACAGGAATCAGACTGTTCCATCACTAAATCGAAACAAAAGCTGCAGTAGAACGTGTTTCCACTGCGGTTTTTTTATTTGTTCTTTTATGTGATTAGAAAAAAATATTTGTGCAAAAAAGAACAAAAAAACAAAAATATTATTTGAAATAATATACAAAGTGATATAATAAAACTTGAAGCAAAATAATTGTTGGTTGAATTGCTGAAAAGGAGGAGAAGGGAATGCAAAAGAGACGAAGAATTATTGCAATTGTGTTAACGGCAGCCTTGAGCGGAACGATGCTCCCGGCAAACAGTCTGACCATGTATGCAGCCGACAAACTATCGCCGGCAAAATCTATTAGGGCAGATGTGGATAAGACGAAGTTCACACACAAAGAGTGGACAGGAACGGACTACACAGATGTAGAGGGCAAAAAAGTAACTGGAGAGGACGTATTTGGAATTAATCGTGAGGATGCAACGACAACATTGATTCCATATCAGGATATTGCCTCTGCATCGGCGGCGGTTTGGGATTATAATGCCAGAGAAGGATCGGAATATTTTAAACTTCTCACAGGAGACAGAGAAGACTGGGATTTAACTGTCGTGCAAAATCAGGAACAGGCTCAGAAATTTATGGGAGCAAACGGATTCATGACGAAAGAATTCCAGAAAGACGAGGCAGACGGATGGAAGACTGTTCAATTGCCTAAGAGCTGGACAAGGACGATTTTGACTTTTCTATCTATACGAACGTACAGATGCCATGGCAGTCAAAATATGATCAGAATGTGTCTGTGCCAAATGCGCCGACAAATTACAATCCGGTCGGTCTGTATCGGAAAACATTTAATGTAGATGATAAAATGTTGGAAGATAACCGGAGAGTGTATGTGAACTTCCAGGGGGTGGAATCTGCATATTATGTGTACGTAAATGGAAAAGAAGTCGGATACAGCGAGGACAGTTACAGTCCACATCGCTTTGATATTACGGACTATCTTCAGGAGGGGGAAAACCTTCTTGCCGTAAAAGTGCATAAGTTCTGTGACGGAACATGGTTTGAAGATCAGGATATGATTTATGACGGCGGTATTTTTCGTGATGTCTATCTGACAAGTGCACCGCTTGTTCAGATTCACGATTACACAGTTCGGACAGATTTGAATTCAGACTATACTGCTGCAAATTTGAAATTATCAGTGGATGTGCGAAATTTATCATCAGCGGCTCAAGACGGATACAGCATTGATGTAAAAGCGCTTGATCAAGCCGGAAATGATATTTTAGGCGGAGTCAATGTTCCGGTTTCTGAGG
>ENA-OQAA01001376-OQAA01001376.1-human-gut-metagenome-genome-assembly--contig:-NODE-1376-length-12491-cov-1.593659_pt1 | contig 12491 bp, 13 predicted proteins | sample MGYA00242489_ERZ504515 | MGnify/ENA primary metagenome ERZ504515 (study PRJEB26092, sample SAMD00036237) | human gut metagenome | host: Homo sapiens | study: EMG produced TPA metagenomics assembly of...
GTCGACTGAATAGGTCGTCAGGCGTTTTCCTTTTGCCTTAAAACTCTTTGACTCCAACAAAGTCACTGGCCTCGATAATCTGTGCTTCTCGGAAACTGTCATGTCCGCCAAATATGACTTGTATGCGAGGATAAACCTGCTGAGAGAGAAGAATCTGTTGATTGTGTTTATTCTCTCCTAAATAATTCTGACGTTTGGATGAAGCTTCAAAGGTAAACCGTTTCAGATAGGGATAGTTCTGTTGATCCGCATCATAAAGTACAGCTGTCCATACTTTTTCTGCTTCGAATTTCTCAATGTATTGTATATCCGGATTGTAATGGTTGTTCAGATCGAAATCTGTTGTATAGAAGTCTCCGTTTTTATGAATTACCAGGATACAGTCACTGCTTTGGAATTCACCTAAATATTGTCCGCGTCCATCATAATTCAGACGTAACACATCGTGATCGAACCAAACCTTTCTTCCTCCCAGAGTTGATCCTCCACGTTGTTTCAGAGTAATCTTGTGTACTTCAAATTTAGTCAGCAGATTACCCATTGACTGGCGTCCTTTGATATTGATCTCACTGAAGTCTCTTTCAAAGATCAGTTTTTTTATTCTGGGATTAGGACGGAGCGTTACTTTGATGATTTCGGCTTCTCCGTTCGGATTTGCACTGAAATAGACGATCTTTGAACCGGATTACCTTGAGTAACGTCATATTCACGGTCACGGATCATTGATGTAACGTTGAAACGCTTGATGTAGTGGTAGCCTTCTTTGCCGTCACGATAGATGACATTGTAGATAGTTCTCTTATCATTTTTCTTGAAGATGTTGACATACAAAATGTTCTTTCCGACAAACAACTTGTCTGAAATGCGTACGATTTTATACTTCCCGTCTTTATAGAAAATAATGACATCGTCAATGTCTGAGCAGTTACAGATGAACTCATCTTTTTTCAGGCCGGTACCGATAAAGCCTTCTTCCCGGTTGATATATAGTTTTTCGTTAGCTTCTACTACTTTAGTTGCTACAATCGTATCGAAGTTTCTGATTTCAGTACGGCGTGGGAAATCTTTTCCGTATTTGTCTTTCAGATGACGGTACCATTCGATGGTATATTCTGTCAGATGGGCAAGATGGTTGTCTATTTCCTCAATTTCTGCTTTCAGACGGGCGATCAGTTCGTCTGCTTTATCCTTATTGAATTTCAGGATACGTGCCATTTTGATTTCCATCAGGCGAAGAATATCTTCCTTAGTCACTTCACGTACGAATTGCGGGTAGAAAGGAGTCAGGCGTTCGTCAATGTGTTCGCAGGCGATGTCCATGTTTTCAGCTTGCTCAAACTGTTTGTCCTTATAGATACGCTCTTCGATGAATATCTTTTCCAGCGAAGCGAAATGCAGGGTTTCCAGTGTTTCGTTTTTCTGGATTTCCAGTTCTTTCCGGAGCAAGTCACGTGTATTATTGACGGATTTCCTCAGTACGTCACTGACTGTCAGGAAGTGAGGTTTCTTGTTGTCGATCACACAACAGTTGGGCGAAATATTCACTTCGCAGTCTGTAAAGGCATACAATGCGTCCAGGGTCTTGTCAGACGATACTCCCGGAGCAAGATGAATCTGAATTTCTACCTTGCGGGCCGTATTGTCGTCTACTTTGCGGATTTTGATTTTGCCTTTTTCAATGGCTTTCAGTATAGAGTCAATCAGTGAAGAGGTTGTTTTTCCATAAGGAATTTCACTGATGCATAAAGTCTTGTTGTCTAACTTGGAAATTTTAGCCCGGACACGTACTACACCACCTCTCTCCCCGTCATTGTAGCGGGAAACATCAATAGAGCCACCTGTCTGAAAGTCGGGATAAAGCTTAAATTCCTCTCCATGTAAGTATGCAATGGCTGCATCACACAATTCATTAAAATTATGTGGCAGGATTTTGGAGGAGAGACCTACGGCGATACCTTCTACTCCCTGAGCCAGGAGTAATGGAAATTTAACCGGAAGCGTTACCGGTTCTCGGTTTCTTCCGTCGTATGAGGCTTGCCATTCTGTTGTTTTAGGATTGAAGACGACATCAAGTGCGAATTTCGACAAGCGTGCTTCGATGTAACGTGGAGCAGCTGCGCTGTCACCTGTTAAGATATTTCCCCAGTTCCCCTGACAGTCTATGAGCAGTTCTTTCTGGCCCAACTGAACGAGTGCGTCACCGATGGAAGCGTCGCCATGAGGATGGAATTGCATGGTATGCCCAACAATATTGGCTACTTTATTATATCTTCCGTCGTCCAGACGCTTCATGGAGTGAAGAATGCGTCGTTGTACAGGCTTCAGACCATCATTGATGTGAGGGACGGCACGTTCCAGTATAACATAGGAAGCATAATCCAGAAACCAGTTCTGATACATGCCGCTAAGCTGGTGTTTGACTGCTTCGTCAGTTTGATCAACAGGCTTGTAGTCTGAGTGTCCCTCTTTTTCCGGGAGTTTGTCAGTATCTTTGTCAAATGTATCTTCGCTCATAAATCAAAATTAAACTATGGAGACAAAAATACAATTTTTTTCGGACATGCAGGACGAAAAATCTTTTCATTTTCTTTATCTGGCAGATGAACGTCCTGCCGAAACGATTTTAGTACAGGCACAGTCAACGGAATAGCCAGCAGGAAAGAACATAAGTCGGATACAGCCTGACACATTTCAACTCCTTGTAACCCCAGAAAATAGGGAAGGAGGAGGATAAATGGAATAAAGAATAATCTGACGGGCAGAAGACAACAGGACGGCGCGTACCGGCTTGCGGATCGTTTGCAGCAGCATGTTACAAAGAATAACCCAGGCTCCAAGCGGAAGAGTTATTAATTGCCAGCGTAAGGCACGTGCTCCGATTTCGATGACCAATGGATCTTCTCTTCGGAACCACGCTACGACTTCGGGAGCATAGATATAGCCTGCAATGGTACAAAAGGTCAGAAAAATGACTCCTGTCTTGACGGCAAACCAGAATCCTTCCCGAACCCGTCTGTATAGTCCTGCACCATAATTGAAACCGCATACTGGTTGAAAACCTTGTCCAAATCCGATGACAAAAGAATTGATGAACATGCAGATTCTTGTAACAATGGACATTCCGGCAATGGCTGCATCGCCATAGACCCCGGCTGCAACATTCAGCATAATCGTGGAAATACTGGCCAGGCCCTGACGGCAAAGTGACGGACTTCCGCCGTAAATAATTTCTTTGAAAAGGTAAGGCGTGGAGTGAAATTGCGGAAATGAATGCGGATATTTTCTCCTTTGCTGTCCATATAGAGCAGGATGAGAAAACTGGAGATTTGGCTGGTGAATGTGGCCCATGCTGCTCCGGCAATTCCCATATCGAAAACAAAAATCAGTAATGGGTCGAGTCCGATATTCAGGACGGCTCCGACAATGATTCCCACCATGGCATATACAGCATTTCCCTGAAATCGCATTTGATTGTTAAGTACCAGCGAAGAAGCCATGAAAGGAGCTCCCAGCAGGATTATGCCCAGATATTGTTCAGCATAGGGGAGAATAGTGGGGGTTGAACCCAATGCCAGACAAATCGGACGTAGAAAAATCAGTCCCAATACCATGATTAATGTACCGGCAAAAAAAGCATAGAAAAAACCGGTTGATGCCATTTTCTCAGCGCTCTTGTAGTCTTGTGCTCCCAGTTTACGGGAAATATAATTTCCTGAACCGTGTCCGAAGAAAAAACCGAAAGCCTGGATAATGGCCATGATGGAAAATGAAATACCTACGGCAGCAGTAGATTGAGTATTGATTTTTCCAACAAAATAGGTATCTGCCATGACATAAAAAAAGTGATCAGCATACTGAACTATGGTCGGGATGGCCAGCTTTCCGATCAGGCTGGGGATGGGGGCCGTAGTCATTTGGGTATATTTGTTCTGTGTGGCTTGTTTCATAAATTTTACTTTTAGGGGAATTCCTTCTGAAAGGCCAAAGTGTCACAATGAACATTTTTTCTTGCCGTAAAGGCTTTCCTGATAGGGCCTATCCTGAAATGAACGGACAAAATTACAAAAAAATCTACTCTTCATGGTAAGAACGACCGCTAATCATCCTTAAATTCATAAGATAAATTAATATACCTATCGTGCTTTTTACTTATAAAATCCGTATCTTTGCGCCGTCTGAGTGAAGAAAATATATAAGAAAAATCAAATAAATTAGAGAAATGGCACAAGAAGACGTTTTTAAGAAACTGGTTTCACATTGTAAAGAGTATGGTTTTGTTTTCCCGTCAAGTGAAATTTATGACGGACTGGGAGCCGTATATGATTATGGACAAATGGGTGTGGAACTGAAAAACAACATTAAACAATACTGGTGGCAGAGCATGGTGCTGTTGCACGAAAATATCGTGGGCATTGATTCTGCTATATTTATGCACCCTACAATCTGGAAAGCTTCCGGACACGTGGATGCGTTTAATGATCCTTTGATTGACAACCGCGATTCTAAAAAACGTTATCGTGCTGATGTCTTGATTGAAGACCAGATTGCAAAATATGATGAAAAAATCAATAAGGAAGTAGCCAAGGCTGCTAAAAAGTATGGTGAAGCATTCAATGAAGCTGAATTCCGTAGCACCAATGCCCGTGTATTGGAACATCAGGCTAAACGTGATGCTTTGCATGAACGCTATGCACAGGCTATGAATGCCGGACCGGATTTGAATGAACTCCGTCAGATCATTCTGGATGAAGAAATTGTTTGTCCGATCTCCGGTACAAAGAACTGGACTGAAGTTCGTCAGTTCAACCTGATGTTTACTACAGAAATGGGATCTACTGCTGATGGCGCAATGAAAGTTTATCTTCGTCCGGAAACAGCCAGGGTATTTTTGTAAACTATCTGAATGTACAGAAGACCGGCCGTATGAAGATTCCGTTCGGTATTGCACAGATCGGTAAGGCTTTCCGTAATGAAATTGTAGCCCGTCAGTTTATTTTCCGTATGCGTGAGTTTGAACAGATGGAAATGCAGTTCTTCGTAAAACCGGGTACTGAACTGGAGTGGTTCAAGAAATGGAAAGAAACTCGTCTGAAATGGCATAAGGCACTGGGCTTCGGTGATGACCACTATCGTTATCATGATCATGAAAAACTGGCTCACTATGCGAACGCTGCTACCGATATCGAATTCCTGATGCCGTTTGGATTCAAGGAAGTGGAAGGTATTCACAGCCGTACGAACTTTGACTTGAGCCAGCATGAAAAGTTCTCAGGCAAGAGCATTAAATATTTTGATCCGGAAATCAACGAATCATACACTCCGTATGTAATTGAAACTTCAATCGGTGTTGACCGTATGTTCCTTAGTATCATGAGCGCAGCTATTGCGAAGAAACTCTGGAAAATGGTGAAACTCGTGTTGTCTTGAAATTGCCTGCAGCTTTGGCTCCGGTGAAACTGGCCGTTATGCCGCTGGTAAAGAAAGACGGTCTGCCTGAAAAGGCTCGTGAGATTATGAATGATCTGAAGTTCCACTTCCATTGCCAGTATGATGAAAAGGATTCAATCGGTAAGCGTTATCGTCGTCAGGATGCTATCGGTACTCCTTACTGTATTACGATTGACCATCAGACACTGGAAGATAATTGTGTTACTCTGCGTAACCGTGACACAATGAAACAGGAACGTGTGGCAATTTCTGAATTGAATAATATTATTGCAGACAAGGTAAGCATTACCAGCTTGCTGAAAACTTTGCAATAATAATCCATGTTTGTGATTATGAATAAATTTGTAACTTGGTTAAATGCCTTGCTGCTCTTCTTTTCTTTGGGATTTGTATCTTGTGCCAAAGACACGGTTGTTGCAGATCCTTATGCGGATTGGCAGGTTCGTAACGAGCATTATATAGATTCAATTGCGGATGTGGCTCATGCCAATTGTTACCGGTGATTGGGAAATCTATAAGAATTATAAACTGGATTTTGTAGAACCGGGGGTCGGTATTGTTAGTCCGGAACTGGGTGTCGCTGATTATGTCTATGTACAGTACATAGAGAAAGGATCAGGAACCGTTCCTCTTTACACTGATTCTGTTTCGGTTAATTATGAAGGAATGTTGATCGACGGTACAGTATTTGATACCTGTCTGGATGATAAGATTTATGATCCTATAACGTTTGCCTTGAATGATACTGGCTTGCGTGAAGGCTGGAAAGTTGCTTTCCAGCATATTCCTGCCGGTTCTCATTTCAAACTTTATATTCATCCGGATCTGGGATATGGAAATGCTGATTATGGAGACATTCCGGCATCATCCGTTTTGATCTTTGAAATAAAATTTCAGGAAGTAATTCATCCTGTGGGACCGGATGGGCGTGCTCTTCCGCTTCTGGAAGATGAAGAATCCTGATATATGTAGACAGATGGTCTTTATCTGACCGTTTGTCGTCTGGCGGATCGCATGGTTGAACAGTTTTCTCCATGCGGTCCGCTTTTTGTGTAAAGAGGTAGTTTTTTTACTTCATCCTCTCTTTTTTTTCGTTCACCTCCCGATTTGTCTGCTTCGCCGGATTCTTCTTTAGCTTCAGCAGGGTCCGGATTAATTTTGTAAGGTGTAAAATTGATTTTATTAACTAACAGACAAATAAAAATGTTTAGGGAGATTGTAAGCTTTTCTATCAGGAAGAAGATGTTTGTGGTGTTGACAACACTTCTTTTATTGGCGGGAGGTATTTATTCCATGTTGACCTTACCGATTGATGCTGTGCCGGACATTACGAATAATCAGGTACAGATTGTTACCGTATCGCCGACATTGGCTCCTCAGGAAGTGGAGCAGTTAATCACGTTCCCCATTGAGATTGCCATGAGCAATATTATGAATGTGGAGGAAATCCGTTCGGTTTCCCGTTTCGGACTTTCACTGGTAACCGTTGTTTTCAAGGAAGATGTCCCGGTGTTGGATGCCAGGCAGTTGATTAATGAGCAGATACAAACCGTATCAGGAGAGATTCCTGCAGAACTGGGGACTCCGGAGCTGATGCCTATTACGACCGGCTTGGGTGAGATTTATCAGTATGTGCTGAAAGTAGCCCCGGGCTATGAAAAGAAATACGATGCGATGGAACTGCGTACAATTCAGGACTGGATTGTGAAACGACAGCTTTCCGGTATACCCGGTATTGTTGAGATCAACAGTTTCGGAGGTTATCTGAAGCAGTATGAAGTAGCAGTTGATCCTGACGCTTTGTACTCCTTGAATATTACCATCGGAGATGTATTCTCAGCCTTGAGCCGGAACAATCAGAATACGGGAGGAAGTTATATTGAAAAGACTTCCAAGGCTTATTATATCCGTTCAGAAGGTATGATCGGTGATCAGAAAGACATTGAACGGATTGTGGTGACTAACCGGGGAGGAATTCCTGTGCATATCAGTGATATCGGTACGGTTCGTCTGGGAGCCCCGAAACGTTTCGGAGCGATGACCAAAGACGGCGAAGGAGAATGTGTCGGCGGCATTGCCATGATGTTGAAAGGAGCCAATGCCAATGTGGTTACTCAGGAATTGGAAAAACGGGTGGCTCAGGTTCAGAAGATGTTGCCGGAAGGTATCAGTGTTGAACCTTATTTGAATCGTTCAGAATTGGTTAACCGGAATATCTCGACAGTTATCCGGAACCTGATAGAGGGAGCAGTTATTGTCTTTCTGGTTTTGATTGTCTTCCTGGGAGATGTCCGTGCGGGAATGATTGTAGCTTCTGTCATTCCGCTGGCCATGCTGTTTGCCTTCATTATGATGCGGATCTTTGGAGTTTCAGCCAACTTGATGAGTTTGGGTGCCATAGATTTCGGTATTGTGGTCGATGGCTCCATCGTCATTCTGGAAGGAATTCTGGCCCATATTTATGGACGACAGATGGCAGGCAGAAAGTTGACCCGGAAGGAAATGGATCAGGAAGTGGCGAAAGGAGCCGGAAATGTAGTCCGTAGTGCAACCTTTGCAGTATTGATTATCCTGATTGTCTTTTTCCCGATTCTGACTTTGAGCGGTATTGAAGGCAAGTATTTTACCCCGATGTCCAAGACGCTGGTATTTTGTATCATCGGTGCACTTTTGCTTTCGCTTACTTATGTACCCATGATGGCTTCTGTATTTCTGAAGCGGACTGTTTCCGTAAAGAGAACACTGGCCGACCGTTTCTTCGACTGGTTGAACAGAGGATACCGGCGGACTTTGGATTTCTGTCTGAAACATATTTGGGGAACAATTGTTTCTGCATTTGCCTTGTTGATCTTTTCTTTGTTCCTGTTTACCCGGTTGGGAGCGGAGTTTATTCCGACATTGGATGAAGGTGACTTTGCCATGCAGATGACTCTTCCGGTCGGAAGTTCCTTGAGCAAGAGTATTGAAATATCCTTGCAGGCTGAGAAACGCCTGAAAGAAGATTTCCCGGAAATCAAGCATGTTGTAGCCAAGATCGGTACGGCTGAGGTTCCGACTGACCCGATGGCCGTTGAAGATGCCGATGTAATGATTGTCATGAAACCGTTCAGTGAGTGGACTTCAGCTTCAAGCCGTGCTGAGATGGTCGAAAAGATGAAGAAATCACTTGAGTCCGTCAAAGGAGCAGAGTTTAATTTCAGTCAGCCTATCCAGCTGCGTTTCAATGAACTGATGACCGGAGCCAAGGCCGATATTGCCATTAAGCTTTACGGAGAAGATATGGACGAATTGTATAGTAAGGCCAAAGAGGCTGCTGAATATGTAGAACAGATTCCCGGTGCATCCGATGTATTGGTTGAACAGGCTATGGGATTACCTCAGTTGCTGATTCATTATGACCGGAGCAAAATTGCGCGGTATGGAATTGATATTGAGGAACTGAATACCATTATCCGTACAGCCTATGCAGGAGAGACTGCTGGAGTTGTTTTTGAAAATGAGCGGCGTTTTGATCTGGTAGTTCGCCTGGATCAGGAAAAAGTGCGTGATCTGAATCTGGATAAACTGTTTGTCCGTACCGTAGAAGGTATTCAGATTCCGGTGAGTGAGGTGGCAAGTATAGATCTGGTGAATGGCCCGTTGCAGATTAATCGTGATGCCACGAAGCGCCGTATTGTAATTGGAGTGAACGTGCGTGATGCCGATATCCAGCAAGTGGTTTCTGCCATTCGTGAGTCTTTGGACAAGAATGTCAAGCTGAAGCCGGGATACTATTTTGAGTATGGTGGCCAGTTTGAGAATCTCCAGAATGCCATTCGTACACTGACACTGGTCATCCCGATTGCTTTGGTATTGATTTTGTTGCTTCTTTTCTTTGCATTCAGAAGCGTAATCTATTCCCTTGTGGTCTTCTCTACGGTTCCGCTGTCTCTGATCGGAGGTATTCTGGCCTTGTGGGTACGCGGGTTGCCGTTCAGCATCTCGGCAGGTGTCGGATTCATCGCCTTGTTTGGTGTTGCGGTTCTGAATGGTATATTGATGATTAACCATTTTAATGATTTGCGGAAGGAGAAAGAATACACTATGTGTACAAATCGGATTATTCGGAAAGGGTGTCATCACCTGTTGCGTCCGGTCTTTTTGACAGGACTGGTTGCTTCTTTAGGTTTTGTTCCGATGGCTGTTGCCACATCAGCCGGAGCAGAAGTACAGCGGCCGCTGGCTACGGTGGTTATTGGAGGTCTGATTGTCTCTACCATCCTGACATTGATTGTGATTCCCGTATTCTATCGGCTGGTCAATGAAATTTCCCGTTTGTGGATGCGGAAACGTCGTCTTCCGGTTCGTAAAAGCGGACTGATGCTGGTTCTGTTGCTGGGTTGTTCCTTATCATCCTTTGCGGCAGACGGAGGCAAACCTGTTTCACTGGATGAGGCCATTCACATTGCGCTGGAGAACCATCCGCGTTTGAAGATGGCCACGGCAGAAATCAGTCGGGCACGGGCAACACGAGGAGAAATCTGGGACGGAGGAAGTACTTCGTTCAGTTATTCCTGGGGACAGTTGAACGGAGAATTCCGTAACGACCACGAGTTGTCTGTGGAACAGTCTTTGGGATCATTGCTGACTCCTTTTTATAAGAATGCACTGGTCAATACGCAGGTGGAAAAAGGAGAAGCCTACCGGAACATGGTCAAGAAAGAAATCGTGGCCGAAGTAAAGCGTGCCTGGCTTATTATCAGTATGCCTACAATTTGTATCAGCTGTACAATGAACAGGAGAGTCTGGCAGGAACTTTGCGTTCCAGTGGAGAATTGCGCTATCAGCAGGGCGACATCGATTTGTCTGAACGGAATATGATAACGACAATGGCTTCCGACCTGCATACCCGGTGGTTGCAGGCAAAGGATGAAGTCCGGCTGGCCGCCCGCCGGTTTGCCTGGGCCTGTTATGCCGATTCAGCCATTGTACCTCAGGATACTTCATTGTCCGTTCTTCCTTTCGATGAACGTTCTGCCCGGGAACTTTCACAAGATCATTTGAGTTACTTTTCCATGCAGGTCAAGGAAAAGAAGGATCTGTTGCGCATCGAGCGCAGTAAGTTCTTTCCGGAGTTCTCGGTAGGATATGCACAGCAAAAGATATTTCCGCTTCGGAAACTGGATTCCTGGATGGTCGGTATTTCTTTCCCGCTGCTGTTTTTCCCTCAGCAGAGCCGGAGCAAGCAGGCAAAAATAGATTGGCAGATTGCCAGCTATGAGGCCGATCAGAACCGGACTCAGTTGCAGAATAAGGTCGCAGACCTGCAGGGACGTATCAGCCAGCAGCGCAAGAGTCTGGATTATTATTCGGAAGCCGCCCTTCGCGAGGCAGATGCCTTGCAGGAAAGTTCGATGCTGAAGTTCCGTGAAAGTGAGATCGGTATTTCGGAACTGGTGCAGAGCCTGAATACAGTGAGAGAGATTCGTAAAGGATATATCGAGAATGTTTATAACTACAATGTCTCGTTGTTGGAAATGGAATTATATACAGAATAAACGAAAAGATATGAAACAGATTTGGATCGCATTAGCATTGTTGTTTGTAGCCGTGTCGTGTGGAAAAAGTTCAGATACGGCAGATGTAAAAGAAGAAACAACGCAGGAACGTACAGATACATTGGACATGGAATCAGATTCCGTAGATGCCGTGACGTCGGCTACTGCCGTGGCCAATGCCCCGTCTTTCAACGGAGTGATTATGCTTCCGCCGGAAAAGCATGCAACGGTTACACTGATGATGGACGGAACGATTCAGGATATTCATTTGTTTCCCGGAGAGTATGTGAAGAAGGGAGAGGTTATCGCCACATTGAAAAATCCCGATTTTATCCGTCTTCAGCAGGAGTATCTGGATGCTTCGGCTCAGGTGGAATACCTTGAAAAGGAGTATGCCCGTCAGCAGAATCTGACTTCCCATGAAGCTGCCTCACAGAAGAAACTTCAGCAGAGCAAGGCTGAATATCTTTCCATGAAAGCACGTCTGGATGCCAGTGTCTCCCAGTTGGAAATTTTAGGGATATCTCCTTCCGGCTTGCAGAAAGAGGGTATGCATACCTATCTGGAGATTAAGGCTCCGATCAGTGGTTATGTTACCAACATGCAGGTGAATGTCGGCAAATACTTCAATGTCGGTGAGCCGATCTGTGACGTGATAGACAAAAGTGCTCTGATGCTTCAGCTGACTGCCTATGAGAAAGATTTGGACAAACTGAAAGTGGGAGATACATTTGATTTTCATGTAAATGGAATGGGAGGAACTACTTTCAAGGCCACTTTGCTTTCCATCGACCAGATGGTGGACAATACGAATCGTTCTATCAAGATTTATGCGACGATCAATCATCGGACGGTAATTTCCGCCCGGGAATGTATGTGTCGGCCCGAAAATCCGAAAAAAGTGAGTAATTTTGTTTCATGAAACTTTTCATGCCTAATAAATCTATATTGATCGTGAATGCCATCTCTGTCATGGTGGCATTCCTGATTCATTTGCCGGAAATGATTGCTTTGTCGGATATGATGCCCGATGAGGTGATCTTTCCGGGCATGCATTGGACGGATGTTTTCAATGAAGTGTTTTTCACCTATCTTTCCCTGCTGTTGCTGTTTTTCCTGAATGAACGTTTGTTCCGCTTCGGTGACACTCGGGTGAATATGGGATGGAAAAAGCTGTTGCTGTCCTTTCTGGTTACCTGGATTGCCAGCAACCTGCTGGGAAAAGGTTTCGTGGCTCTTCATCAGCATTTTGATATTCCGGCCATTGATGCCTTGTTGCATCATTATCTGCATCCGTTGAGAGACTTTCTCATTTCTGTTGTGGTGACCGGAAGCTGCTATTTAATGTATCAGAACCGGAAAAGCAACATGGTACTGCTGGAGAATCAGCAGTTACGGACCGAGAACATTGCCAATCAGTATGAGACTTTGAAGAACCAGCTGAATCCGCACATGCTGTTCAATTCGCTGAATACGCTGTCCAACGCCTGATCCGGGAACTCTACA
>ENA-OQAA01001377-OQAA01001377.1-human-gut-metagenome-genome-assembly--contig:-NODE-1377-length-12480-cov-9.584069_pt1 | contig 12480 bp, 15 predicted proteins | sample MGYA00242489_ERZ504515 | MGnify/ENA primary metagenome ERZ504515 (study PRJEB26092, sample SAMD00036237) | human gut metagenome | host: Homo sapiens | study: EMG produced TPA metagenomics assembly of...
CGTACGCGGCCTAGCGGACGGCGAGATCAACTGAAGAGGAGGCGGGGGGCGCCAGGCACCCAGATGCGCCATGCCGAAATGTCGCGAAGCACGCGGTTGACAAAACTATAGAGACACGTCCCAAATTGACTACCCTGGCGTTGGGGATACCATGGTGACACCCTAGCGAAAGGATGTTTCATGGCACATGTCGATGACCAGCGTGTGGCGCGCGTGCTCGATGCGCTCGAGGCTCAGCACCCCGGCGCGCAGCTGCTCGTAAACGACCCGTGGTCGATCTATTACCTGACCGGCTTTTATGCCGATATGTTCGAGCGTTTTTGCGGCGTGCTGCTCGCGCGCGATGCCGAGCCGGTGATCCTAGTCAACGCCCTGCACCAGCTGCCCGAGTACGATAATGCCCGCGTCGCCTATCACACCGATACCGACATCGTGGGCGACGCCATCGCTCGCGAGGTCGATCCGACCAAACCGCTCGGCATCGACACCGTCATGCGTTCCGGCTTTTTGATGCCGCTCATGGATCGTCGCGCCGCGAGCGAGTTCTTCCTGGGCGACTTTGCCGTCACCGCCGCACGCACCCACAAGGACGAAGCCGAGCAGGAGCTCATGCGCGTGTCCTCGGCCGCAAACGACGCTGTGATGGCCGACGCCATCAAGCTCGTCCACGAGGGCGTGACGGAGCGCGAAATTGCCGACCAGATGCTCGGCCTGTACCGCAAGCACGACTGCGAGGGCTTTAGCTTTCCGCCCATCGTGAGCTTTGGCGCCAACGCCGGAGACCCGCATCACGAGCCCGACGACACCGTACTCAAGCGCGGTGACGTGGTGCTGTTCGACATTGGCGGACGTCGTCGCAACTACTGCTCGGACATGACGCGCACGTTCTTTTGGGGCGAGCCGGACGAAGAGACGGCACGCATCTACGACATCGTGCGCCGCGCCAACGAGGCCGCCGAGGCGCTCATCGCGCCGGGCGTGCGCATGTGCGATCTGGACCGTGCCGCGCGCGACGTGATTGAGGACGCTGGCTACGGCAAGTACTTCACGCATCGCCTGGGCCACTCGATCGGCCTGCAGGACCACGAGCCAGGCGACGTTTCACTTGTCAACGAGCAGGTCGTAGAGCCGGGCATGACGTTCTCTATCGAGCCGGGCATCTACCTCCCCGGCCACACCGCGTCCGCATCGAGGACCTTGCCTGGTCACCGAGACCGGCGTCGAGATTCTCAACGCTACCCACACGATCCGGTCCGTCTGGACTAGGCAATGCGGCAAAGGCGCTGTCCCTTTGCCGCATCCCACCAACGCTGCACCACGAAAAAGGACTATCTACTACGTTTAACCCGCATGGGTCGACCATGCGGGTCTTTTTTGAAAATTGGCAAGCCTTCTACCTGCGGTTTTGATTTCGCAATTCTCGGTGTGGTCGGGGGCAGTCGATTAAACGTAGTAAATAGGCCATTTCCTGGCGAACAGCCCAAATTAGCTGCCCCTCGAGTGGGTTAGCGCAGCAAGCCTGCCACTTCGCCGGCTAGGGTGATGGTGCCTGCCGCTACGAAGGGCTCGCCCGCGGCATCGAAGGCGGCGAGAGCCTCGGATACACTAGGTACACACCTGCGAGCTTATCGGCGTCCACAAGACCAGCGAGCTCCTCTGCCGCCAGGGCGCGATCGGAATCGGTCTGCGTTACGACTACACGCGGGAAGGCCGGAATCAGCACGTCAACGATACCCGCCACGTCCTTGTCGGCCAGCGCGGCGCACAGCAGCGTGGGGCGATTCTCCACGCACGGGTCGATCTCATCCAGTGCGCTCACAAAGTTCTCGCAGCTCTGAGGGTTATGGCAGGCATCAATCAGCTTGAGTGGATCGGTTCCCAGCACATCAAAGCGACCCGGCGTGGGACAGCCCATAAGCGAAGCATCGAGCTTTTCATGGTCGAGCTCGCGGCCCAGATAGCCCTCGCACAGCATAATCGCGCACGCAGCATTCTGCGGCTGATAGGCCGGCTTGACCATGCTCGACGTATAAATCGCGCGCGGCGTGGTGCAGCTAAACTCAACCGTATCGCCACATGCGCCGGCACCTTGGTCGTGGCGTGGCTCACCACGAGCGGCACGACGCCGCACTCGCGGCAACGGGCATCCATCACGCGCTGAACGCTCGCCTCGTGCGTGCCCTCGCCCAGCACAACCAGGCGTCCGGGCTTAATGACCGCAGCTTCTCCCCCGCAATGGCCTCGAGCGTGTCACCCAGGATGCGCGTGTGGTCGAGCCCGATGCCCGTAATGGCAACGGCGACGGGATCGGTCGCACTCGTGGCGTCCCAACGGCCGCCCATGCCAACCTCGAGCACGGCAATGTCCACCGCGGCTCGGCAAACACGACAAGCGCGGCAGCCGTCAGCAGGTCAAACGGCGTGATGGTGTAGGCGCGCTCCCCCGCCGCCACACGACGAGTATTCACGCGATGCCCCGACTCGACGGCGGCAGAAACGCCGCGGGCAAACGCCTCATCGCTCACAACGCGCCCATCGACCTCCATACGCTCGGGATAGCGTACAAGCTGCGGCGACGTATACAGCGCGGTCTTTAACCCCTCGCCACGAAGGATGGCAGCCGAAAAACGCGTGGTCGAAGTCTTACCATTGGTACCGGCAACCTGAATGCAATCGAAATACTCATCCGGACGCCCCAGCTCATCGAGCATATCGACAACCGTCTCAAGCAGAGGCCCAGCATCCCCAGAAATCCGCCCCGTATCAGCAGCAAGCCCGACAGCTTCATCAAACGAAAGCAACTCAAACGAGAACGGCACAGAATACGACCCAGAACGCTTAGCCATAACCCAAGTCTCCAATTACAGAAAAAGAGGCCCACCAAAAAAAATGAGCCCCTCGCGTTGACAATATCAGCCTTTATCCGCTTGCAGCAAAATCAAGGGCACAACCCAGTGGCCCTGCCAGGCAGCGGACGACCACGTAACCGCTATGGGAGCGGTTTGGGGCTTTGCTCGATACAAGTTCCGCACGAGCCGAAGGCACTTAATGTGGCTTCGTGCGAGCAGGACTGTCCGCAGTAGCGAGCAATGCCCAAACCGCGTCCCCCGAGTAAACCTTACGAGAAGTCAGCAACCTGAGCAGTCAGCGCCGCCAGGATCTCCTTGAGCTCAGCTGCACGGTCCCTCTTCTTCTGGACCACCGCGGGCGCGGCCTTAGCCACAAAGCCCTCGTTGGCGAGCGTCTTCTCGCAGCCGGCAAGCTCCTTCTGGGCCGCGGCAATCTCTTTCTCCAGGCGTGCCTTCTCGGCCGAAAGGTCAACCTTGCCCTCGAGAACCACAAAGACCTCGACGCCGCTGTCGACCACGGCAATGCTCGCAGCCGGCTTCTCAACGTCGGTACCCATAACCAGCGAAGCGGTGTTCGCCAGCGGCTCGATGGTCGAGCGCAGGCTCTCGAGCTTCTCGATATCCTCGGCGCGGCGCGCACGACAACGTCGAGCTCCGCCTTGGGGCTCAGGCGATAGCGCGAACGGGTGGCACGGGCGGCAGACACGACGGCACGGCACAGCTCAAACGCGCGCTCGGCGGGCTCGTCGACGTACTTGGCGTAGTCGGCGGGCTCGGGCCACTTGGCGATCATGAGCGCCTCGGCGCGGTTCACGTTGCCTCGGCGTCCAGATCGAGCACGCTCGCCGGCATGTTGTCCCAAATCTCCTCGGTGACAAACGGCATGAGCGGGTGCATCAGGCGAATGGAGGTATCGAGCACAAAGATCAGGTTGCGCTGCGCCTGTAGACGGCCCTCGCCCTTCAGGCGGGCCTTGGTGACCTCGACGTACCAGTCGCAGACCTCGTTCCAGAAGAACTGCTGCACGCCGCGGGCCATGTCGCCAAAGGTGTAGTTCTCGATGCCCTCGGTGACCATCTTCACGGCCTTGGCCAGGCGGCTGAACATCCAGCGTCGGCCGGCGTCTCCACGACGGGCTCGCCGGGCGTGTAGCCCTCCATGTTCATGAGCAGGAAGCGGCTGGCGTTCCAGATCTTGGTCACAAAGCTCTTGGCCTGGTCGGTACGCGGGCTGTCGATGAGCTTCTTGGTCTTCTTGTCGATGTTCGCGTCAAACTTGACGTCCTGGTTGTTGGTGCACAGCGTGAGCAGGTTGAAGCGCATGGCGTCGGCGCCGTACATGCCAATGAGGTCCATGGGATCGACACCGTTGCCCTTGGACTTGGACATGCGGCTGCCGTCCTTGGCCAGAATCGTCGGGTAGATGACGACGTCCTTAAACGGCACCTCGTCCAAGAAATACAGCGAACTCATGACCATGCGGGCGACCCACAGCGCGATGATGTCGCGTGCGGTGACGAGCGCCGTCGTGGGGTGATGGCCCTCGAGCAGCTCCGGCTTTTGCGGCCAGCCCTGCGTGGCGAAGGTCCACAGCTGCGAGCTGAACCAAGTGTCCAGCACGTTCTCGTCCTGATGCACGTGATGGCCGCCACACTTGGGGCACACGTCGGTGTCCTCGGTGAGGGCGTCCTCCCAGCCGCAGTCCTCGCAGTAGAACACGGGGATGCGGTGGCCCCACCACAGCTGACGGCTGATGCACCAGTCCTTAAGGTTCTCCATCCAGGTGGTGTAGGTCTGCGTCCAGCGCGCGGGGTGGAAGGTGACCTTGCCGGAGTTGACGGCGTCGAGCGCCGGCCCCTTGAGCTTGTCGACGGCCACAAACCACTGCTCGGACAGCCACGGCTCCAGGGCGGAGTCGCAACGGTAGCAGTGCATGACGGAGTGGTCGAGCTCTTCGACGTGGTCGAGCAGACCGTGCTCGTCGAACCACTTGACGACAGCCTCGCGGCACTCATCGCGGTTCATGCCGGTAAACTCGCCGTAGCCCTCGACGACCACCGCGTGCTCGTCGAAGATGTTGATCTGCGGCAGGTCGTGAGCCTGACCCATGGCGTAGTCGTTGGGGTCGTGGGCAGGGGTGACCTTGACGAAGCCGGAGCCAAAGTTGGCGTCGACATGCCAATCCTCAAAGATGGGAATCTCGCGGTCGACGATGGGGAGCTTGACGGTCTTACCCACGAAGGCGGCCTTCTCGGGATCCTTCGGGGAGACGGCGACGCCCGTGTCGCCGAGCATGGTCTCGGGGCGCGTGGTGGCGACGACGATGTAGTCCTGGCCGTTGACCGGCTCGGTCAGCGGGTAGCGCAGGTGCACAGGTGGCCCTTCTCGTCCTTGTACTCGGCCTCGTCGTCCGAGATAGCGGTGGTGCAGTTGGGGCACCAGTTGACGATGCGCTTGCCACGATAGATCAGGCCGTCGTGGTACCAGTCGCAAAAGACCTTACGCACGGCCTGGGCATAGTCCTCGTCCATGGTGAAGCGCTCGTTGTCGAAGTCAACGGAGCAGCCCATGCGCTTAATCTGCTCGACGATGATACCACCGTACTCGTGGGTCCAGTCCCAGCAGGCGTCGACAAACTTGTCGCGACCGATCTCCAGGCGGCTAATGCCCTCGCTCTTGAGCTTCTTGTCGACCTTGGTCTGCGTGGCGATACCGGCGTGGTCGGTGCCCAGCACCCAGCGCGTGGACTTGCCGCGCATGCGGGCCATGCGGATGATGGCGTCCTGGATGGAGTCGTCGGTGGCGTGACCCATGTGGAGCTTGCCGGTCACGTTGGGAGGCGGAATGGTGACGGTGCAGTCGCCCACGCCCTCACGGCGCTTGTAGTAGCCGCCGTCAAGCCACTTCTGCAGGATCGCCGGCTCGTTGGTCGACGGATCGTAGTTCTTGGGCATCTCTTCCATATATCTCTCCCTGTCCCGCCGGCGTGTCCGCCTGCTTGGTTTTCGCTCGGTCAGGTCCTGGCTCGCACGAAGAGCACATTAAGTGCTCTTCGGCTCGTGCGGAATCTACGAAAACCAAGCAGGCGGACGCGCCTTAGGTATCGATTACTTCAGTCTGATATGACTTCGCTGAGGCTTAAACAAACACACAGAATAACACAGGTAGTTGGGTGTTTTGCGTATATATAAAATAGCCTCCGACCGCGGATGGTCGGAGGCTATTTGCAAGCACGTTTTTGGCAGGTTTACCCGTAGATGCGTTGGGGCTGCTCTTCGCCCTTTACGGAGGCTTCGGTCACGATGACCTTGGTGACGCCTTCCTCGCTGGGGAGGTCGAACATCGTCTGCTGCAGCACGTCCTCGCAGATGGAACGCAGACCGCGGGCGCCGGTCTTGCGGGCAAGCGCCATGCGGGCGATCTCGTGCAGGGCGGCGACCTCAAACTCAAGCTCAACGTCCTCGAGCTGGAACATCTTGCGGTACTGACGCACCACGGCGTTCTTGGGCTCGGTCAGGATCGACACCAGGTCGTCCTCGTCGAGCGCCTGCGTCTGGGTGACGACGGGTGTACGTCCCACAAACTCGGGGATCATACCAAAGGCGTTGAGATCCTGCGGGAGCACCTGGCGCAGCAGGTCGTTCTCGTCGACCGAGGTGGGGCCAGCGATCTCTGAGTTAAAGCCCACGCCCTTGTTGCCAACACGGTCGGCGATGATCTTATCCAGGCCCACAAAGGCACCGCCGCAGATGAACAGGATGTTGGTCGTGTCGATCTGCAGCAGCTCCTGCTGGGGATGCTTGCGGCCGCCGGTGGGCGGAACGCTTGCCACCGTGCCCTCAAGAATCTTAAGCAATGCCTGCTGAACGCCCTCGCCCGAGACATCGCGGGTGATGGAGAGGTTCTCGGCCTTGCGGGCGATCTTGTCGATCTCGTCCACGTAGATAATGCCAACCTGAGCGCGCTCAATGTCGCCATCGGCAGCATTGATAAGCTTGAGCAGGATGTTCTCCACGTCCTCGCCCACGTAACCAGCCTCGGTGAGCGCGGTGCGTCGGCGATAGCAAACGGCACCTCGAGGATGCGCGCGAGCGTCTGGGCCAGCAGCGTCTTACCGGTACCGGTGGGACCGAGCAGCAAAATATTGGACTTGGCGAGCTCCACCTCGTCCATATCATCGTCGAGCTGCGAGTCCAAACCGTCGTCAAAGGCCGAAAGCGCGGCGCCACCCTCGATCACGCGGCGGTAATGGTTGTACACGGCAACCGACATGGCACGCTTGGCGTCCTCCTGGCCCATGACATAGGCCGAAAGCTCGTCATAAATCTCGTGCGGTGTCGGCATATGCGTAATGACCTGGCGGGCGTCGTCCTCGAGCTCAAGCCTCGGCCTCGGGGTCCACGGCGGGCTGGGATGCAGCCTGGCCATGGTCGTTGAGGAAGCCAGGCAGCTTGCCGTTGCGGGCAGCGTCCATAAAGTCCGAAGCCAGCGACTCCTCAAGGATCTCGGAGCAGGCGGCAACGCACTCGTCGCAGATAAAGATGTTGGTGGGGCCCTTTACAAGGCGGCGAACCTGCCCCTGCTCTTTTCCGCAGAAGGAGCAGCGGATGGGGTTGCCGTTCTCGTCAAAGGTGTCCTGCATGTTACCGGCCATCCTAGGCGTCCTTCGCGGCGAGGTCGCGCGAGGTGACGATACGGTCGATCAGGCCGTAGTCGAGGGCCTCGGCAGCCGTGAGGTAGTTGTCGCGCTCGGTATCGGCCTGGACCTTCTCGATGGGCTGACCCGAGCGTCGGACAGGATCTGGTTGAGCTCGCGGCGGGTCTTCTTGATCTCCTCGGCCACGATCTCGATCTCGGTCTGCTGGCCCTGGGCACCACCGCTGGGTTGGTGAATCATGACCTTGGAGTGCGGCAGGCAAAAGCGCTTGCCCTTGGCGCCGGCCGAAAGCAGCACGGCGGCCATGGACGCGGCCATACCGACGCAGATGGTAGAGACCTGCGGCTTAATGAAGTTCATGGTGTCCAGAATCGCCAGGCCGGAGTAGACCTCACCACCGGGCGAATTAATGTAGAGCGAGATATCCTTCTCGGCATCCTGGCTCTCAAGATGCAGCAGCTGGGCAACGACCAGGTTGGCGCTGACGGAGTTGATCTCCTCGCCCAAGAAGATAATGCGGTCGTTGAGCAGGCGCGAATAGATATCGTAGCTGCGCTCGCCGTGCGGCGTCTGCTCGATAACGTATGGCACGAGGCGGAATCGAACTTAGCGATCATACGCATCTCCATTTCTCTTACGGACCAATAGTGGTTCTAGACAAACGTACGGTGCCCGCATGCTATGCATTGGCTGGCACCGTACGAAGCAACCGGATAACCGGCTTATAACTTTACCCCATCACGGGCGCACGCAAGCGCTCGTGGGCAAGGTGGCGAGAATTACTCGGCGTCCTTGGCGGTCTCGTCGACCTCGGTCACTTGGCGTTCTCGACCAGGTGATCGACGGCCTTGGAGCGACGGATGGACTCACGGACGGCAGGCATGCGGCCATCGGCGATGAACTCAGCCTTGGAAGCCTCGACGTCCTTGACGCCGGCCTTCTCGAACTCGGCGTTGATGTCGTCCTCGGTGACCTCGATCTTGAGCTCACGGGCGAGGGCGTCGAGAGCCAGGGACTCACGGGCAACGTCGTTGGCCTGCTTGTGCAGGTCGCCGATGAACTGCTCCATGGTCAGGCCGGAAGCGGGCAGCCAGGTGTCGAGCGTCATGCCACGGGCAGCGAGGTTGGACAGGAAGTTCTGGCCAAGCTCCTCAAAGACGGACTGCTCGTAGTCGGCGTCCATCTCGTCGAGCTGCAGGCGCTCGGCGAGAGCGGAGACGCAACGGTTCTCCTTCTCGGCCGGGAGGCGGGAAGCCTTGTCCTGCTCGATCTCGATCTTGATGGCGTCGCGCATGGCCTCGATGCTGTCAAAGCCAAAGTCGGACTTGACGAGCTCGTCGGTGAGCTCGGGGGTGTTGCGGACCTTGATGCCCTTGACGGTGACCTCGACGGTGTGGGTCTCGGCCTCCTCGCCCTCCTCGACCTCGTCGGTCCAGGCCACGGTCTTGACGTCGTCGACGTTAGCGCCGATCAGGGCCTCGTTGAACTCGGCGGGGTTGCTGTCGCTACCGGCGATGAGCATGCGGCCCTCAGCAGCGAAGTTGTCGGCGTTCTCGACAGCCTTGAGGTCGACGGTGACGTAGTCCTCGGCCTCGACGGCGCGACCCTCAACGTCCTCGAAGGTGGTACGGTAGTTGAGGAGCATCTCGACCTGGTTGTTGATCTCGGACTCGGTGACCTCCGCAGGGGGCATCTCGATCTCGACAGCGTCGAAGGAGGAGAGCTCAGCGGCGGGACGCAGGGAGAACTCGACGGTGTAGGTGTAGTCCTCGTGATCCTTAGCGAGGTCGAGGTCCTTGTAGTCACCGTTCTTGGTGGGGACGATGTCCAGCTCGTTGAGGACGGCGGGCTCGTTGGCGGCGATCAGGTCGTTGGTGGCCTGAGCGAGGGTAGCTCGGCGCCAAGAGCGGAGTCGATGACCGGACGGGGAGCCTTGCCGGCACGGAAGCCCGGGAAGCGGTACTTCTTGGCGGTGTCCTTGTAGGCCTTCTTGATCGCGGCGTCGACGTCGGCGGCCGGGATGGTGACCGTAGCGGTGAGCTTGGCGTCCTTGACGTCAGAAGCGGTGATGTTCAACACGTTCCTCCTCATACTGCCCAGCTTATCTGAGGTGCTGGTACCTTTATGCAACAAAGAGTCGCGACGGCCGAAGCCGACGCAGGTGCGATGGTGCGGGCGAAAGGACTCGAACCTTCACGGGAATCCCACCAGAACCTAAATCTGGCGCGTCTACCAATTCCGCCACGCCCGCATGAACGCACAGACTACGAATGATAGCAGATACGAACGGCAAGCGCACGCACACGTTTTACAGGCTCACGACCTCACCACGAGTGCAAAAGGCGGGACGAGTTGTCCCGTCCCGCCAACTACGACTTGTTCGCTAACCCGCTACTCCCCCAGCAGCGCTTTCTCGGGCGTGATGGGCAGTGAGCGAACCTGATGGCCGGTGGCGTGCGCCACGGCCGAGGCCACGGCGGCGAGCGGCGTGTTGATGACGACCTCGCCGATCGACTTGGCGCCAAACGGGCCCGTCGGCTCGTAGCTCGGCTCAAAGGCCACGCGAATGCTGCCGATATCCAAGCGCGTGGGCAGCTTGTAGCTCATAAAGTTGCCGGTGCGCAGACGGCCGCGTTCATCGTGCTCGACGATCTCGTAGAGCGCGTGGCCGATGCCTGGGCAATGCCGCCCTCGGCCTGGACGCGCGCGAGCGCCTCATTGATCACGGTGCCGCAGTCGACGGCTGCCGCGTAATCCACCACGGTCACCTTGCCGGTGCTTGTCGACCTCGACCTCGGCAATGCCGGCCATAAACGGCGGAGGCGAAACGGGCAGGCAGGCAGAAGCATGCGAGGTGAGCGCGTCGCCACCCGCGATGTTCTTGACGCACAGGTTGGCAAAGTCGCGCAGCGTGAGGTAGCGGTTCCGCTCGCGCGCGGCGCGCTCGTCGGACAGACGCACGTACTGGCCGTCGAAGACCACGTCGGCGGCGTCCACGTCCCACATCTGGGCGCCTTGACGCAAATCTTCTCGCGCAGCTCGGTCGCGGCGTTCTTAGCGGCAAGGCCCGTCACGTACGTACCCGAGCTCGCGTACGAGCCGGCGTCGAACGGCGACACGTCGGTGTCCACACCGCGCACCACGATAAGCGAGCTCTCCACGCCCAGCTCCTCGGCGGCAATCTGCGCCAGGATCGTGTCGACGCCCATGCCGTTATCGGTGGCGCCGGTGCCGATGGTAATGAAGCCGTCCTCTTCCAGGCGCATGTCGATACCGGCGATATCCACGTTGGAAATGCCAGAGCCTGCATGGTGAGCGCACAGCCCAGAGCACGCACACGGTCGCCCAGGTCGACGGCCAGCGGCTTGTCGCGCCAACCGATCATGTCCATCGCGCGCAGCAGGCAGCGGTCGAGCGCGCAGGCGTTGAGCTTCTCGTTGTAGTACTGCGGCATGATCTCGCCCTCGCGCACGATGTTCTTAAGGCGCAGGTCGGCGGGGTCCATGTGCAGCATGTCGGCAAGCTCGTTGACGGCGCTCTCCACGGCAAACTGGCCCTGGGTGGCACCGTAGCCGCGATACGCGCCGCCGCGGTTGGTGTTGGTGTAGACGGCGTCCCAGCTAAAGCGGCTCGCCTTCACGTGGTTGTAGATGGGCAGGCTCTTGTGGCCCGAAAGGCCGATCGTCGTGGTAGCGTGCTCGCCGTACGCGCCGGCGTTGGACAGCGTGTGCAGATCGATGGCCGTAATGGTGCCGTCGTTCATGGCGCCCAGCTTAACGGTCATCTGCATCTGGTGGCGCGAGTTGCCCGCGGTGATGGTCTCCTCGCGGGTGTAGCAGCAGTAGCTCGGACGGCCGGTCTGCTGCGTCACAAACGCAACGAAGATCTCGCAGCAGCCCGTCTGCTTGGAGCCAAAGCCACCGCCGATGCGCGGCTTAATGACCTGCACCTGCGACTGCGGAATGTCGAGCGACTGCGCGACCATGCGGCGCACGTGAAGGGCACCTGCGTAGAGGTGGTCACCGAGATGCGTCCGAATGCGTCAGTCGTCGCGAAGGCACGGAAGGTCTCCATGGGCGCGGTCTGCGTGGCCTGGCTGGTGTAAGTGCGCTCAAAGACGATGTCGCTCTGGGCGAAGGCCTCGTCAAGGTCGCCAAAGTCGCTCGTGCCGCTGCACACCAGGTTGCGCGGAACGTCGCCGCCCTGCGGGAACATAAAGGTCACGTCGCCCTCGGGGTGGACCACGATATCGTTATCGAGTGCCTGGGTAAAGTCGAGCAGGGGCTCGAGCACCTCATAGTCGACCTTGATGAGCTTGAGCGCCTTGTCGGCGGCCTCCTCGGTTTCGGCGGCAACGATCGCCACCTCCTCGTTTTGGTAGCGAACAAGGTTCTCGAGAATCAGGCGGTCGTAGGGACTCGGCTGCGGATAGCTCTGACCGGCGATAGTAAAGCGGCGCTTGGGCACGTCCTCGTAAGTGTAGACGCCCACGACGCCGGGCACCTTCAGGGCGCGCGACGTATCGATGGAGCGGATCTTGGCGCGGGCATAGGGGCTGCGCTTGAGTTTGACGATCAGGGCCCCGGCGGGCACCATATCGCCCGTGTAGACGGGACGGCCCTCGAGCAGCGCCTTCGAGTCCTTCTTGGGCTGCTTATGGGTGATCTGCTTGTACGAGACACCGTCGCAGCTGGTGTCGTTGACCGGCAGTTCGGGCATCTCAAAGCCCACCTGCACGCCGGACTCGTTGAGGAAGCGGACAATGGCGCGCAGCTGGCTCTCGTAGCCGCTGCAACGGCAGAGGTTGCCGGCGAGCTGGCGCGAGAGCTCCTCGCGCGTGGCGACGAGGCTCGGGTCCTCCTTGGCGGCGCAGGCAAGCGCCAGTACGTTCATGATGAGGCCGGGGGCGCAAAAACCGCACTGCTCGGCGCCTTCGGCAGCATCGCACGGGCCAGCGCCTCGGACTCGGCCTTGAG
>ENA-OQAA01001378-OQAA01001378.1-human-gut-metagenome-genome-assembly--contig:-NODE-1378-length-12466-cov-3.213064_pt1 | contig 12466 bp, 18 predicted proteins | sample MGYA00242489_ERZ504515 | MGnify/ENA primary metagenome ERZ504515 (study PRJEB26092, sample SAMD00036237) | human gut metagenome | host: Homo sapiens | study: EMG produced TPA metagenomics assembly of...
AAAAGAGAACAATTGCTATCACAAAATCATATCACGTCTTGGTAAAAAAGAGTGATCACTCCACCAAAGACATCGAAAAGCAAGAGAGTGATTACCATTCCAGAGTTTCTGGCTGCAGATATCAAAGATATATGGACAGCTATATGATTTGCAGGAGGACGATAGGTTGTTCCCTATTACGAAATATTATTTGGAGCATGAAATGCAGCGAGGAATTAAAGAAAGTGGCGTAAAGCGGATAAGAGTACACGATTTGAGACATTCTCATGCAAGTATGTTGATCGAACTGGGATTTTCGCCATTGGAGATTGCGAATCGGCTCGGCCATGAAAAAAGTGGAAACTACGCTGAATACCTACTCACATCTTTATCCAAACAAGCAGACAAAACTGGCTGAACGGCTGGATAGTGAATATAGGGAGGATTTGTAATGAGTGGATTAGATAAAGATAGAAAACGCAATCAGACAGTTTGTTTTCGGATGACACCTGAGGAACGCAGAGAATTAGAAGCGCGCATTAAAGTGAGTGGACTGCCGAAAGGAAAATATTTCATTCAGTCTGTACTACATCAGGAAGTAAAGATTGCGGTTGGTAAATATCAAAGTGATCGGTTAAGCCTTGAAATAAGGCGGTTGTGGGAACGTCTGGAACATCTGGAAACAGAGGATTTCTATGAGGTGCTGGCAGATTGCGGGAATTAATGCAACAGGTAATTGAAATCACTGGTGATGATTGTTCAGTAACATGGAAAGCAAGTGATTTTAAAACAGAGACATTGGAAGATGAAAAGTAAAAGCCTTTAAGTGTCGGCAAACACCTAAAGGCGGAGATTGGTAGAAAATCCAAATCAAATACTAAGGTTATTCTACCAAAGTCTCCACTTTCTTTCAACAGAAAATGGAGGTAATTTTGGATAACAGAAGAGATGAACCGAATTTAAAACTGATAAATATGGAACAGGTAGAGGTAGAAAAAATAGATTGGCTGCTTTATCCCTTTATTCCCTTTGGGAAAGTTACGATCGTGCAGGGAGATCCCGGTGAGGGCAAGACCACAATGGTACTGCAGATTATTGCAAAGCTGACAAAAGGCGAGGCAGTATTACCATCGGGCAGTGATGAACCAGCCTTGGAGGCAAAAACAGTGGATCTGGAGCCGGTAAATGTAATTTATCAGACTGCAGAGGATGGATTGGGCGATACCATTAAGCCCCGACTTCTTTCAGCAGGTGCAGACTGTTCCAGAGTGATGGTAATTGATGATAACGATCAGGCGTTGACTATGATGGATGCTAGATTAGAAGAAGCTATTATAAAGACAAAAGCACGCCTTGTAGTTTTAGACCGATACAGGGTTTTCTGGGGGCTGCTGTAGATATGCACAGGGCAAATGAAATTCGCCCCTTGATGAAGCGTGTAGCGGTGCTTGCTGAGAAATATCATTGTGCGATTATTTTGATTGGTCATATGAACAAAAACAGTAATGGGAAATCGTCATACCGTGGACTTGGTTCTATTGATTTTCAAGCAGCAGCCAGAAGCGTACTGATTGTCGGAAGGATCAAGGATGAACCTGAAATTCGTGTGGTGTGTCATGTAAAAAGTTCCCTTGCACCGGAAGGAAAATCCATTGCATTTCGTTTGGATAAAGATACTGGATTTGAATGGATTGGGGAATATGACATCAGTGCAGATGATTTGTTAAGCGGAGACAACCGGGGGCAGAAAATTCACGAAGCAAAGGAATTTTTAAAGGAAATTTTGGTATCCGGTTCTGTAGCCCAGACAAAGGTGGCAGAAGAAGCAGAAAGTCGGGGGATTAAAAAGAAAACACTATGGAATGCGAAGAAGGAACTGGAAATTGAGTCTGTGAAGATTGGTAATCAGTGGTTCTGGATGTTGCCTGAATAGTATTGGGAAGATGGCAAGATTACCATCTCTTTAAGAACAGGGAATCTTGCTATCTTGAAAGGAGCTATGAATGAAAAATGTACAAGTACCGCAGCAATTATTTATGAAACTGCTCCGATATCATCTGCTTGATGATGATAGTTGTGCCGATGATGTGAAAAAAGGATTGGAGCAGAAAATGAACACTATGGTGGAACGTGAATTATATACGAAATCAAAAACCGCTCCAACAGAGGAAGAACGGGAAAAAGCTCGCCAGGAGTATCTGGACAGGCGAGGAATACAGGCTGACTTTCGATGGTAATTCTTCTTTGAATGCCATATGACAGGGGCGTGGCACGCTCCTGTATAAATGGCAGACAAGGAAAAGTTGCAGATGTGAGGACGGAAGTTTTTGTAAGACATCTGAAAGGAAGCCATGATTCAGGGCATCCTTGGTAGGGATTTTGAATGTATCTGGAAAGGAGACTGGACAATGAGAGAGGGAAGACTTGGTTACAACAGTAGTAGCGAAAGATATGGCATCTTGTTATCGGACTTATGGATTGATACCGGATTGCATTGTGGGGAATGCCGGCAGATTTTGCTGGATGGCAGATGGGTACAGACCCGGATGGAAATGGATGCTGAGCGGAACTGGTATCTGGTGGGCACACCGTATCGTGGTGACCTGGAATATATTCAGGCAAGGATATAACAGGGCACAGACATACCGACCGAAGGGAAGAAAAGCTCCTGGCAGGGCGCAAGGGTACTTTTGATGGACGGTACGGCTGTCGAAAGTGCTTTTGCGTTATCTTTGAACAAAAGTACAAAACCGCCCTAACGGGCATGAATACAATTTATGTGCCGTATCCGGCACTATTTAGAGAATGTGAGGTGAAAAAATAGGATGATGAAAAGAACAATCAGCGGTATGACAGGAACAGGTTCTCTTGCGCATAACAGAAGGGATTTTATTGCAGAAAATGTTAATCAGAACAGAGTATATCTGAACATTTATTACCGGGATGAAAATCTGAAGGATGTTTACAAAGAACTGTTTGATGAATCGGTAGAACGGTATAATGTCGGGAAAAGAAATGATCGGAAGATTACGAATTATTATGATAAGATTCAGCATGGAAAGCAGGAGAAGTTGTTCCATGAAGTAATTTTCCAGATTGGAAATAATAAAGATATGGCTGCCGGGACACCAGAGGGAGATCTTGCGGTGAAAGTATTGGATGAATATATGCAGGATTTTCAGAGACGAAATCCAACACTCCGGGTATTTTGCTGCTATCTGCATCAGGACGAAGCTACCCCACATCTACATATTGATTTTGTACCTTATGTGACCGGATGGAAGGGAAAAGGAATGGATACAAGAGTCTCGTTGAAACAGGCGTTGAAAAGCCTTGGATTTCAAGGCGGTGCCAAGCATGATACAGAATTGAATCAATGGATCAACCATGAAAAAGAAGTTCTGGCAGAGATTATGGAGCGGCATGAAATCGAATGGGAGCAGAAAGGAACTCATGAAGAACATCTGGATGTGTATAATTTTAAGAAGAAGGAACGTGCAAAAGAAGTAAAGGAGCTGGAGCAGAAAATAGAAAATTTGACAGCAGATGTAGAAGCGACAGAATCAGATATAAAGGCGCTTAATCAGGAAAAAGCTGATGCAGAAAAAGCCAGAGATCAAGTCAGGGAAAGCAAAGAACAGGCGGACAAAGAACTGAAGCATATGGAGAAGCAACGGAATCAGTTACAGCCAATCATAAATAGTATTGATAAGGAATTAAAGAATTCCGGGCAAATTAAATTAGTGTTGCCAGAAGTCGGGGCACTGGAACTGGCGTCTACATACCGCAATAAAAAGATTAAACCTCTGTTCGCTAAGATGAAGAATTATATTGCAGGATTAGCTGCAAAGGTGATAGAACTTTCCAGAGAAGCAGAAAAATGGAGAGATAAATATCAGCAGTTGAAGAAAGATTATGATGATCTAGAAAAGGATGCTGATAAGGTGGCGGATATGTGCAATCAGTTGTGTGATGATGTAGATAAGCTGGAAGTAATATCAGATAAATATAAAAGAGCACTACGGATATTTGGCAGTGATACTATAGAGTCGGCAATTTGGCGTGATATTCAGAAGGAAAAAGCACTGGAAGAACAAAAACGAAAAAAGCAGATGCCGAGAAAACTGAGTGACAGGCTGCAATGGGGCAGAGAAAGAAGCCAGGAGCACAATATGCAGCAGAAGAAAAATAAAATCAAACACAAAGAAATGGAGTTGTGAGAATATGAAAAAACATATATAGGATGCGAACGATATGTAAGTTAGCTACATTATAGTAAGCACAGAGAGCAGTCGGAAGGCTGTTCTTTTGCTAATATAAGAATGGTGTTTGGAATGTGAGTGTGATAAAATGGGAAAAAGACAGATGGTGTTTAGCAAGGAGATATGTAATGTTTGGAACAGTTATTATAGATGCGTATAGAAAAGAAGAAGCCTTGGAAATGGCAGATGCTATCGATGATTTATGTTCTCCGACAGATAACTACGGTTGGGCTTCGGCAGGAATTTATTGTTTTTGGGATTACTATGCGGAAGCAGTTCTCTATATTGGATTAGCAGGCGACCTAGCAGAAAGATTTAAACAGCATAATGGGATTTTACCAATTAAAGAGGGATCGAAACAAAAACAAATTGAAGATTATTTTTCAAGAAATGAACGATTGGGTTACACAATATTTGTGCAATCGCCGTTATCTCAACCGTTGGTTCATAGAAACAGAAAAGTGTATGAGAAATTTGCAAAGCAGCAGAACTCTCCAATTGAGGATATGTTAAGTGAGTAAGGACGAGATGATATAAAGAGAGTAGAAGGCATATTAATTGAGTCATTCCGAAGAAAGTATGGTCATTTTCCTCTATGGAATAGTATGGGTGGTTCTATGGTGGGACAAATAAAAGTAATGGAGAACAATATTAATATTGTAAATAGTTTTTGTCAACCAGATAATTACGCAATAAATCCTATAGTATCACGCTCTACAATTCGAGAATTGTCTAGGAATCCAGAATGGGAATGGTACGAGAATTATTTGCATGCTGCAAGAATGAATTTACTTATATTAGGAATGGAATATGACGAAGCATTGGAGTTTATAAATAAAAATGATACACTTGGTACATATGAACGAATGAAGAAAAGCGGATATTTAAGAAAACGATTGATTGTTTAGATTTTTCTTCAAAATGAAAAATCGTAATTCAGTTTATAGAACTGAAAATTATCGGGAATCATGAGGTGAATGTATGCATTTGGGATTTTCATATATTGGATTGATTTTCTTATCATGTTGATGATTCCAAACTTATATTGGACGAAGAATCAGCCAAAGGATTACGAAAAATATGTACATAATGAAAACAAAATCTTGCTGTTGTTTGAGAGAGCCGGCGAAGTTTTAGTGACTTGTTTGTTGCTGATTTTCAGTGATTTTAATATTCAAGGTATTACAGCATGGATGATTTGGTTAATTGCTGCATTTGTGCTGATGATTATGTATGAATTATATTGGATACGATATTTTAAAAGTGAAAAGACGATGAAAGATTTTTATAGCAGTATAATGGGTATTCCTGTTGCAGGTGCTACTCTTCCAGTTATAGCGTGTTGTTTGATTGCTATATACGGACGAAACCCAATGTTATTCGTGTCTACAATAATACTGGGGGTAGGACATATTGGCATTCACTTAAACCATAGGAAAGAGTTATAAATTCTGGTTATGATAAGAAATTTACAAAAGTGTCTCATTGCATAAAATCGGAAAGATGTATATTCTTAGATCAGGAGGTGGCGGATATGGCTAATGAAGATAAGAAGGATTTTAATGCAATGCTGCAGGATAATAAAGATATGCCAAAGTTTCAGATAATCACGGATGCAAAGAGCATTGAAAAATATGGTGGAAACAAAATGTACTTTGCACCGCCCATTGCTTATGATGAAGTGATGAAAAAAATTCCATATGGTAAAGTGATTACAGTTGGAAGATAAGAGAATTTTTTGCAAAAGAGAATGATGCAGATTTTACAGAACCTATAACTGCCGGAATTTTTGTATCTATTGCTGCCTGGGCAAGCCATCAGAGATTGAAAGATAAAACTCCTTACTGGAGAACGCTGAAAGCAAATGGTGAATTGAATGAAAAGTATCCCGGAGGTATCCAGGCACAGAAAGTAAGACTGGAAGCAGAGGGACATATCATTATTCAAAAAGGCCGGAAAAATATCAGATATTACGTAAAAGATTACGAAAATTTTTTGTTTGAAATGGATTAATCTGTACCAGACACGCAATGTCTGGTGGAAAATCAGGTGATTCTCGGTTTGTGTCGTGGGATTTTTTGAAATAATTGGTAAGCTGTAGGTGAAAGAGAGGTAGAAACATGGACACAAAAAGATAGGAGCTTTTTTGAAACAATGCCGTAAGGAAAAAAATCTTACACAAGAACAGCTTGCAGAAAAGTTTGGCGTATCGGCGAGAACCGTTTCCAGATGGGAGACAGGATCGAATATGCCGGATCTAAGTATATTGGTTGAACTTGCTGATTATTATGACATTGAAATAAAAGAGCTCCTGGATGGAGAAAGGAGTTCGACCATGAACAAAGAGATGAAAGAAACATTAAACAAAGTAGCTGATTATGAAGATTGGGTAAAGCAAAAAGCTTTAAAAGCCGGAAATCTTGCTTTTGCATCTATGTTCCTGATCAGTGTTGGAGCTATTATCATACAGCTTCTATTGGCAGTAAATCTTCGTCTGGTGCTGGGTGAAACGTTAATTGCTCTGGTAGGCGGAATTGTATATGCGTTTATTATGGTACATAATGGCATTTGGGATAAAGGCTTGTCTGCGAGAGAGGCACTATGGAGAGATTTCCTTACCAGTGTGATCTGTGCAGGAATTTTCTCTGTGTTTTATGGTATCTGCCTGAGAAGAATGGGGGCAACCGAGAAGCAAACGATATATTTCGCTTTACTTTTTCTGGGTGGAATTACAATCGTGGCATTTATTGTTCTCAGAGTATTATCATATTTTAACCGGAACAGACGCCGGATTTCAGTTAATGGGGAGCAAAGAGATATTCCAACGACAAAGACAGGCAGTACAAAAATTTACAACGCTAAAGATATAGTAGAAGCGGGAAGAATTATAGAACTTTTAAAAGAACAAGGAATTGCTGCTTTTTCACAGGAAGCGAGTGCAAGCGTCGCTATGCATGGTGCACCGGGATTTGGTATGTATGGTGTGGATGTATTGGTGGAAGGTGATGAAGCGAAAAAGGCAATACAGATTATCGAAGCCGCAGATGATTCTCAAAGCAAAGAAAAAATTTTGACATTTCTATGGAACCGTGATAATATGATTATAGAAAAAGAGTGCTACCGATAGACGGTTAGTCCGATATAAAGTTAGACAAAAATTGCCGCTTAGTTTACCAGACTGGGGCGGCTATTTTTGTGGTTTATGATTATCCTTACCGAATGTGTATCCGATACTAAAGCAGGTTAAGCCGAAGCCCACTACTGCTATAAAATCTACAATACTCATTGGCTTAGCCTCCTTTCCAGTGGATTCCCGTTCGGGTTTCTATGTAATCAGAGGGTCACAGTCCCTCTGCTGAAGGACTAACCGCCTACCGTTGTATGGTAGCACCCATGCACTGATTATAACAGTCAGAGTGTATGGCTGCAACAGCAAATTAAAGTAAGTGCAACTATAATAATTGAATTATGTAGGATACTTGCCGATATTGAAAAAAATAACAGTGGAATAAACTTCGGATTGGGAAGTAAATGATATATGGAAATTTTAACTACTAGGGAATGGGCAACTGTGATCTGGGCATTTATTTTATTTGTGTATGCAATGGTACATAGACAGATTAGAGAGGCATTTTGGAATGTTGTAAAAATATTCTTTGGTAAGAAGTTAAGAATACTTTGGGGGATTATTTTCCTTTATGTTTTGGGTATAACTTTAATATTTTATCAGTTACCGTTTTGGGATAATGCTTTTATTAAAGATATTATAGTTTGGTTTGTCTTTTCGGGTTTGATATACTGCATGAATGCTGTTTCAAAAGAGGCAGATGAGGAATATATTAGAAAAGTTTTAAAAGATAATTTGAAATTGACGATTGTTTTGGAATTTATTATTAACACATTTACTTTCAACATATGGGTTGATTGGTAATTATTCCGATCACAACAATAATTGTAATTATGAATGTAATTGCAGAGCGCGAAGAGGAGTATGAGAAAGTACATAAGTTGCTAGATATGGTTCTTGCGGTGGCAGGATTTTGGATACTATACGAGACTATAAAGATTGGAATACATGAATATAAAGAACTGGATGCATTAAATACTTTTATTAGTTTTATGATTCCTATTGTGTATTTAATACTAATTATACCGTTAGAATACATACTTGAACTTTATTCAAAATATGAAGTGTTGTTTGTAAGGATGTCATTTAAGGAAGCAAAAGATAAAAAAATTCAAAGAAGACATCGTTGGCTTGTGATAAAAGTATGTAAACTTTCAGTGCATAAAGTGATGCTCTTTCAAAAGAAATATTGGTGCAAAATGTATAGTAGAATGTCTGTAGCAGAATTTGAGAATCTGATAAAAGAATTCAGGGGCGAATGCAATAATGAGAGATAATTTCTGTATTTCGGAATAAATAATTGGATTGATATATGAGTACATTTTGAGTGCAATTTTTATGCCAGTCAAAATTATGCCTGCTAATATGGCGAATACAACAATGAAAAGTAGCGAAAACGCTATTGAAATTACAGAAATCAATCTCCTGTGAGACGAGTTTGAATAGTTGACGTATATCACAGGGCAAAAGCTTTTATCCAGTTTTAGGGCAAAAGTATCATCCTGTGAAAACATGAAAAATAAGTTAGAATAAAGAATGACCTTGATGGTCTGGAATATCCAGACTGTCAGGGTCTTTTTTTTATCAAAAGTCTGTTTGTAGCTATTTGGCAGCAGTTTTTGGAGATTCTGAAAGTAGAGAAAAGCCTTATTTTAAGGGCTTTTAGAGGTACTAAAAGCGACATAAAATTTGAATTTTATGAGGAAACCTGAAATCAGAGAAAAACAAAATCTGAGGAAAGGGGAAGTCAAAGGGTATTGATTTCAGGAAGTAAAGTTTCATGATTTTTGATGAATATTCGTGCATCAAGAGAATGAAAACTTTGCCCCAAAACAGGATAAAAGAGATTGCCCTTTGACATAGAGTATTTTCTGATATACGTTTTGGGAAAATCATAAATCAAATAAAAACCTCTGAAAACTCAGTAAAATCAATACTTTTAAGCAATTTCCCATTTTCCCAAAAAGATTGTTTTTGGGAAGAAAAACCCCCAGAAATTCATTTTTGGGAGATTTTCTCTGTTTTTGGGAACATTTTTGGGAAAGAAAAATCATTTCTGGGAAACATACTCTATTCGGGAAAAAGGAAATTGCACAATATCAGGAGGTGCTGCTATGCGTAAGAAAGGTTACAAAGGAAGATGTGAAAAGAAGAATTTAGGAAAGAGTCAGGAAGTATGCAGAACATACGATGCAATACAATTCAACTATGCAGATGTTCTTCAGAATGACAATAGCATACAGGAAATCAGATGCAATGTGTTAATGGACGGTTTGGCAGAGGGAGCTTATACCTCAGATTTGTTTGTGTCAAATCAGATGGAGATTTGATGGTCAGGGAATGTGTATTTAGAAAGTTCCTGAAAAAGCCTATGACAGTAAAGCTTCTGGATGCTTCAAGAGACTACTGGTTAAAACATGGTGTGTCAGATTGGGGGATAGTCATTGATGAAGAATAATACTTTGCAGAGAAATAATACCTTACAGAATAATTCTTTTCCAAACAATCAGCTATTACAACATGATAACCAGCTTGTAAGAGTTTTGGACTCTACAACCGACAAAGTATTTATCATTGATTGTATCAAGAGAACTATGCCAGTCTGGACAGATGCAGAATCATTAAAAGACTATGTTTCCTGTTCTGAAGATACTTTACAGGAAATCACAGATACTTTTCTGATTGACCTTGATACACTGGATGCAGAAAGCAGAAAGACAGCATATGAAAGATATACCATGATTGCTCCTCTGCTGCCTTTTGTATCAGACCAAAAGAAACGAAAAGAACTGATAAACAGTATCGCAAGTATGAAATCAATCAGTAAACAGACCATCCGTTATTATCTTTGTTTGTATCTGGTTTATCAGAATATAGCTATACTTATATCAAAGCAGAGAGCGAAAGAAAGCGTTTTATCTCAGGATGCGAAGAATATGAGGTGGGCTTTAAACAAGTTCTTTTATACCAAGCACAAGAACAGTTTGAGTGTGGCATATACGCTATTACTGAAAGAAAAATATTGTGATTCACTGGGAAATCTGCTACCTGAATATCCTTCTTTTTATCAGTTCCGCTACTTCTACAGGAAAACAAAAAAGATGCAGACCTATTATATTTCAAGAGATGGACTAAAGGACTACCAGAAGAACAACAGACCACTGTTAGGGGATGGAATACAGGAATATGCTTCATCTGTAGTCCTTGACTGCCACATCAGCAGGAATAGACACTTGTATCATGCGTTCCTGCACACTGCATTTGATGTCATTTGTTTTAGTGACATGTCAGAAGTGGCATTTGCCAGAAGGATATTCCATATGGGGTATTGTTGTTTTAACGTCTTTGATTTGGAAGATAAGACCGGTAAATAACGAATCCAGACCTGTTTCGTCAGGAGAGTATAAAAGCTTCGTAAGCAAATTGAAAGTAGTTCTAATCGTTATGATGATGGTTGCAGTCGTCTTGGAAATAAATCATAATAATACGTATTTGAATATTATGATATCAGGATTATTGTTAACAGCTATAACGTTAATTATGGGAAAAGTGAAATACCGACAATATAAAACTTGACCATAATAATATAAGAGACGGTTTTTTGTATTTTTACGAGAAACCGTCTCTTTTTGAATAATTCGAATGAACGAATTCGTTTACCACCCTTAGTCTGTGTGATGATTGCAGGTAGGGAAACACAGAATAACGGGATTATGAAAATGCTTGCATTGCCGGTCGATAGACAGACACTGTCGCTTGCAAAATTCTGCGTACTGGTATTCTATCTTTTCATGGAAATGGTAGTATTCTTTGTCGTTTTTATTGTTGCAGGATGGCTTGCAACTCCGGTATAACGGAAACAATGCCCCTATTGTACCTGCCGAAATGGTGTTTGGGGTTGTTCCTGACGATGCTCCCTTGCGTGGCGGTTATGTGGCACTTACGGTTTTGTTTGGTTTCTTATGTGTTGCCCATGTTCAAAATTTCTTTAATCAGCGGAGCACAGACTGCAATTGCTGGAGCGAATATCATTTGTACTTTGGTGGAATTTGTGTTGTCTATTATCTGTGTGAGAAAGAAGGAAACCCGCAATGCGGTAAATATTATCTCCACGATTATATCTGCTTTATGGTTGTTACTGATTGTAGGGTTTGGCGTATTTGCACTATTTTTGACTTTTGTAAAATGAGTTGTTTCGCTATGCCCATCAATTTCATAAAGTTTAATTTTGTCAAATGACAGCTGGACTATTATATGATTGTGAGGTGGTTCTATGGGGAATTAGTTGTACTTGATTTATCAGAAACAGGTACGCAGCTTGGTGAGAAATTGTCACTTCTGCTTGATGACAAACAGCAAAAAGAACTTGCACACTATCTTCTTGGTGATATGGTATCAACTATTGGTACAAGAAAAAATCTATCAAATTACAACCGACAGCAAAAAAATCCTCTCACAGAGATAAGGGAAGGCGATTTATATATTTGTCTGGAGCATCGACTGGTAATGATCCGGGAACAGGAAATTATTTTGACGGTAAAAGAATTTGATATCCTAGTGTTGCTCATTATGAATCCCAAACGGGTATTTACGAAAGAGCAGATTTACCAGCATATATATAATGATGTGGAAATAGAAGTGGATAACCGTGTCTATGGGTTAGTCAAGAATCTAAGAAAGAAAATAGAAGAAAGGCCGGAAGCACCACGCTATATACAAACAGTACGTGGCGTTGGCTACCGCTTCCGAGCATAAAAGGGGGCTGTCGCTTTAACGATTAATAAATCGTGAAGCGGCTTCATTTTTGCTGTTTTAAGAACAAAACCTATCCAAAATCCCAGATTTACCATACTACTCGATAACAAAGAGCGCACTTTAACAAGCCATTTTTGATGACTTGAAAATTCATTTTGGAAAGTCTAAATTTAGGCACTTTTTATCGGAAACAAATGTGTTCCGGTTCTTTCGTTTTGAATCTTATTATGAAGTTTACTTATGTTTCTTGCCATGGCAAGTAGTGTGCTTTTGCAATGTACATTTGACGTTCCCTTGCTTAAATATCTTCGAAACTGCATATCCTGCTTCAAAGCGCCAAAAG
>ENA-OQAA01001379-OQAA01001379.1-human-gut-metagenome-genome-assembly--contig:-NODE-1379-length-12464-cov-3.450353_pt1 | contig 12464 bp, 15 predicted proteins | sample MGYA00242489_ERZ504515 | MGnify/ENA primary metagenome ERZ504515 (study PRJEB26092, sample SAMD00036237) | human gut metagenome | host: Homo sapiens | study: EMG produced TPA metagenomics assembly of...
CCGGCGGGAGCCTTCGGCCATATGCTGGGCAAACTGTTCACCAGCCCCGCGCTTGGGACCCTGCTGCTCACCGGCGGCGACACGCTGTTACAGTGCATGAACTGCGTGGGCATCAAGGAGCTTGAGCCGGTGTGCGAGATGGAAAAGGGCGTCGTGCTGGCCCGTTTTACCTACTGCGGCTGCACCCGCTACGTTATCACCAAGTCGGGCGGCTTCGGCCACGAAAAACTGCTGCTCGACCTTGCAGACCGCATTGCAGCCAAATAAAATTGAGACAGACGATGGTTTCGGAGAAAACCATGGCCTGTCAGAAACTTCCCGGCCTGACCTGAAGGTACGATCTACGAAAACGAAGAGATGGGTACGCCGGAGGCCCTGCTGCCCACCGCCGCCCAGACCCGCTGATTTTTTGAAGGAGGAAATTTGTTATGCTGACCCAGTACAATCTGAAGATGCCGCACGCAGTTTACGGCGGCGAGAACGCAATGGACAACATCACCGCCATCATCAAGGCCCGTGGTGCAAAGAAGGTGGCAATGTTCACCGACAAGGGCATTGAGGGCGCCGGCCTGTTCACCCTGCCCGAGGAGGCTGTGAAGGCTTCCGGCGCAGAGTATTATGTTCTGGACGAGCTGCCCCCCGAACCCAGCTACATGGCTGTCCAGAAGCTGGTGGATGAGTTCAAGACTTCCGGCGCCGACCTCATCGTGGCCTGCGGCGGCGGCTCCGTCATGGACGCAGCCAAGCTGGCAAGCGTGCTGGTGACCGATGACTACGGCGTCAAGGAGCTGCTGGACAACCCCGGTATGGCTCAGAAGTGTGTTCCCATCGTCCTCATCCCCACCACCGCCGGCACCGGCGCTGAGGTCACTCCCAACGCCATCGTCGCTGTCCCCGAGAAGGAGCTGAAGGTCGGCATCGTCAACGAGAACATGATCGCGGACTACGTCATCCTCGACGCCCGCATGATCAAGAACCTGCCCCGCAAGATCGCAGCTGCTACCGGCGTTGATGCTCTGGCACACTGCATCGAGTGCTTCACCAGCAACAAGGCCAACCCCTTCAGCGATCTGTACGCTCTGGAGGGTCTCGACCTCATCCTGAACAACATTGAGAAAGCCTGCGATGACCCCGATGCCATGGCCGAGAAGAACCGGATGCAGATCGCAGCTTACTACGGCGGTCTGGCCATCACCGCTTCCGGCACCACCGCAGTCCACGCTCTGAGCTATCCTCTGGGCGGCAAGTACCACATCGCACACGGCGTCTCCAACGCCATCCTGCTGGCTCCTGTCATGCGCTTCAACAGCGAGCATCCGGCTGTCAAGGAGCGTCTGGCTGTGGCTTATGACCGCTGCTGCCACGAGAACAAGACCTGCACCACCGTGGAGGAGAAGGCTGCATGGATGATCGCCCGCCTCGAAGCGATCGTCAAGCATCTGGACATCCCCACCAGTCTGAAGGAGTTCGGCGTCCCCGCTGAGGACCTCGAGGTCTGGTCGAGTCCGGTATGCAGGTGCAGCGTCTGCTGGTGAACAATATGCGCCCCGTCACCGCTGACGACGCCCGCAAACTGTATCAGGAGATCATGTAATAGAAAAGGAGAACACGTTATGAAGACCAGCGACATCAAAGGCATTATCCCTCCGGTAATCACCCCTATGAACAACGATGACGAGCAGACTGTCAACCACGAGGCTCTGCGTCAGCAGGTGGAGCGTCTGCTGGCAGGCGGCGTGCATGGCATCTTCCCCATGGGCACCAACGGCGAGGCTTACGCCTCTCCTTTAAGGAGAAGGAAGAGATCCTGGCTACCGTCATCGACCAGGTCAAGGGCCGCGTCCCCGTTTACGCAGGCACCGGCTGCATCACCACCGCCGAGACCATCCGCATGAGCAAGCGCGCCGAGGAGATGGGCGCAGATGCCCTGTCCATCATCACCCCCAGCTTCGCACTGGCCTCCCAGAAGGAGCTGTACGACCACTACACCGCCGTGGCAAAGGCTGTGAACCTGCCCATCATCCTCTACAACATCCCGGCCCGCACCGGCAACAAGCTGCTGCCCGAGACTGTGCAGGCACTGTGCCCGCGATGTGGAAAACATCGTGGGTGCAAAGGATTCCAGCGGCGACATCGAGAACCTGAAAGCTTACATCCGCCTGACCCGTGAGCTGGACAAGGGTGTGGCCATCCTCGCCGGCAACGACGGCGCGATCCTGACCTGCCTGAAAGAGGGCGGCGCAGGCGGCATCGCAGGCCGCGCCAACATCTGGCCTGCCACTGTTGCAAAGATCTACGACTGCTTCAAGGCTGGCGACCTCGAGGGCGCACAGGCCGCTCAGGACGCGATCGCCATCCTGCAGCAGACCTTCAAGTACGGCAACCCCAACACCATCATCAAGACCGCTGTGGCCCTGCAGGGCCATAACGTCGGCAAGTGCCGCGCTCCCTTCAACTACGTTCCGAAGAGGGTCTGGAAGCCATCAAGAAAGGTCCTGGCCGAGAACGCTGCCAAGGGCCTGAACTGAGAAGAGCAAGGAGAGCACTGCTATGAATAAACCGATCGTTGGCATTACGATGGGCGATCCCGCCGGCTCCGGCCCGGAGATCACCATCAAGGCTCTGGCAGACCCGGAGCAGTACACCTACTGCCGCCCCATCGTTGTGGGCGACGTGAAGGTGTTCGAGCAGGCCAGGAAGTTCGTTGGCCGTGAGGACATCGTCATCCACCGCTGCGACAAGGTGTCGGATGCTCTGTTCACCCCCGGAACCATCGACGTGCTGCACCTCGACCTCATCGAGGACATCAACAAGTTCGAGATGGCAAAGGTGAGCGTGGAGGGCGGCAACGCCGCTTTCCAGTGTGTCAAGAAGGTCATCGAACTGGCCATGGCCGGTGAGGTGGATGCTACCTGCACCAACGCCCTGAACAAGGAAGCCATGAACAAGGCTCTGGAATACTATCACGGCGAGAAGTCGGACGGCTACACCCATTTCGACGGCCATACCGAAATTTACGCCACCTACACCCACACCAAGAAGTACACCATGATGCTGGCCCACCACGACCTGCGCGTGGTCCACGTCTCTACTCATGTGTCTCTGCGCGAAGCCTGCGACCGGGTCAAGAAAGAGCGTGTGCTGGAAGTCATCGAGATCGCCAATAAAGCCTGCAAGGATATGGGCATCGAGAACCCCCGCATCGCCGTGGCCGGCCTGAACCCCCACTGCGGCGAGAACGGCCTGTTCGGCCGCGAGGAGATCGAGGAGATCACCCCGGCCATCGAGGCTGCCAAGCCGAGGCATTACCGGCGTGGTAGGCCCCTGCCCGCCGGACAGCGTTTTCTCGCAGGCCATCGGCGGCTGGTACGACATCGTGGTCTGTATGTACCACGATCAGGGCCATATCCCCCTCAAGACCGTGGGCTTCGTCTACGACCGTGAGAAGCAGGAGTGGAAGGCTGTGGAGGGCGTCAACGTCACGCTGGGCCTGCCCATCATCCGCGCCAGCGTGGACCATGGCACCGACTTCTACCATGCAGGGAAGGGCAACGGCAATGAGCTGAGCCTTGTCAACGCCATCAAGTATGCCGTCAAGATGACCGGCCGCGAGGCGTAAAGCTTCCAATCGCTCCTTACACGCCCGCTTTTGCAGTTCCTGCTGCAAAGGCGGGCGTTTTTTAACTTAACGGACGGAAAGAAAAAGTTCTATCCTGAAACGTGTGAATTTGAAGTAAGACGGTTAAAGCGTTCTAAAATGTTACGATTTTAACAGAACATTCATGAAATATCCTGGAAATGTTTCAGAATGAAACGGAAACAAGGCGGTTTAGCGTTGTAAGGGTCTGCCATTTTGAATATAATTTAGACAACAAAAACGAACAAAGACTGTGAAAAGCGGCGACGCCGCAGAAGAAGGCATGAAGTACACAGTCCGGTTCGCTACACGAGAACCCCAAGAGAAAAGGAGAACAAGATTATGAAAAAGATTTCTCGTCGCAGCTTTCTGAAGGTTTCTGGTACTATGGCAGCGGCTGGTGCTCTGGCAGCCTGCGGCGGCTCTTCCTCCACCAGCACCGCAGCTTCCAGTGAGGCAGCTCCTTCCGTTGAGGCAAAGGCTGTGGATGGTCTGCCCGATATGAGCAAAGAGACTCTGAACTTCAGCTCCGATAAGGTCGGTTCTGGCTCTTACAATATGATCGTTGCAATGTCCAAGGTGCTGGAGAAGGCTGGCGGTTTCCAGACTGTCAACGTCAACCCTGACTCTCCGGGCGGTATGGGTGCTCCTTATCTGTTTGCTTCCGGCAACACCGATCTGGCCTTCATCAACGGTGCTCCTGCAAAGTGGGCAATGGAGGAAGGCACTCTGGGCAAGCCTGCTACCAGCGGCTATGCAGCGATCATCGGCGGCCTGACTGCTGTCTGCTACATCAACTGCGTGTCCAACGCATTCCTGCAGAAGTACAATGTCTCCACCATCGAGGAGATCTTCGAGCAGAAGCTGCCCCTGCGCATCGGCTGCTCCGCAAAGGGCTCCATGGATGCTGAGGGCGCTTACCTGCTGCTCGAGTACTTCGGCGTGACCGAGGACGACCTGAAGAGCTGGGGCGGCTCCATCACCAACCAGGGCGGCGATGCAACGCAGACGCCATCTCGGACGGCCAGATCGACTTCTACATCGACCACACCTCTTCTGCTTCTTCCACCATGGCTCAGATCGCTACCAGCGTGGATGTCACCTTCCTGCAGTGGGGCGATGACCTGTGCAGCTGGTTCGTCAGCGAAAAGGGCTTCGACCTCATCACCATCCCGGCCAACTCCTTCAAGGGTCAGGATAAGGAGCTGACGCTGCCCGGCACTCCCGACTGCGTCTTCTGCAAAGAGAGCCTGAGCGAGGATGTCGTCTACGCCATCACCAAGAGCCTGAGCGAGAACCGCGACGCTCTGGTGGCCGAGTACAATTCCCTGTCTCCGTGGGAGCCTGAGACCGCTTGGGAAGAGATGAAGCGCGGCGGCTGCCCGCTGCATCCCGGTGCTGAGAAGTACTACAAGGAAGCAGGCTACATGAAGTAAGTTCCGGCTTTGAAAGCTTTCGGCGGAGGCGCTCCGCACGACATCAGATCTATCCTTTGACCGTAGGCAGAGGCCGGACGCTTTGCGGTGTCCGGCCTCTGCTTTCACAAGGGATAATACGGAGGGAAATATGAGCAACGAAAAAGAAACCAAGGTATCGGCTCTCGACGCCAAGGCCAAGGCTCTGGCAAACGAAGAGGACGAAGATACCAAAATCGCCAAGCTGCTGAAGAATATGCCGAAATGGCGCTTCTATTCGCTGGCAGTTCTTACCGTTATCTGGACGGTGTTCCAGCTCTACATCAAGCTGGTCAAGCCCCTCGACCCGTGGTTCCAGCTGCCGCTCCATATGTGCCTTGCACTGGTTGTGGTGTGGCTGTACAATCCGATGGTCGAGAAATCCAAGAGCCACAATAAGCTGTGGTGGATCTACGACATCTTCCTCATCGCGTCCAGCTGCTTCATCTGCTGGTTCTTCCTGAGCCACGCAGAACAGCTCAACTACCGCATCTTCAATGTTGACGTTATGACCACCACCGAGGTCATCGTGGCGGTGCTTCTGGTCATCAATGTCATGGAGGCCGTCCGCCGCGTGGTCAGTATGTCCCTGTTCTGGGTCATCTGCTTCTTCCTTGCTTATGCATGGTTCGGCCAGTATATCCCCGGCCTGTTCCGCTTCTCCGGCATCAGCTTCCCCAAACTGATGGAAGTCCTGATGTACGGCGAGAATGGCATCTTCGGCTCTCCGCTGGTCACTTCTCTGAGCACCTGTTCTACTTCCTCGTTTTCGGCACCTTCTTCTCCAACTGCGGCGGCGGCGGTGTCCTGATCGACGGCGGCATGAAGCTCAGCGATAAGACGGTCGGCGGCCCCGCAAAGGCAGCTGTCATCTCTTCCGGCCTGCTGGGCATGGTTTCCGGTTCTGCGATCGCAAATGTTTCCACCACCGGCGTTCTGACCATCCCCCTGATGAAAAAGACCGGTTATGACCCCGAAGAGGCAGCAGCAGTCGAGTCTGTTGCTTCCACCGGCGGCCAGATCATGCCCCCCATCATGGGCGCTGGCGCATTCATCATGGCCGAGATCATCGGCGTGCAGTATGCGCAGATTGCGGAAGCAGCCATTCTGCCGCTGTGGCCTACTTCCTCGCCGTCTTCATCCTTGTCCACATGATCGCAAAGAAGAAGGGTCTGGGCAAAGACTCCGGCGTACATTACGAAGGCAAGCCCATCCTGCCCCGCGTGTACCGTCTGCTGCCCATCATCGTTCTGGTCATCATGATCATCATGGGCTACTCTCTGCCCCGTTCCGCGATCTACTGCACCATCTTCTCCATTATCATCGCAGCGATCTCTCCTGAGACCCGCATGAGTCCCCGCAAGCTGCTCCAGACTCTGATGGACGGCGTCCGTCAGGCCGCAAACATTGCGATCCCCACCGCTGCCTGCGGCATCATGATCGGCATCGTGGTCAACTCCGGCGTTGCCGTCAAGATCGCAAAGCTCATCGGTACCTCTGGTGAGGGCAGCCTGTTCATCGCACTGCTCATCGCCGCTCTGGGCTGCCTGCTGCTGGGCATGGCACTGCCTACCGTGGCCGCTTACCTGATCGCTGTCACTCTGTTCGCATCGGCTATCCAGGGTCTGGGCATCTCCGCTCTGGTCACCAATATGTTCATCTTCTACTTCGGTGTCGTGGCTCAGATCACTCCTCCGTCTGTCTGGCATCCTTTACTGCGGCAGGCATCGCGGGTGCAAGCGCATGGAAGACCGGCTGGAAGGCATTCTCCTTCGCCATCACCGCTTTCATCGTCCCCTTTGCATTCGTGTATCGTCCCGCTATCCTGCTGGAAGGCACTGTGGTGGAGATCGTCACTGCATACTTCATCGTCATTGCAGCCACCTATCTGCTGGCCTGCGGCATCGCTGGCTACCTGTTCCGTCCCCTGAAGATGTGGGAGCGCATCGCCTGCTATATCGTGGCCTTCATCTTCATCCTGCCCAGCTCCATGTCTGATATTATCGGCATTGCTGGATGCGTGCTCATCATGGCTTACTGCTTCATGACGGGCAAGAAGAACGTCAACAAGGCACAGCCTGCCTGATAAGCGGTCCTTCCGAAAACCTTCTTCATAAGCCACAGTTCGGCGAAGCCCCCGCCTCCGGTACTCCCGGAGGCGGGGGCTTTTTTGTCCTTTTTGGGGCGGGAAGATCGGAAGAAAGGTCAAGATTTGAACTAAGATCCTTAGCTGCCCGCCAGATATGAAAAAAACTCCCCTCCGGGGGAGGGGAGCGGAAAAATCAAGATCAATCGTCGTCGCTGTCGAGCTTGAGCACGGCGGTGAACGCCTCGCTGGGCAGGGAGACGCTGCCGAGCTGGCGCATCTTCTTTTTGCCCTCTTTCTGCTTTTCCAGCAGCTTTTTCTTGCGGGAGATGTCGCCGCCGTAGCACTTGGCCAGCACATCCTTGCGCATGGCCTTGACCGTCTCGCGGGCGATGATCTTGCCGCCGATGGCCGCCTGAACGGGGATCTCGAAGAGGTTGCGCGGGATGTTGTCCCGCAGCTTCTCGCAGATGCGGCGGCCCTTGGCGTAGGCGTTGTCGCGGAAGACGATCATGGACAGAGCATCTACGGGGTCGCCGTTGAGCAGGAAGTCCAGCTTGACCAGGTCGCTCTCGCGGTACTCCTTGAACTCGTAGTCGTAGCTGGCGTAGCCGCGGCTCCGGCTCTTGATGGCGTCGAAGAAGTCGTAGACGATCTCACCCAGCGGCAGGGCGTAGTGCAGGTCCACACGCACATCATCCATATACTTCATGTCGATGAGGACGCCGCGCTTGTTCTGGCACAGGTCCATCAGGCTGCCGACGTATTCATTGGGGGTGTAGAGGTGGACGTCCACGAAGGGCTCCTCCTGCTTGACGATGTTGGAGGGGTCGGGGTAGCTGGACGGGTTGTCGATCATCTCCACGGTGCCGTCGGTCAGGGTCAGACGATAGCGGACGCTGGGCGTGGTGGTGATGAGGTCGAGGTCGAACTCGCGCTCCAGACGCTCGGTGATGATCTCCATGTGGAGCAGGCCGAGGAAGCCGCAGCGGAAGCCGAAGCCCAGCGCAGCACTGGTTTCCAGCTCAAAGGTCAGGGAGGCGTCGTTGAGCTGCAGCTTTTCCAGTGCGTCCTTCAAATCGGGGTACTTTGCGCCGTCGGCAGGGTAGATGCCGCAGAAGACCATGGGCTTGACCTGACGGTAGCCGGGCAGAGCCTCGGGGGTGGGGTTATTCGCCAGGGTGACGGTGTCGCCGACGCGGGTGTCCTGCACGGTCTTGATGCTGGCGGTCAGGTAGCCGACCTCACCGGCCTGCAGCTGGTCGCAGGGGGTCAGGCTGGTAGCGCCCATGTGGCCCACTTCCACCAGCGTGAACTGTGCGCCGGTGGCCATCAGGCGGATGGTGTCGCCGGGCTTGACCGTACCTTCAAAGACGCGGATATAGACGATGACACCCTTGTAGCTGTCGTAGATGCTGTCGAAGATGAGGGCCTTGAGGGGGGCGTCCGGGTCGCCGGTGGGGGCGGGGATGTCGCTGACCACACGCTCCAGCACCTGATCGATGTTCAGGCCGGTCTTGGCCGAGACGCGGGGCGCGTCGAGAGGGCAGGCCGATGACGTCCTCCACTTCCTGTGCCACTTCGTCCGGGTGGGCAGAGGGCAGGTCGATCTTGTTCAGGATAGCACCAGCTCGAGGTCGTGTTCCAGCGCCATATAGGTATTGGCGAGGGTCTGGGCCTCCACGCCCTGGGTGGCGTCCACCACGAGGATAGCGCCCTCGCAGGCGGCGAGGCTGCGGCTGACTTCGTAAGCGAAGTCCACGTGGCCCGGGGTGTCGATGAGGTTGAACTCGTACACCTTGCCGTCCTTGGCAGTGTAGTTCATGGTGACGGCGCGGGCCTTGATGGTGATGCCGCGTTCCCGCTCGATGTCCATGTTGTCGAGGATCTGGTCCTCCATCGTCCGCTCGTCCACGCTCTTGGTCAGCTCGAGGATGCGGTCGGAGAGGGTGGATTTGCCGTGGTCGATGTGCGCGATGATGCAGAAGTTGCGGATGTTGTCTCTTGCCATGTAGTTCCTCCGAAATTTATAGGATCCAGTCCTCGACGGCTTTGATGCCGCCGTTTTCCAGGTAAACGCGGGGTACCCGGCGGGAAACGCCGCAGAGCACCTCGTAAGAAATGGTATCGGTCTTGTGGCGATGGTCTCGGCGCTGTCGCTCACTTCGCCGCCCCACAGGATGGCTTCGTCCCCTTCCTGCACGTCAGGCAGAGCCGAGACATCCACCATCATCTGGTCCATGCAGACCCGGCCCAGAACGGGGCAGGGCATACCCTTTATCTCCACGATGCCCTTGCCGCAGCTCAAAAGGCGGGGGTAGCCGTCGGCGTAACCGGCACAGAGGGTGGCGACCCTGGTGGGCTTTTCCGCGGTGAAGCGGCGTCCGTAACTGGCCGACTGGCCCGGCTCCATCTCCTTGACCATGCTGACGATGGTCTTGAGCTTCATCACTGGGCGGAAGATGCCGAAGCGGACTTCATCGCTGGGGTCGAAGCCGTAGAGGATGATGCCGGGGCGTGCCATGCAGTGGGTGCGGGGCAGTCCGGCGGGCCAGTCGGGGTGGAGCATCACCCCGGCGGAGTTGTCGCAGTGGACGACGGCAGGCTCAAAACCGGCCTCGGCAAGGCCCTGACAGGCCCGGACGAAGAGCTCGTGCTGCTGGCTGGTATAAGCCACGCTGTCGGCGCTGTCGTCGTCGGCCACAGCGAAGTGCTGGAACAGGCCGGTCACGTCCAGACCCGGCAGGCGGCAGGCATCCAGCATCCCGGCCAGCGCCGCGTCAAAGTCGGTGCGGAGCGCAAAACCGATGCGGCCCATGCCGGTGTCGGCCTTGAGGTGGACTTTGACTTTTCCGCCGACAGTGCAGGCGGCCTCGCTGAGGGCCTTGGCCTGGGGCAGGGAGTAGCAGCGGCGGTGATGTCCTCCTGGATGAGGACGGGTACACGGCCCGGCTCCACATGGCCCAGAATGAGGATGGGCAGCGTCAGCCCGGCTTTGCGCAGCTGACGGGCTTCCGCCAGACAGCTCACAGCCAGCCACGCGGCCCCCTCTTCAGCAAAGACCTTGGCACACTCTACGGCACCGTGGCCGTAGCTGTCGGCTTTGACGACAGCGCACAGAGGCATCTCCCCGGCCCGGGCCTTCACGGCGCGGAAATTGTGGCGCAGGGCGTCAAGGTCTATCTCGGCCCAGACGTGTTTTTCAAATGCGGGCATCTGCATGGGCTGTGTCCTCCTTTTTGATGTACGGGCCGGGTGCAAAGGACGCCAGCCGTCGATGCCGCTCTCCTGCAGAGCGTGAAGGGTCTTCTGCCGGAAAGCACGGTCGGTGCGGCACCGCTCCCGGACAAAGTTTTTCGTGTCCTCCGGGTGGTCACGCCGTCGGCAGGGCAGCGGCTCTTGACGATGGGAAAACCTTCTTCCTTCACTGCACAGCGAACCTCCTGCTCTGTGGCGAGCAGCAGAGGCCGGATGAGGGTCAGCCCCCGGTCGGACAGCTCTGTCACCGGCGAGAAGCAGCCGATGCGGCCCTCCCGCCAGAGGTTCATATAAAACGTCTCGATGGCGTCGTCCAGATGATGCCCCAGCGCCACCTTGTTGCAGTCCAGCTCTTCGGCAGCGGCGTGGAGCGCGCCCCGGCGCATCTTGGCGCAGAGGGAGCAGGGATTCTTCTCGTTCCGGTAGTCGAAGACGATGGGGCCGATGAGGGTGCGGCGCACCTCGTAGAAAACATCATACTGCCGGAACAGCGCTTCCAGCGCGGAGTAATCCACCGGCTTGCCGCCAAACTGGGGGTCGAGGGTGACGGCCACGACTTCGAACGGAAAGCGAGGTACTGCCGCAGCCGCGCGAGACCGATGGTCAAAGCTACGCTGTCCTTGCCGCCCGAAACGCCCACCAGAACCCGGTCGCCGGGGGCCAGCATCTCGTACTGCTGGACGGCTTTGCGCATCAGGCCGCAGAGCCGCTGCATCGCTTTCGTGTCGCTCATGACAGGCTCACGCTCTCCACGAGGTTGACGATGTCGCTGATGGAGCCAGCTTGGTCAGGCCGGAGACATAGATGACGTCGCCGTTGTCGTACTCGATGGTGGCCAGCACGGCGTAGTAAGCCTGAATATCACAGCGCACGGCGGTGACGGCGGCACCGTCGATATTCAGGTTGACCTTCCGGGGCTGATGACGCCGTAAGCCTGCTTGAGCTCTTTTTCCGACTGGCCGATGAAGTCCTCATAGGTGTCTTTCGTGCCTTTCTGGAAGAGCACGACCTGATAGTTGGCGTCGTCGCTGCTCTGGGCAGAGGCCAGTTCCAGCGCACGGCCAAGGGTGGCGTCCTCGGTCATCTCGCACACCGGCCAGACGGCGGACTCGTAGTAGACGGAGATGCCGTTCTCGGCGGTGTAGCGGGTGTCAGGCGAAGCGGGGGTGCGGCGGTTGACCACGAGGGTCAGTACAAAATAGGCCAGTGCGCCCAGCAGGACGATGATGCCCATGGCCAGCAGCAGGCGGGAAGAGCGCTGCTGCGCGGTGTCGCGCTGGTGGATGTCTTTCGGCATGAAGGAATGTCCTCCTTATGAATGTAAGGCTCAGCCCCGGGGGTGGGGCTGTATCTTTATTAGTATAACATACTCGGGGCTGAAATTGTAGCGCTCTGCCGCAAAAACAGAAACGAAAATGCGATTTGAGAAAACACGAGATTTCAAGAGAAAACAGGAGAAAACGAGAGATTCAAAAAACTGAGCTGAAAAAATCGAAAAATGATGTTGACAGGGGCGTTCTTGTGATGTATACTGACACTCGCGCCCCAAAAGGTGCATTGAACCGTTGAAACACTTATCAGGAGGAAATAGATATGAGCACTACTCTCGTCAAGCCCGCTGAAGTCGAGCGCAAGTGGTATCTGCTCGACGCTGCCGGCAAGAGCCTGGGCCACGTCGCTGCTGAGGCTGCTGTTCTGCTGCGCGGCAAGCAGAAGGTCGATTATACCCCCAATGTTGACTGCGGCGATTTCGTCGTCGTCATCAACTGCGACAAGGCTGTTCTGACCGGCAAGAAGGCCGAGCAGAAGTTCCACATCACCCACAGCAAGTTCATCGGCGGCCTGAAGAAGGTCCAGTACAGCAAGCTGATGGCTGAGAACAGCGACCTGGCTATGACCTACGCTGTCAAGGGCATGATCCCTTCCAACACCATCGGTGCTAAGGCTCTGACCCGCCTGCACTGCTACCAGGGTGCCGAGCACGCTCACGCAGCTCAGAAGCCCGAGAAGATCGAGTTCTAAGAAGGAG
>ENA-OQAA01001380-OQAA01001380.1-human-gut-metagenome-genome-assembly--contig:-NODE-1380-length-12459-cov-3.372608_pt1 | contig 12459 bp, 19 predicted proteins | sample MGYA00242489_ERZ504515 | MGnify/ENA primary metagenome ERZ504515 (study PRJEB26092, sample SAMD00036237) | human gut metagenome | host: Homo sapiens | study: EMG produced TPA metagenomics assembly of...
AGCTATATTCAGGAGGCTATTTCCGAATTGGTGAAGGGAAAGACCCTGCTTGTAATTGCTCACCGCCTAAATACCATCCAGAACGCCGATCAGATTTTAGTTATAGACAACGGCAGATTGCACAGCAAGGAACCCATGAGAAACTTTTGAAACAGCCTGGTATCTATCAGGATTTTGTCAATATCCGAAAGAGTGCGGCTGGCTGGAGTCTTGCTTAATAGCGAAAGGAGCTGCCTATGAAACTTCATACTGCCGGAGAGGATTATTTGGAGGCCGTGCTTATACTTCAAAAGAAGCTCGGTATGGTGCGTTCCGTGGATGTTGCCCGGTATATGGAGGTTTCAAAACCCAGCGTATGTTACGCAGTAGGAACTTTACGAGAGGGTGGCTTTTTGACAACAGACGAAAACCATTATATACACCTGACCGACCTTGGCTGGGATGTGGCTGAAAAAATTTACGAACGCCATTGTTTTTTTACTCATCAACTTATATCCGTTGGAGTTAATCCACAAATTGCAGAAGTTGATGCTTGTCGCATGGAACATGCAGTCAGTGATGAAAGTTTTCAAAAACTGAAAGAGCATGCGATGAGAGAGATTGCTTCACAAAAAATTGACAATACATTTGATGATTTTCCTGTGAAGAAGTAGAAAATGTTGCTTTGCTAAAATAGATTAAATATGAAAGACACAAAATACAAGATATTAGCATATTTTGACAATCAATCATATCGAAAACTATTCAATGAGATAAACTCAGATTATGCAGAAAATCTACAAATTTTACTGCATAATTTGAGTTTATTTTCTTATGATGTGCTTATAATAGGAGTGATCCTTTATAAAGAGAACATAAGTAATATTATATCTGCTATTAGAAAAATAACGCAGATACCAATTATTATTTTGACGGATGCTTCCTCTTTATTGTGTATGTCATGGAAAAAAGAATTAATATACGCTGGTGCAGATTGTGTAATGGATATAAATAGCACTATAGAAGAAGTAGATCTGCAGATTTTTCATTGGCACGACGAAATAATAAACAAAAAATAACTCAAAAGCAATCCGAAACGATGATTAATAAGGGAAAACTTGTAATGGATCATAAGAAACATAAAGTATTTTGGAATAATGTAGCGTTACATTTAACACGACAAGAATATAATTTTTTATTGATTTGATAGACGGAAATCTTCTTATAAGCCCGCGCAAGTGTTTATAAAACCTTGCAAAAATGGCTTAAAATCAAGGTTTTCCGCGTATTGTCATTTATCTTGCCGTATCTCCGCATAAGATGATTTTGTAAGACCGGGCACCATTTTGGCACCACAGATTATAGGAGGACGACATGAAAAACGTACTTTTAGACAAGGGTATTATACTCCCGTCCGGCGAAATCAGCAAGGATAAGGTAAACCTTGTAACCGGAGCAATCACGCAGCCATTCGCAGAAATGGTATGGGTAACGACAGGCGGCGACATGGAAACCGTAAACCGCTTGACCGACGTACTTGTTACCATGAACACCCCCGCCGACCGGGGAAAGCTGTTCAAAATCATAAAAATGCTCTATGGGCTTATGGGCTTGCCCTTTTCCGAGGAAGCCGAGCCTATGGACGCAGACCCCGCCGTTTTGGAATACTTCATTTTTTCCTTTACGGCAGACTTTGGCGAAGTCATACAAGACCTCATAGCCGAAGAAGCAGAATAACGCACCGCACAGGCGGCGTTTCTCACTTCCCACAAGGAAGAACAGGAACGCCGCTTTTTTCATGCCCTTTGTTACGCAGTAGGCAGGAAAAAGCCCTTGATTTATGCGGCTTTGCGGGCGCGGTTTTCAGCGGATAAGGGATTGATACCTAAACCCTCAAATCGCGTTTCTATTGCGTAACAGGTATGCAGCAAAGGAGTGATGAAGCTATGGCAGTTTTCAGAGTGGAGCGCAACAAAGGCTATACGGTTATGAGCAACCACCACTTACGCAATAAGGAGCTATCCCTAAAGGCAAAAGGCTGTTATCGCAAATGCTGTCCTTGCCGGAGGATTGGGACTACACCTTGCGGGCTGTCCTTTATCAACCGGGAGAAAATCGACGCTATCCGGGAAGCCATTAAGGAACTGGAACGCGCCGGGTATATCGTGCGTTCAAGGGAGCGCGACGAGAAAGGAGCTTGCGCGGCACAGACTATGTAATCTTTGAGCAGCCGCAGACCTCGCCTGTATCGGATTTACCTACATTGGATAATCCAACGTTGGAAAAACCTACGCAGGAAAAACCTACGTTGGAAAATCCAACGCAATTAAATAAAGATATACAAAAGACTGACTTACCAAAAAAAGAAAAATCAAATACGGATTTATCAAGTACCGATTCCATTCCTATCCATTCCCTAAATCCTTGCCTTACGACGGGGAAGCGGCTACGCCGCCGGAACGGAAACGAAAGGAAGCGACAGACGCATACAGCGTTTATGAGGAAATCATCAAGGACAATATCGAGTACGACCATTTTGTACGCTACGGGCAGGTAGACAAAGACCGCTTAGACGAAATTGTTTCGATTATCCTTGAAACGGTATGCAGCAAGAGAAAGACAATCCGTATCGCCGGGGACGATTACCCGGCAGAGCTTGTCAAGGCAAAGTTTATGAAGCTCAACAGCAGCCACATTGAATTTGTCTTTGACTGCATGAAAGAGAATACCACCAAAATCCGCAACATTAAACAGTACCTTAAAGCGGTGCTGTTCAATGCGCCGAATACCATTGACAGCTACTATACCGCCCTTGTCGCACACGATATGGCGACAGGCAAAATCTAAAGGAGGATTACCACATGGCACAGAAAACAGGAGCTTTGATTTTTGACGAACAGACCGACCGCTACGACATTCGCTTTGACATTGCCGACTATTACGGCGGCTTGCATTGCGGGGAGTGTTTCGACGTATTCACAGGCGGCAAATGGAAGCCGACCCGTATTGAAATGAGCGCGGCGCAGGAATGGTACCTTGTGGGTATCCGCGCCGAGGATTTGAACGGCTTGCGCGTCCGTATCTAAAGCCTATGGGCGGCTACCGCAGCGGCGTACCACCCTAACATTATCAGACTACCGCGAAAGGAGGACGGTAAATGCAAGATGAAATCAACGAAAAGACCATAGCCCTTTACATCAAGACCGGGAAACTGACCGCGCAGACGCTTCAAAAGGCTATGAAAACGCTGCTTGCACAGATGAAGAAGCAGAAAGACAAAACGCCGCAGGGCAAACAGACTTTGAAGCAGCTTATGAAGCAGAACGCGGGCGTTTCCAACATTGAGATTACCGAGGGCAATATCAAAGCCTTTGAGAGTACGGCGAAAAAGTACGGTATCGACTTTGCGCTGAAAAAGGACACGACGGAAAGCCCGCCCCGCTACCTTGTGTTTTTCAAAGGGCGCGACGCTGACGTGCTGACCGCAGCTTTTAAGGAATTTTCCGCAAAGAAGCTGACGCAGGAGAAAAAGCCCTCTATCCGCAAGCTGCTTTCCTGTCTGCAAAATGCTGTCTATGTTCTGCTTGATAACGTCATATTCCCGGACTTTCTTTTTCAGCTTGCCATAATCGGCGTAAAGGGCTTCTTTCTGCGCTTGGAGTGCTTCATATTCCTTTTGCAGCGTGGCGGGATTGGGGAGCTTTGTAATGCCCGCCGTTTTGAGTGCCTTTGCCGCAGCTTCATGGTCTACTTGGATAATGTATCCGTCAATGGCAATTTCCTAAGATATGCCGCCATGTTCCGGGTGGGGACGAGCTTCATTTTTTCAAGAATTAAATCCCGTTCCGCTTCTGTTACTCTAAATTTGATTTGTACCGTTCTTTTGCGTCCGTCCATGCTTTCGCTCCTTTCCATTCCGAGGGTTTGGGATACTTCCCAATAAGCCATTTTCAACCGACGCGTCGCAGCGCAGGAGGGCGAAAATACGGAAGTGGGTACCGCTTCCTATGCTTGCTATGAAAGTTTTTTCTTACTCCCTATTACAACAGAAAGCCCCGTTTTGCCAAACTTACGCAAAAGAAAAACGCTGCAATCTCAAAAAAGATTACAACGCTTCCTAAATCCTATTCAGTTTTAGGCCGGACATTCCTATTCGCCCTCTTTTTCGACTTCGGAAATCTCTTTTGCCGTTGCGGTGACAATCCGTATGCCTGTATCGCTCATATCATCAAGAAGCGCGTCAAGCTGCCGCCGCTTTGTGTCTTTCTCCGGCTGCGTATCTAAAAGAAACTGGTCTACGGATATATGATAGCGCAGCATAAGCTCAAAGAAAATCTGTAAACTTGGGTGCTGCCCGTTGTTCTCAATGTTTGCAAGGTAACGCGGGGAAATATACATTTCGTCGCTTACTTTCTTGCGGCTCTCTTTGCGCTCTTTCCGCGCGTTCTTTATTGCTTGCCCAAAAGCCTTGAAGTCGTACTTTTCTACTGGTCTTTTTGCCATATTCATTCACCCAGTTACATTTTACTGTTCCCCTTTCTTCTTGGATATGTCTATATACTTCCTATAACGAACCTAAATAATGCCTATTTCCGCACTTGCTATTATTCGCCATACCGTATATAATTATACTGATAAACTTTGAAGAAAGGACGGGTGGCTTATGGAATATATGTCTTGTGCAGAAGCAGCGGGCAAATGGGGCATTTCAGAAAGACGGGTGCAGAAACTTTGTGAGGGGGAGCGCATACCGGGCGTTTCAAAATTTGGTAGTATGTGGCTGATACCAAAAGACGTGGAAAAGCCAACTGATAGACGCAGAAAGGAGTTTCAACATGAATAATGTTTTAATTATCGAAGATGATAAAGAAATTTGCGTTATGATAAAAGACCATCTGGAAAAGTACAATTATCAAGTCTTCTTCACACTTACTGGTGCAAATGCGATTGAACGTATAAAAGAATTATCCCCAGATTTAATTATTTTAGATTTAATGCTTCCTTTTATCAGTGGAGATGAGTTAATTAGAAATATCAGAAAATTTTCAGACGTACCTGTAATTGTTGTTTCTGCAAAAAGTTTAACATTCAACAAAGTCGAACTGCTACGCTTGGGTGCTGATGACTATTTAACAAAGCCGTTTGATTTGGACGAATTACTAGCGCGAATTGAACGCAATTTGCTAAGAAGTCAAAAAGATACTCCCAATCTTTGTTTGACCTTTGGAGAACTTTCCATTAATACATCTTCAAAAATAGTTACTGTTGCAGACGAAATTATTGTGCTTACAGCAAAAGAGTATCAACTTGTAGAACTACTGGCGAAATATCCTGATAAAGTTTTTTCTAAGCAAAATCTTTATGAAAGTATTTGGCAAGAACCATTTGCAAGGGATAATGATGTCATTAACACACATATAAGTAACTTACGAAAAAAATTAAAGGGCGAAGGCTGCCGAATTAAGACCATATGGGGCTTGGGTTACCGATTTGCAAAGTGAGCTTTAGATAATCTTTAGCTTTACCTTTAGATTATTCAAGGAATTGTCTGCGATACTAAATAACAAGAAAGGAGCTGTGAAAAAATGAACGTAACAGTTTTTTGAAGCTATCAACATCACAAAAAAGTATCGCAATACACTAGCCCTAAATCAAGTATCTATGTCTGTAATGCAAGGAGATATTTATGGGTTTATCGGAGAAAACGGTGCCGGTAAAACAACAATGATTCGTTTACTAACCGGACTGGCAGAACCTACTACTGGCAAAATTGCTTTATTCGGTGAAAGCAATAAGAAACTTGCAAAGCAGCGTGAGCGCATTGGCTGTATTATTGAAAGCCCTTCTCTTTATCTTGATATGACAGCCTATGAAAATTTGGAGGTACAACGTTTGCAAACGCGGTATTCCAGGAAAAGGTTGCATTGATAATGCTTTAGCATTAGTTGGTTTGAAAGATACCGGAAAGAAAAAAGCAAAAGATTTCTCTTTGGGTATGCGGCAGAGACTAGCTCTCGCAATCGCTTTGCTTGGGAATCCTGAATTTCTCGTACTAGATGAACCAATTAACGGACTAGACCCTACTGGAATTATCGAATTAAGAAACTTACTCAAAAGACTAAATAAAGAACGTGGAATCACTATTTTGATTTCAAGTCACATTCTCACGGAACTTCATCAATTAGCAAATAGATATGGTATCTTACATGAGGGGAAACTTTTACAGGAAATTACCGCTACAGAGTTAGACAAACGCTGCAAAAAGCATTTGTTGTTGCAAGTGAATGATGTAGCTGCTGCTAGTGTTTTATTGGAAAGCAAACTGAATACTTCAAATTTTTCTGTTATGCCAGACAAAAGTATTCATCTATATGATTATGTTGAAAATGCCGGAAAAGTATCAGCGTTGCTAAGTGCAAATAATATTACGATTTATCAGTTAGCACAATCTGGAGATAGTCTTGAAACTTATTACACTAATTTGATAGGAGGGTGCCAAAATGATTAACCATTTTAAAGCTGAATTTTATAAATTGCGTCACTCAAAGATATTGATAACTATATTAGGCGTATGTGCGGCGGTTATAATGGTCTCTTTTGCACTTGGTGACATGACTTTTTTTGGAGCCGGAGATGGAACAGAAAGTGTAATCGGATTTCAAGCTAAGTGTTATCTATCTAGTGAAATACCAACGTTTCAAACTGTTGCCCGCTCATCTCTTGCATATACAGCCTTTTTCTGGATTATTGGCATTTTATTTGCAACCATATTTTTTACAAAAGAATATAATACGGGTACAATCAAATTATCTGTTGCATACGGCACTAAACGAACTATTCTCTACTACACCAAAGCGATTACAATATTGGTGGTGTCTCTGATAACGTATCTGATTTTTGTAGCTACATTTTTCGTTATTGAAATCATACAATCCGGTTACATTCCAACTGCGAGTGAAGTAATAAACCTTTTGGGATGGGCTCTTGCTTGCGGAACGGTTTTATTAGCATTAGAAAGCATTTCTATTTTTTTATGTGTCGTTATTCAAAATACAGGGATTGTAACAGGGATTTGCTGCTTATATGTATTCAGTGGAGCGTCTGTTTACTTAATGCTATGGAGTGATATGGAGACGGTTTCAATACCCTTAAAATTTTTTGTATATGGAAATCCTATGTACTATTGGATGAATTTCAGCTCTTGTCGCACAATGGGTATTATTGAGCATTTACCATTCTATTTCATAGGGTGCATTTCTCTTTTGATTGTTGGCGGTCTTATTATGATTAGAAAAGAAATCAAGTAAAAGGGAGGTAGAATATGGGTTGGGCGATTATGTTTCTTGTTCTGATAGCATTGGTCATTATCCTTTCAATTTCTTTAATTAACTGGAAAATACAGATATATAAAGTAATCGTCCAACTAAATGCTATTCTGAATAGAAAAACGAAAAAGTTAGTTACAGTGTCTTTATCTGATAGGCGGTTAGAGCATTTGGTTGAAATCATAAATCAGATTGTATCAAAAGATAATATTTATCTGGGCGAAATTCAAAAAAAGGAGAATGAATTAAAAGAGAATATTTCTTGCCTTTCTCATGATTTACGGACACCACTAACTTCCATTCGCGGATATTTGCAACTTCTATCAAGTGCGCCTGATGAAAAAAGAGCGGAATATATTTCAGCATTATCCGGAAAAGCATTGAGATTAGAACGTCTCATAGATGACTTTTATCAAATCTCTCTTTTAGAAGCAGGACAATATCCATTTTACTATGAAAAGGTTGAGCTATGCTCATTGCTTACTGAAATCCTGCTAGACAATTATTCGATTTTCAGCGTTAATGGAATTGAACCCCAAATAGAAATACCTAATATGGACATCTATCTTAATGCTGACAGAAAGGCGTGTATTCGCATTATACAAAATCTTATATTCAATGCGGTAACATCCACTACAAATAATGTTGTAATTCAACTAATTAATATTGCAGATTCTGTACAACTCTGTATTAAAAATCCTGTTGCATCTATTCCTACAGAAGAATATTCAAAACTGTTGGAACGCTTTTATGTAGCAGATGTTTCAAGAAGTAATGGTACGTCTGGACAAGGACTTTACATTGTGAAAAAGCTATTACTTATGATGAATTGTACAAATCCAATAATTGAAATACATGACCATAATTTTATGATTACGATTGATTTTTCGCCCTTACTCATAAAAAAATAAATCTGCCGGACGACGGCAAAAGAAAAAAAGCCGTCGCAAAGCAGAGGTATTTTCACGCGCCATTTCTAAATTACGGCGGCTTTGATTTTCAGAGCCGCCGCTTCTTTTTGCCTATCGGCAAGTCTACGACGACCCTAACACCGTAAAAACGGCGGCTAATGGAGGTAGCCGCCATGATATATAGAGCGTATCGACAAAGTACGGCACATTTCAGCTTATCAAAAAAGCTCGTCCACCGCCGGGGACACTTCTACCCTCATATATGAACTGTCAAATCATCTAACCCCTTTTCCGTTTCGTATCAATCCGCAGCAGCCCCGTATGTTCCTTGACAAAGAAAGCGACGCAAGATAACGGCGACGCAGTATAGGGCAAACCGGGTACGTCCTTTTTGCGCCGAGCCATACAGAGGGTGCGCCATGACGCTATTTCCTTATCGGGAAAAGCCGAGCGAAAAACACCGCGACGGGAAGCAAGTTAGCAGCTTGCGGGCGACGACACGCATTGAGGAAGATAAGCCTTTACATCCACAGTCCGAGCGTTCAGAGCGTCGCAGGCAATGGGTAAAGCTGCCTTAAATGAGCAGGGGTGCAATTCCCGCGAGGTTGTGCTAACAGCCGCCCGGTTAAAGCCCACTTTTTGTAACTTGACTTTTTAGCCATTTATGAAAGGGGGTATTTTCCTATGGCAAAAAAGGAAACAACAAGCCCCGCTATCCCTGTATTCCCTATGTTAAAGACCGTTGAGCAAATGAGCAAGATTAGCGGTATCGGGGAAAATAAGCTGCGCGAGCTTATGGATAGCGGCGAGCTTGAATATATACAGAATGGAAACCGCCGTTTGATAGCTGACGCTGCAATCTGGGACTGGTATCACAGGGCAAAGACGACAGCGAAGCCCCCAGCACGACAGGGAGGTTAAGCTATGGCTATACACATTTGAACAGATTTACCAGCTTGTATGGAAAGATTATTCTGTTGGTGATATTAAAAATATCATCTGGTGTCTGGTAAAGCGATTGAGAAAAAAGTTGAATGTCGTTGAAGACGGTGCCGGGAATTGCATTGTCAGTGTCAGGGATATAGGTTACAAATTTGAATTGAATAATGAAAACGAACAGCAGTAAGGCGAATAATCCGTAAAAAGATTGTTCGTCTTATTTTATTTGTGCTGGAAAGAAGGTGATAAAAATTGACCGTCAATTGACAGGTTTCTGACCGTTAACTGACAGGTGCATCCGATACACTGTGCCTTTGTAAAGATATGATTACAAAGGAGATCCGTGTTTGCAGGGAAACAGCAGAGATGCCGGACATTCCTGTGGACAGGAAGAACGAGCCAGATCACCGCCACACTCCGATTTGATTTCACAAAAATTCAGATCGGAGGAAAAGATAAGTGGCTTATAACAAAGCAAAAGAAGAATATAGATGGAACCAGTGGAAAGCAGAGGAAGAGAAGATCCTGCGTGAACAGGGCGTGGATGAAGAGACGATCCAGAAGCTTCGGGAGTATGACTGGGACGATTTCAATGCCGAGCGGAGATTCCGGGAACACCAGACCTCGCTTCTGGACTGTATGGAACTGCTCCTGGAAGAAAAAGAAACCAAAGAGTCCCAGCCGGAGAGCGTAGAAGCCCTGCTGGATACCGTGGAGAACGAAGAACTGCTTCAGATTCTGTTATCAACTGATAAGAAAACTCTTCAGATGATTGTCCTGAAGATGATGGGATATGCACCAAAAGAGATCAGTCATCACATGGAACTGCCGGAGCAGACGGTTTATACAAGACTGCGGAGATTAAGGGAAAAGATCAAAAAGTCCATGAAATTTGAATAAAACAAAAGGTTCTCATCGGCTGACTATTAGAACGAACAGACAGGAGGATTGATACGATGGATGAGAAAGAAGTGTCCGAAATGCAGGAAGAAATGATGACGGTACTGGTAGTCGAGCCGATGAAGGCCCCCTATGTCAAGCACATCCCAAATGAGCTGGAGGATCTGCAGCAGGCGGTAGGCGGTGACATTGAAATGACCTATCCGTTTGATGATGAAGTTGGAATCCTTTTAAACGGCAATGGAAAATTTGAGGGATTGCCACTGAACCGGGCGTTATATGATGATCATGGACAGGTCTATGATGCGATAGCCGGGACTTTCCTTGTAGTAGGGCTGACAGAAGATGATTTTGCTTCGCTGACACCGGAACAGATTGAAAAGTTTAAAGAAAAATACCAGTCACCGGAAATTTTTACTCTGTTTAACGGAGAACTCCATGTGATGAAGATGCCGCCGGAAGAAGAAAAAGAACAGAAAGAAAGCCGGAAGAACGATGCAAAACAAAAGAATCCGGCAAAGAAGAAAAACAGATCCGGGGATGCAAGATAAAATATTTTTTGTGAAGTGAATAAAAAAATACACTGCCATCGGCTAGTAAGCAGAGGGACATCCCTCGGCTGTTCTTTGGCAAGTGAATATCGGCACTACAGGTACGTTCCCAACCGTAGAAGCGTGACAGTATGAGCGCCATGATTAAGTATAGGGTAAAGATTCTTAGACTTGGAGCGAGAAAGCATAGCTGTGAATAAGGCGGTGGCAGCCTTTCGCCAAGATCACGGATGGGGGATAATGATACACGTTACCAGCCAGAGAGCGGAAGATGGACTCCGGGTTGTAATCAGAAAGACCCCCAGGACATCTGTGAGCGGCGGCAGGCCAGCCGCCCGCCTGTAGTGTCCCCTTTCCCAGAAGAAATACAGGGATAGTTCCGGGGGTGCGAGGTCAAATGCGGAACAGCAAGATAAAAAAGAAATCAATGAAGAAGTGTGTCGTTGATATCAGATACCATGCGGCTGTGGGAGACTACAGCCGTATTCTTGTGGTATTAACGTCACATCAAGGGGAGAGAAAGATGGAAGAAACAAAAAGAAGTGGGATGAGCAAGGATCAGTTCTGGAATCTGATTGAAAAAGCAAAGGAAGTGTGCGGCACCGATCTGGATGCTTCGGCGGTGTGGATCAAGCAACAGCTTTTCTATATGACACCGGAGGATGTTCTGCAATTCCATAATCTGGTTTACAGTTACCGGGATGCAGCTTATAAGTATGGCTTATGGACAGCGGCAGGTATTCTGATGGAAACAGGGTGCAGTGATGACAGCTTTTCCGATTTTCGGATGTGGTTGATCGCCCAGGGAAAAGATGTATATCTGAATGCCTTAAAAGATCCGGATTCCCTTTCCGGTGTAACTCCTTATGGATACTGTAGTTTTGAATCATTGGGATATATCTCATCGCAGGTCTACAGTGCCATGAAAGGAAAAAATATTTACCAGGATAGTACAGCCAGAATGCAGATGGAAAGCTATGAGCAGGTGATCCGGGATATTGTGTACCATCCCATGATCGAGTATCCGTTGGAATTGCCAGAAGCCATGGTGGTTTATCCGAAACTCTGTGAAAGGCATTTGTCCGAGCAGGTAAGGAATGCTCCACAGAAGGTAAGGACATGGAATGTTTCCCGGACGGATATCCGAAGGATGATGGCACGGGGAAATGCTGCCATAAAGAAAATGCAGGAGCAGGGAGCAAAAGCACCGGAAGCAGTCAGATCCGTCCGTAAGGGTACGGTAAGATAAGCTTCCCGGCAAGGAGAAGTAATGTGTTATAAAAATGAATATCAAAAAAGGGCGCATGGCGAAGTGGAAAGAATCTTTCGGGAACTTCTACCGGAAGTCGGGCTTCACGTAAGAGAAGAACAGATCCGTCTCTGCCATGAAATGCTGGATGCCCTTATGAAAAATGAGATCACGCTCTGTGATGCAGGAGTGGGCATTGGAAAAACCTATGCCTATCTGACTGCCTGCATCCTGATGCGGAAATATAGTGTACTGCATTCCGGTTATTCGGGATGTGACAGGCGGCTGTGGTGGTATCCACTTCCAGCATTGCCTTACAGAAAGCTATCATAGAGGAATATGTTCCTTTTTTTATCGGATGTACTGTTAAAAGCAGATCTGCTTCAGGGAGAATTAAAGGCAGTTGTCCGCAAGGGAAAGGAACATTTTGTATGCGATTACAGGCTGGCCCAAAGACTGGAGGCAGTCCGGGATAAGAATAAAAATCAGGCACAGATGGAGGCATTGAAGTCCCTCCGGCATAACTTTGATTTAGATTCCGTACATAACCTGAGCGGTTTTGACCGCAGGCTGGTGTGCGTACCGAAATTCTGCCCCAGGGAGTG
>ENA-OQAA01001381-OQAA01001381.1-human-gut-metagenome-genome-assembly--contig:-NODE-1381-length-12450-cov-1.547513_pt1 | contig 12450 bp, 18 predicted proteins | sample MGYA00242489_ERZ504515 | MGnify/ENA primary metagenome ERZ504515 (study PRJEB26092, sample SAMD00036237) | human gut metagenome | host: Homo sapiens | study: EMG produced TPA metagenomics assembly of...
GAAGCAGTAGACGGAAGTGATCTGACAGATATTATTTTTGAAGACAGCCATATGAAGTATATTAGCAGCTCTCCAATTTTTATCCGCGTTGGCGATCGCTGCCGATTCCCTGTGACAGGTATGCAGATGAGTGAGGAGATTCAGGCTAAGGCACCTAATATTCGTCTGGACAACAGGGGCTTTGTTATTCCTGATAATGAGCATTATCCAGTAATTCCGGCAGTGCGTTATACACCGTCTACAATAAAACAAAGCTTGTAAGTGTGGACGGACGTTCCTTCTTCACAGTTGTGGATGAAGAAAATCCAGTTACGCTGAATCAGGCAAATTTAGTCAAAGAAGATGGTGTAACTTATGGCAAGATATATGTGGCAGGAGAAGGCTATGTGGCAGACCGCACGAAAGCTCTTGACGCACCAGAGGCAGCATCAAGGACAAATGGATGCTCAAGAACCAGCTTGCAAAGGTAAAAAAATTATTAGAATTGCACGTGTCAGCGCAGAGAGTGTTGATCCAAGATACCCGATTCTTCTTGCCGGTCTTGATGGCAGCAACATTGAAAATGTACAGCTGAAGATATTAAGGTAACTTACCGCGGCGGATTAACGATGGAGCATGCGACAGAGCAGCGTCAGTTAAATACGAACTGGGAGTATACACAGTATCAGACAAAGCCGTCTATTCAGAGCCTTCCTTGGCTTGTGAATACATTTTTCCTGAAAAACGAGGGCTTGCTTCCAAGAGTCGATTGGGACGAAAAGACAAAGAGCTGGAAGGATGATCCTTATAATGTGCCAGAGCTTCCAACTTCTTACCCAGAGCCAAGTATTTTTGGTATCTTGCCGGCATACGGATTTTATGCCCGTCATGTAAAAGGATTAGAGGTAAAGGGTCTGTCAATTGGTTTTGAGAAAGAAGATACGCGTCATGCAATTGTTCTTGATGATGTGGAAGATGCAAGCTTTGAAGATCTTTCTCTTCAGACAGCAAAAGAAACGCAGGAAGTAGCGTTTGTAACAAGTATGTATAAGCGTCCGGCAAATCTAGAATATGTACCAGATCAGCCATATCATATGACAACGATTACAAATGTAACACTGCCAGAAAATATTTCTGTTAAGCTGGCAACAGTTGAGGCACCAGCGCCGGGAACACCAAGAGATTCCTTCTATAGCTGCCCAACACTGCCAATTCCGGAAAATGGCTACCGCTATCAGAAAGAGACAGATGTATATCCATTACCGCTTACTGTTTTTCCACCGTTTGAAAATCGTACAACTGGAAAGACAAGAAATCCGGCAGAGGAGACGAGCCGTAAAGAGGTGCCGGGCATGATTTATAATGAAGGCCTTGCACAGCGTGAGTACACTGTTTATCGTGATCATGGCAAGCATGTATCTGTTACTATGAAGAAAATGACAAAAGAGCAGGTTGGAGAGATTGCAGCAGTTGAACGTGCATGCTTCCTTCCGGCAGAGGCTGCATCCGAGAAAGATTTTGAGGAGCGTTTTTCAAGTCCGGCGTTTGTTTGCTATGGTGCATACAATGAAGAAGGAGAGCTGATTGGCTTTATTGATGGTGCTTCCTATGATAAACCAGAGCTTCCTGATGAGCTTTATCATGATACTACAAAGCTTGTAGAAAATGGTCCATGGCAGACTGTATTTGGTGTTAATGTGATTGCACGTTACCGCAGAATGGGTGTTGCAGGCCAGATGGTACGTCACTATGTTGAGGAGAGCCGTAAGCGCGGACAAGACGGTGTTGTGCTAACATGTAAGGATCATCTGCGTCCTCTTTATGAAAAAGCCGGATTTATCTGGCAGGGTGTATCAGCTTCCACACACGGCGGTGTGAAGTGGAATGATATGCTACTTCGCTTCCGAAAAGGAGAATAAAAGAAATGAAGAAACTGTTGATTTATTTAAAGACATACCGTAAGGAGGCATGTCTGGCACCAATTTTTAAGATGCTTGAGGCTGTCTTTGAACTGTTTGTGCCGCTTGTTATTAAAGGAATCATCGACTACGGTATTGCAGCAGAAGACCGCGCATATTGTCTTCGCATGGGACTGCTGCTTTTACTGCTTGCCGTAATCGGTCTTGCAATGGCAACTACAGCGCAGTGGTTTTCTGCAAGAGCGGCAGCAGGCTTTGCAGCGAAAATTAAGCAGGTATTAATGGAGCATATACAAAAGCTTTCTTATACAGAGCTTGATACTATTGGTACATCAACGCTGATCACACGTATGACAAGTGATGTCAATCAAGTTCAGACAGGAACGAATCTGGTGCTTCGTCTGTTCATGCGTTCTCCATTCATTGTATTTGGCTCTATGATTATGGCATTTACTATTGATTTTAAGGCTGCCATGATCTTTGTGATTACAATTCCGCTTTTGTCTGTTGTTGTATTTGGCATTATGCTTCAAGCATTCCGCTTTATAAAAAGGTACAGTCACAGCTTGACCGCGTACTTGGTATTACAAGAGAAAATCTGACAGGTGTGCGTGTAATTCGTGCATTTAATAAGGAAGGAGAAGAAATCAGCCACTTTAAGAACAGAGAATGAGCAGTTTACAAGACTACAGACTTTTGTTGGAAAGATTTCAGCATTGATGAATCCATTAACATTTGTTATTGTTAATTCTGCAATTCTTGTTCTTGTCTGGCTGGTGCTTGGAGAGTAGAGGGAGGCATTTTGACACAGGTGCAGTTGTAGCTCTTGTCAACTATATGTCTCAGATATTAGTCGAGCTGATTAAATTAGCAGATTTGATTATTAATATTACAAAGGCAGTTGCATGTGGAAACCGTATCCAGAAGGTGCTTGATGTAAAGCCGTCCATGGAAAATGGAAGCGATAAGGAAATTGCAGAGAAAGCGACTGTACCTGCAGTTGATTTTGATCATGTATCCTTAACATATGCTGGTGCCGGTGCACCGTCTCTTACTGATATTGATCTTCATGTAAAGACAGGTCAGACAGTCGGAATCATCGGAGGAACTGGTTCTGGTAAGACTTCTGTTGTCAATCTGATTCCACGTTTCTACGATGCGACAGAGGGAACTGTTCGCGTATTTGGAAAGTCAGTGAAGGATCAAGATATCGAGTCACTTAGAAGCCAGATTGCGGTTGTTCCACAGAAGGCAGTCTTGTTTGCAGGAACGATCCGCGAGAATATGAAGTGGGGCAAGGAGGATGCAACCGATGAGGAGATCATGGAAGCACTTGCCATTGCTCAGGCAACTGAAGTCGTAGAAAAGAAGGAAGGCGGTCTTGATGCTTTTGTTGAGCAGGGTGGAAAGAATCTTTCTGGTGGTCAGAGACAGCGACTGACTATTGCGCGTGCCCTAGTCAGACAGCCACGTATTTTAATTTTAGACGACAGTGCATCTGCACTTGACTTTGCAACTGATGCAGCTCTTAGAAAGGCAATTCGAGAGATGAAAAATGCACCAACTGTATTTATTGTATCGCAGAGAACTTCTTCTAATCAGATTTGCTGATCAGATTTTAGTGCTTGATGATGGAAAGAGCGTTGGTGTTGGCACGCATGATGAGCTTCTTACAACGTGCAGTGTATATAAAGAAATTTATGATTCTCAGTATAAAAAGTCAGGAAAGGAGGCGTAATCATGGCAGCGAAGAAAAAATATGATCGTACCAAACAGAAGGAAACACTTGTAAAGGTATTAGAATATATTAAACATTACCGTGCTGTTCTGGTGTTTTCACTAATTTTAGCGGCAGTGACAGTTGCATGTACGCTTTATCTTCCTATTCTGACAGGAGATGCTATCAATTTGATTTTATCACCGGGACAGGTGGATTTTAATAGAATTAAGCCTATTCTTTATAAAGGCGCAGCTGTTATTATTATTGGTGCAGCCGCACAGTGGATTATGAATATCTGCAATAACCGCATTACCTATGCAGTTGTGCGTGATATTCGCCAGGAGGCTTTTGAAAAGATTGAAAGACTTCCATTAAAATATATCGACAGTCATCCATACGGTGATATAGTAAGCCGTATCATTGCCGATGCTGACCAGTTTTCCGATGGTTTGTTGATGGGCTTTACTCAGTTATTTAGCGGTGTTCTTACAATTGCAGGTACACTGATTTTCATGCTTACAATTAATATTCCAATGACAGCAGCAGTTGTTGTTCTGACACCAATTTCCTTCTTTGTGGCAGGCTTTATCGCAAAGAAGACATTTCATCTGTTCAAGAAGCAGTCCGAGACTAGAGGTGAGCAGACTACGCTTATTGATGAGATGATCAATAATCAGAAGGTCGTTAAGGCATTTGGTCAGGAAGAAAAGGTAATGGATCGCTTCAATGAGGTCAATGAACGTCTTCGTGATTGCTCTGTAAAGGCTACATTCTTTTCATCTATCACAAACCCGGCAACACGTTTTGTAAACTCTCTTGTATATGCAGCAGTTGCTGTATTTGGAAGCTTTTTCTCTATTGGCGGCGGAATAAATGTCGGTCAGCTGTATAGCTTTTTAAATTATGCAAACCAGTATACAAAGCCGTTTAATTCTATTTCAAGCGTTGTTACGGAGCTTCAGAACGCGCTGGCATGTGCAGGAAGACTTCTTGATCTGATTTATGAAGAGACAGAAGTACCAGATGCAGATAATGCAGAGGTTTTGCAGAATGTTGACGGAGCTGTAAAACTGTCTCACGTAAACTTCTCTTATGACCCTAAACAGAAGCTGATTGAAGATTTAAATCTGTCTGTAAAGCCAGGACAGAGAGTAGCTATTGTTGGTCCGACTGGATGTGGAAAAACTACATTGATAAATCTGCTTATGCGTTTTTATGATACAAATGCTGGTACAATTGAAGTTGACGGTCATAATATTCGCAATGTGACAAGAAAGAGCTTAAGAGAAAATTATGGTATGGTACTTCAGGAGACATGGCTTAAAAGTGGTACTATCCGTGAAAATCTGATGATGGGACGCCCAGACGCAACAGAGGAAGAAATGATTCAGGCAGCAAAGGCAGCTCATGCACACAGCTTTATTAAGAGAATGCCAAAGGGCTATGACACCGAAATCGGTCAGGATGGCGGTTCGTTATCACAGGGACAAAAACAGCTTCTTTGTATTACACGAGTTATGCTTTGTTTACCTCCGATGCTTATTCTTGATGAAGCAACCTCATCAATCGATACCCGTACCGAGATCAAGATTCAGGAAGCATTTAACCGCATGATGCAGGGACGAACAAGCTTTATCGTGGCACATCGTCTTTCAACTATTCAGGAAGCAGATGTGATTCTTGTCATGAAGGACGGTCATATCATCGAGCAGGGTGACCATGAGTCGCTTCTTGCAAAGAATGGCTTCTATGCAAAGCTGTATAACAGCCAGTTTGCTTTATAATTGCAAAAAAGTGTTACAACTGCAAAATAATCTGTCAGTTAGTTCGCTCGAACGGTATTGACAAATTTTATCATCAATGGTATACTTTCGAAGTTCCAAGAGGGAGTAGTCGGCGTACAAGATGTACGCAGTATTATCGACAAAATGGTGTAAGCACCCGGTATTACTTGAAATGATGAGACTCAGGGACAGCTTCGGCTGTCTCTGGGTCTTTTTTTACGGCAAAACCAAAACTATAAAAAATAAAGAGAGGGAAAAACGAATGAGTTTAGTGGAGCTATTCATCTTGGCAGTAGGACTTTCTATGGATGCGTTTGCCGTATCAATCTGTAAGGGATTGTCTTTAGGAAAAATTACAAAGAAGCATATGGCAATCGCAGGTGCGTGGTTTGGAGGCTTTCAGGCACTGATGCCGCTTATCGGATATTTCCTTGGAAGTTTTTTTGCTGATATGATTACAAAGTATGCGCACTGGATTGCGTTTGTGCTGCTTATTATTATCGGTGGAAACATGATTAAGGAAGCGATGGGAGAAGAAGAAAAAGTTGATGCCTGTATGGATGCCAAAGAGATGTTCATTTTGGCGATTGCCACTAGCATTGATGCACTTGCCGTTGGTGTAACCTTTGCATTCTTAAAGGTACAGATAGTTCCAGCTGTAAGCTTTATTGGCTGTGTAACTTTTGTCTGTTCTGCAATTGGCGTTAAGATTGGAAGTATATTTGGATCTAAATACCGCTCAAAATCAGAATTTTGCGGAGGCATGATTCTTATTTTGATTGGACTGAAGATTTTACTTAATGGTTTAGGAATTATATAAAAAAGAGAGCAATCACCCAGATGTTAAATGTCTGGATGATTGCTCATTTTTATTCTTAAGTTTCGTCTTGATTGTCAAGCAGCGCAAACCCTGCAACCTGCGTAGTAGGAAGTGAGAATACAATCGTTCCGGCTTTGCTGTCAGGACCTGCTTTTTTTAGGATAGACTGCATTATAGCTGTCTTTTGGGAAGCTGCTGCAACGATCAGGATCATCTCTTTTTCCTGCGCAATTGTGATGTTATAAAATTTTGGTGCGCCCTTTGCACCAGTTCCTTTTCCGTGAAGGACGGTGCCGCCTCGTGCGCCAGCTGCACGTGCCGCATTCATAACCATATCGGTGCAGCCTTGGCTGCAGACGGCAACAATGAGCTCATGCGCATAATTAAGCGAAGGCGTGTAAGCTGCGTTATCTGTTTCTCCATTTAAAAAGGCCACTGTTTTTCCTCCTCCAACACTTTTAATAGGGACAGCAATCACGATTCCATGACCAGGAACCCAATGTGCATATGGCGTTTTTTGCGCCTGAATCAGTTTTTTTTGTTTTTTCTTCACTGGCCACGGTAAACACAATACGTCGTTCATTAGATTCTATGCCAAGAAGATCAAGCATACTTTGCACTGCTGTGCCGCGGCCTGCCATTGTAATACTAAGCGGCAGATCAAGCTGATTGCAAAGATCCATCAGAATGGAAAGTGAGTCCGGGTTTATGATTGAGATTATGTAATTCATTTAGCATGTTCTCCTTCCCACAATTCAACAATATCGTAGTCGCCATAGACAACAGTAGTTTCTTTGGTACGTTTTTGCTTGCGTTCATAGAAAAGACCGACAAGCTGAATGGAGACGAGAGGCATCATAGCGACGAGTGCAACAACGCCAAACGCATCTTGGAGTACATTACCGCCAAGTGCGATGCTCGCGCCCATGAAAAACTGAAGCATAAATGTTGCTGTCATCGGACCAGATGCAACACCGCCAGAGTCAAATGCAATAGCTGTGTAGATATCTGGAACGAAGAAGGTCAAAATTAATGCAGTTGTATATCCTGGAATTAAAAACCAGAAAAGAGAAATTCCAGTGAGAACGCGAATCATGGAAAGTCCCATTGCAAGTGCAATCGCAATGGAGAGACTGCGCTTGATTACCCGGCCAGGTATAGCACCGGCACTGACTGTTTCAATTTGTTTTTCAAGAACTGCAACAGCCGGCTCAGCTGATATGATAAACCAGCCAATTGCCATGGCAAGAGGAACGAGCCACCAGACACTTTTTCCAGAGGAAAGTGCTGCACCAAGTTCTGCGCCCAGGCAGAAAATCCGATGTTAACGCCGGTCAAAAAGAGTACAAGACCAATATACGTATAAAGTAAGCCAATCATAATCTTTCCGAGATTTCTACTGTCAAGATGAAGTAGTGTAAACTGAAACAGAAAGAAAATCACGATAATTGGCAGCATAGCAATGGCAGTTTCCTTTAGATAATGTGGAATAGCATGAAGAAAGGCATATCCAATATCTGTGGTCGTGCCATAAGAAGCAGTGCTAAGATCTGCAACGGCGGCATTGTCCTTGTAGAAAAATCCAAGAATCAAAACTGCAAGAACAGGACCAATCGAGCAAAGCGCAACAAGACCAAAGCTGTCGGCTTCAGCATTTTTATCGCTTCGTACATTAGACACACCAAGTCCAAGTGCAAGGATAAAAGGAACAGTCATTGGTCCAGTTGTAACGCCACCAGAATCAAAAGCAATGCCAAGAAAATTTTTGTCAAGCAAAAAAAGCAAGCAAAAAGATTATGGCATAAAAGAAGATCAGCAGCAGGCGAAGGCGCATTCCTGTTAGAATACGCAGCATACATACGCTCATAAAAAAGCCTACTCCAGCACCAACTGTGATAAGCAGTACCGTGTTGCTGATATGAGGGACGGTCTGGGCAAGGACCTGGAGATCCGGTTCAGCGATTGTGATCGCAAAGCCCAGAAGAAAACTGACAGCAAGGATCAGTGGGAGATTTTTTGTACGTGTGAGCGCTGTTCCAATTTGATTTCCAATTGGTGTCATGGACTGCTCAGCTCCCAGCGAGAAAAGGCCCATACCGATAATCAGCATCAGGGCTCCGACAAGAAATGTCAGGAGAAGATCCGGCTGCATAGGGGAAATGTACAGGCACAGAAGAAAGACGATAATAACGATTGGTAAAACCGAAAATAATGATTCTACCACCTTTTCTGTGACTGCGGTGCGTGTTTCTCTCAGATGAATCTGTCTGATAATGATACCTCCTTTAATGTGTTTTCTTTAGTATACCAGATGACATTTGATCGCGCAACCCGCAAAAACAATTGACAGAAAGTTAACAGATGAGTATAGTTGGGAGTGGACAAAAAATGAAAAAATATATGAAAACAGAGGAGATAAATTTGATGGAAAATAAAATTTTGACAACAAATTTTCATACGCATACAACTCGATGCAACCATGCAGCTGGTGAGGACCGTCAGTATGTAGAGGAGGCAATAAAGGGTGGGCTTAAGGTTCTTGGCTTTTCAGACCATTCACCATATTTCTTTTCAGGAGATTATTACTCTACATTCCGTATGAAAAGAGAGCAGGTGCTAGGATATGTAGATTCTATTTTGGCGCTGAAGAAGGAATATAAAGATGATATTGAAATCAAGCTTGGATTCGAGACAGAGTATTATCCGAAGTATTTGACAAGCTGTTTGGAATTTACAGTCAGTATCCGGTTGATTACATCATTATGGGGCAGCATTTTGTATTAAATGAGGAAGAACATATTTATAGTGGTGAGCTGCATTATGAGGAAGATATGATGATGCGCTATGTGGATCAGGTTATTGAAGGTCTTGAGACAGGCTGCTTTACTTATCTGGCTCATCCTGATCTGCTTAATTTTGGTGGTTCTAAGGAAAACTATGAAAAGGCAGCAGATAAGTTGTGTGCTTATGCAGCAAAGAATAAGGTGCCGCTTGAAATTAATATGCTAGGTATGAGAGAGCATCGTCATTATCCTAATTTTGAATTTTTTAAGATTGCAGCCAGACATAACTGCGATATTATTTTAGGATGTGATGCGCATGAACCAAAGGATGTGTGTGATCTTGAATCAGCAAAGACTGCGCTTGAGTGGTGCCGCGAGCTTGGACTAAATAGGATTGAATATCCTGAGCTAAAGAAGCCATGCAGAAAGTAGGATGATAAAAACAAAAAGAGCCTGTCAGTGAATTGCGCAAAATAGTGCGTAATCCACTGATCAGGCTTTTATTTGTTGCCAAATGAAAGATTAAAGTGCAAGTGATCCCATTGGATCCCACGGCTCAAGCATGATTGGCTCAGAATCATACTCTGCAATGTAAGAATCAGGCAGATATTTTTTATTGACAACGATCTGGTACATATATTCGTCAAACCATTCGTCGCTCATGACATAATAGCCCTTTTTGCCAGGTGCATCGCCCCAGCTATTTTCTACGCGCCAGCGGTTTGGCTTGCCTTCTTCATCAAGGTTTACACCCTGAAATACCATTGCATGCGTCATTAAACTTTCACCATAATCAAGACGCTCAGCCTTATTCATGCCAAATGTAACACCAAGAAGTTTGTCAGTCTGATATGTATTAGTATCAAGAAGTCCCTCATCACGAGAGGAATCCTTGCCGACATCACAGCCCAAACCATACAGGAGAACCATCCTTCATCTGTGCGATTGCAGCTTTTTTAAGTTCCTCAATCGGAAGATTTAAGTAGCGAACAGGGCAGCCTTCCTTTACATTTCCGAGGAATTTCACGCTGTAGCTTCTGTGATAAGGCTTATCAGCAGTAGGAGCGTTGATTAAGCTGACATAATCATCAAGATTTAAGCCAACATATTTTTCAAAGAACGCAGTCCGGTAAGATTAGTGTCGCGTATAAATTTATCATCTTTATCAGTAACCTCAAGATCAAAAGTCTTTGGAGGTTCGCCAAGGCAGATGCAAAGAATTCGATAAATTTCTTCCATCATAGCTTCCTTCTTTTTGCGAAGCTCGTCTAAAGTGGAACCGTCAGCATAGGCCTTGCGCAGACGGCATGCATCCTCACGAAGCTTTCTTGTCAGGGCAGCTGTCATTTCGCGCGTAGCAGAGGAGCAACCGTCTCAGGCATAGCTTCCTTTGGAACAACACCATATTTGCGAACAAGATTGCATAACATATCCCACTGTCCACCATCACCAAGCGGAGCAGATAAAAGGAATGAGATAAGACGTCCCTGTGTTGGCTCATCGAGTGTTTCAAGAATGCTTTCAAGGAAATAGTTGGATTTTTCCAGCTTGTCGTAGAAAAGCGTATAGTTTTGAGATAGCTCAAAAGTCTTTAAATTTAAATTTTTCATTACCTCAAAGCGAAACGTGTTAAGTGCTGCAAACATCCAACAGCGGCCGCTTTGCTTCTGGTTTGTAATTTCACCCTGCTCAAGAGAAATGGAGTAGGAGTGACGGCTTTCGCGCTGTGCCATTGGATTTTTAGATGCTGCTAGTAGTCCGGCAGAGGTAACGGCATTCATAGCAATGTGATTAACTGGATTCGACGAAAATGCAGTGGAAAATTCAGTAAGAACTTCGTTTGTAATATCATGATTCATAATAAAACCCTTCTTTCTGCGTATTGTATACTGCTGTGTTTTGATTGTAGCACCGTACATGATTTTTTGTAAAGTATGACAAAAAAGAGTAATTTTTTCAACAACGCGATTGCATTTTTTTTATGATGCACTTTATAATGAAGAGCAAGAAACAATAATAAATATGAATATGCAAGTTTTTGATTAGGAGGAGAGAAATGATGAGGAAAACAAAAAGAAATTGGACAGCAGCAGTGTGTGTGCTTACAGCAGCACTTTTCTACAACACCTGTGTTTGCAGCGAAGGAAAAAGAGGGGAGTACTTCAAAAGCAAACACAGAGAGCATTCGACAGATGCATCAGCGAAAGACAATGGCGAGCGTACAATCATTGATCATGCAGGCAATGAGGTTACACTTCCAGAGGAAATAAACAGAATTGTTGTGACTGATACGCTTCCGCTGCCATCTGTATTGTCACTATATTTAGACAGTGCAGAAAAGCTTGTTGGAATCAGTCCAGTCAGCATGAGCGCAGCAAAAGCTGGACTTCTTGGTGAGCTGTATCCAGAGATTTTGGATGCGGATACGTCCTTCTTTGAAAACAGTGAGTTAAATATTGAAAGCTTACTGGCATTAGAGCCGGATCTAGTATTCTACAATGCGCAAAATACTGAACTTGGAGAGTCTTTGACATCTGCCGGTCTGACAGCAGTAGCGGTATCCGTTACGAAGTGGGATTACAATGCAGCAGATACGTTTGATGCGTGGATGGATTTGTTGGCAGATATCTTCCCAGAGGAAGAAGAAAAGGCAGAGGCAGCAAAGGAGTACTGCGAAAAGGTAGAAGATCAGATTGAAGAAAAGACGAAAGATATAACTGATGACGAGAAAAAGAATGTTTTCTTCCTATTTAATTACAGTGACACAGCACTTGTTACCTCAGGAAAAAATTTCTGGGGGCAGTATTGGTGTGATGCAATAAATGCAGTAAATGTAGGTGAGGAAATTGAGGCAGAGCGTTCAAATGCATCTGTCAATATGGAACAGGTTTACAGCTGGGATCCAGACATCATCTTTATCAGTAACTTCACAAAGGCAATGCCAGAGGATCTTTACAACAATACCATCGGTGACAATGACTGGAGCAGCGTTAGTGCTGTAAAAAATGAGCAGGTTTACAAGATGCCGCTTGGCGCCTACAGAAGCTTCACACCGGGAGCAGATACTCCGATGACACTGATGTGGCTTGCAAAGACAGTTTATCCTGATCTGTTTGAGGATGTTGATATGACTGAGGAAGTCGAGAATTATTATAAGGAAGTGTATAACATTGAGTTGACTGATGATCGGGTTGCACAAATGTATACACCGTCAGCAGATGCGGCAAATGGATATGGAATCAGCAAAATAAAAAAAGAAAATGGAATAACAAGGCGCAGTCTTGCGGCAGGGGTGATAACCCTTGTCGCATGTGCTGTTTCTTTGGGAATGGGGCGTTATCAATTGCACCATATGATGTGCTTCGTGCCATTTGTGATTTGTTTACTGGTTCTGATACAGTGAGCGATACTATGCGTCATGTGGTTTGCTTTGTGCGTGTACCAC
>ENA-OQAA01001382-OQAA01001382.1-human-gut-metagenome-genome-assembly--contig:-NODE-1382-length-12412-cov-1.690517_pt1 | contig 12412 bp, 21 predicted proteins | sample MGYA00242489_ERZ504515 | MGnify/ENA primary metagenome ERZ504515 (study PRJEB26092, sample SAMD00036237) | human gut metagenome | host: Homo sapiens | study: EMG produced TPA metagenomics assembly of...
ATTGAACAAGCTAGTAATTACTGGGACTGCCAGCGTTCCGTAGACGAATACCTGAATGCAGGTGTATCTGCCGACAAATTAGTGTTGGGAATTCCGTTCTACGGAAGAGCCGATTTCAATGCCGGCGGCAGCATCAATTATCGGGATATTCTCAACCTGAGTAAGGATGACGGCTATGTCATCGAAAATTGGGATACAGAAGGCAATGTCCCCTATGTCACCAAAAACGGCAGTTTCTACTGTGGTTACGACAATCCCCGCAGTATTGCCGCAAAAGGTGAATGGATATTAAAAAAATGGCATGAAAGGCATGATGTTCTGGGATTATGAAGGCGATGACACCATGGGAACTCTACGCAAAGCGCTGTGGAATGCCGTCATGAAAAAATAAGTAACTTAACACACATTCTCAGGAGGTTATTCCGGAAATTAGGGTAAGGGTAATTTTGCATATGATCTTCATTCAAGGCAAGAATACTGACGGAATAACCTCCTTTCCTCCTCCAAGACTACAAAACCTTTTTTCATTTAAGTTGTTGAAAGCACATTCATCAAAACCTAACTTAAATGAAAACAATCTTAAAAGCAATGTTTCTGTTGTGCGTAGCCGGACTTCCCTTGTCCACTATCCATGCACAAAAAAAAGAGATCATCGATGACGAAGCCCCCAACGGCATTGTCATAGTTACCATCGACAAAGCGGGCGACGAGATTATCCGCATCATGAATGAGTCACAATTGCCTTACATCCATGACCCGAAAGCTCCCCGCTTCCTATTGATGGACAAACAAGGCAAATTCGCCCTGGGTATCGGAGGGTATGTCCGTGCCACCGGCGAGTATGATTTTGGAGGTATTGTGGATGATATTGACTTTGTTCCTGCCAACATTCCAAGCATTAGTAAAATCAAAAATCAATTTCAAATGGATGCCAGTACGGCCACTATCTTTCTGAAATTAGTCGGACACACCCGGCTATTGGGTGACTTCACAGTCTATACAGCCGGAAATTTCCGAGGAGGAGACAAAACATTCCAGCTACGGAATGCTTATATGTCATTCCGAAATATAACGGTGGGATATACTTACGGCGGTTTCATGGACTTAGGCGCCCTCCCCTCCACCATTGACTTCCAGGGGCCCAACGGTGCCACGTTCTACCGCGCTACACAATTGTCATATACTTATAAAGGGCTGAAAGACTTTCGTTTCCAAGCTTCCATCGAGGCGCCTGCCGTTGACGGCACAACAAGCAGCCAATTCGAAATTGCCCAGCAACGCATGCCGGACTTCACAGCTTCGGCACAATACAGTTGGAACAGCAGCAGTCATCTGCGTGTAGGAGGTATCATCCGCAGCATGACATATACCAGCACGGAAAGGGACAAGGCTTCCAGCGTCACCGGATACGGTGTACAAGCCTCAACGACCTTTAACCTCGGTAAAAAATGGCAGGCATTCGGACAAATCAACTATGGTAAAGGTATCGGGCAATACCTGAATGACATCAGTAATCTGAACGTCGATATTGTCCCCAATCCCGAAAAGGAAGGCAAAATGCAGGCATTGCCCATGCTGGGCTGGTATGCAGGTCTACAATATAACATTTCTCCAAAGGTATTCCTTTCAAGCACTTACAGCATGTCCCGCCTTTACTCTGAAGACGGTTATCCCAACGACCTGCCAAGTACCTACCGCTACGGACAGTATTTCGTAGCCAACGTATTCTGGAACGTAACCCCGAACATGCAGGTAGGCGCTGAATATCTGCGTGGCTGGCGCACCAACTTCGACAATTCCACCAACCATGCCAACCGTATGAACCTGCTTGTACAGTATTCTTTCTAATCCAATATAAAATAAGAAAGAAGCCGCCTCAAATCGATATTTGAGACGGCTTCTTAATATATAAAGGTAGGATTGTGAAATCAGAACTTATAGTCAACACCAAGACCAAACACTTTGTTAGTACGGCTATAAACATTCTTGGTGGTTTCACTTATCTTCTTTGTATAATCATCATAGTTTGTCCAAAAATAGGCTATATTCATAGTCAAATGCTTTGTCATTTTGATGGCAGCACCAAACCCCAGTGAATAAGAGTCACATGAAAAACTTATATCACTCTGAAAATCATCAGCCAAGCCATAATCTGTACGCTGATAACCACCACTGATGGTCAGCTGTTTAGCTATATCCCATTCTGCACCAATCAAAATTTCATGTGTGCCATGCTTCAACGCTTTCTGCTTATCATTGGCCATCCCTGCCGCTTTATCAAAAAAATGGTGATATTCCAGCGTTGCACGAAGCGTAGGAGGAATTCATAACCAACAGCTGCAGTCAATAATGCAGGGATATCACTCGGAGTATTCACACCATCCTTATAGTCAGCCAAAGGATTCCCTTCATCTCCCATAGCAGTTCCCATTGCACGCACTTCAGCTTTTTTGGTTTTATTTTCGAGATTAAGACTTGTCATAAACTCGTACTTCAACCCAATATTCCATTTGCCCAACTTCACATCAGCTCCCAAGATAGGGTCAATCCCCAGCCGGTCTGGTCGCAGTCTAAATCGATACCAACCAATTCCATGCCACCATAAGTAGGAATATTACTGTGTGCTGTCGCAGTCAGAAATCCTTCATACCCACCGGTAAAATAATTCATACGTCCACCGGCAAACACACCTAACCAATCATTAACTTGATACGACAACCCCAATTGCACACCATAAATAAACTGGCTTCCATCCATTGCACTATTGATAGAATACATATTGGGAGTGATTTGACCACCCGAAATAGTATGGACTTGTCCCATCACCATTGAATCGAACATACCCAAACCATCATCAAACGATGCCTTACCGCCACCACCTACAACAGCAAAGCTACCGGAAATAGTCCAGTCTCCTTTTTTATATGCACCTTGAAAACTAGGAATGAAAGGAGCAGAAGCTTTTCCTTTATAATAACGTGTATTCCCATCTTCAATAAACAAGGGAAATGTCGCTTTTATGTTACGGGTCTGATAAGCACTTTGTCCATTCAAAGACAAATAGAGACCATCTTCCGGCAAGAAGGCCAAACCGGCCGGATTAGAATAGACACCGTCAATATCAATGGAAGCACCACGCGCTAACATTCTAAGAAAAGATACATGCTGATTTGTATTTGTTAGGATACCACCCGCAAAAGTTGGAATTGAAACGATTAACATCGCAATGCCAATCAACGAAAATTTTCTCATCTAAATCTTTTTTAATTGTTTTCGGGCGCAAAGGTACAATAATATTGCACATGAAAAAAGAATTTTGTGCATAAAGTTATCCTAATATAGAACTTTAATTGAAATACCAAATAGTTTCTGATGAAACAAATAGAAATAATTATCATTTTATGAATCCTTCCGGCCACTGAACCATATCAACTTTCCACTTGTTATCTCCCTATAATTATGTAACATTTTAAAAAACAACAAATCCCATGGCATACACTATCGCATTTTTTGGCAGCAAACCTTATGATGAAGCATCTTTCAACGAAAAAAACAAGGAATATGGTTTTGAGCTCCGCTACTATAAAGGGCATCTTAACAAGCACAACGTTATTTTAACCCAAGGAGTAGACGCAGTCTGTATTTTCGTGAACGACACGGCCGATACCGAAGTTATCCGTCTGATGGCAGACAACGGCGTGAAATTATTGGCGTTGCGCTGCGCCGGCTACAACAATGTAGATTTAAAGGCAGCTGCCGACCGTGGCATTACCGTAGTGCGTGTCCCTGCTTACTCCCCTTATGCCGTAGCAGAATATACCGTTGCCCTGATGTTATCCCTCAACCGTAAAATTCCACGTGCTACCTGGCGGACACGAGACGGAAACTTCTCGCTGCACGGACTTCTGGGCTTCGACATGTACGGAAAAACTGCAGGCATCATCGGCACGGGAAAAATAGCCAAGAAACTGATATGTATCCTGCGTGGATTCGGCATGAATATTCTTGCTACGACCTCTATCCCGACTATAATTTCGCCCGTGAACATCAAGTGTATATACCAGCCTGGATGAGCTATATCACAATTCGGATATCATCTCCCTGCACTGCCCGCTGACTGAACAGACCAAATATCTCATCAACGACTATTCCATCAGTAAAATGAAGGACGGAGTAATGATTATCAATACCGGACGTGGACAACTCATCCATACCAACGCCCTGATTGAAGGACTAAAAAACAAGAAAATCGGCTCTGCCGGCCTGGATGTGTACGAAGAGGAAAGCGAATACTTCTATGAAGACCAATCGGACAAAATCATTGATGACGATACCCTGGCGCGGCTACTGTCCTTCAATAATGTCATCGTCACTTCGCACCAGGCCTTTTTCACACGCGAGGCACTGGCAAACATTGCTTCGACAACCTTGCAGAACATCAAAGATTTTATGAACCATAAGCCACTGGAGAACGAGGTCAAGGCATAGTCCCCACTCATTTATAAATTCTTAGACATCGGTTTTTAAACTTTATAGCTTTCCAAAGCGTTACTAGTACATAAACCATTTTAAGAAAAGGAATAAATTATAAAAAAAGTTATAGACAAATCAGACAGCAGAGGTCATTCCCTATATGATTGGCTTGACAGCCACCACACCTTCAGTTTCGACGAGTATTACAATCCCCGCCGGATGAATTTCGGCGCCTTGCGTGTACTGAACGACGACCGTGTGGCTCCGGGAAAGGGCTTCGGCACACATCCTCATAAAAATATGGAAATCATCTCCATTCCCCTGAAAGGGAAACTGAAACATGGGGACAATCATCAGAACAGCCGCATCATCATTCCGGGAGATATACAAACCATGAGCGCGGCACCGGCATCTACCACAGCGAAATGAACGGCAGTGACACTGAAGCGGTAGAATTCCTGCAAATCTGGGTGATGCCCGAAAAGCTGAACACACCACCCGCATACCAGGACTTCGACGTACGTCCACTCCTGCGCAAAATGAAATGGACACTAATAGTATCCCCTGACGGCGATGCTCCTGCCAGACTGCTACAACAGACCTGGTTCTCTATCGGTGAAATAGAAGCCGGAAAGAAGATTGACTACCACATGCACCAATCGCATTCCGGTGTATACATCTTCGTAATGGAAGGTGAAGTCAAAGTGGACGGCACAATACTCTCACGCCGTGACGGAATGGGAGTATACGAAACCGGCAGTTTTGAGCTGGAAACATTGAAAGACTCTCACATTCTCTTCATAGAAGTACCGATGTAGCGTGCTTTTGCATAAAATAACAGCTTAAACCGGAAGTTTGTGTAGCGTTTTTTGTAATATTGCGCTATAATTCAATCCGTAAATGAAACTTGATTACATCTACCATAGCGGCTTCGCGATTGAAGCGGACGGAGTGACGGTCATTATCGATTACTATAAAGATTCCTCGGAAGAGGTTTTCAATAAAGGTATCGTGCACGACTATCTCTTGGAAAAGCCGGGCTTACTCTACGTACTATGCTCGCATTTCCATCCCGACCACTTCAATCGCGAAGTTCTTTCATGGAAAAACTGCGGCCCGACATCCGCTACATATTCTCCAAAGACATCCTGAAGCACCGCCGCGCCTCAGCGGAAGATGCCACCTACATCAATAAGGGCGACACCTACGAAGACGAACATATCCGTATCCAGGCCTTCGGTTCTACCGATGTGGGTATCTCCTTCCTGATAGACCTGCAGGGCAGACGGCTGTTCCATGCCGGTGACCTGAACAACTGGCACTGGAGCGAGGAATCTACTCCGCAGGAAATACGCAAGGCCGAAGGTGACTTTCTGGCCGAAGTGAGAGAGCTGCAGCAAACTGCACCTGCCGTAGATGTAGCCATGTTTCCGGTGGACAGCCGTATCGGAAAAGATTATATGCGTGGAGCAGAACAATTCGTGGAACGAATAAAAATCACTATATTTGTACCGATGCACTTCAGCGAAGATTATCAGGGAGCAACGCCTTCCGGCAGTTTGCCGAGAGCAAGGGATGCCGCTTTCTGAGCATTGCACACCGTGGTGAAAGTTTCGAACTCCCCAACTTGTAGCCCATAATTCGTAAATTAATAATTAAAACACATACTATTATGAAAAATTTGACACAACTTCTTTTTACACTGTTTTGCCTTTGTTTGCCGGCCATGATGCAGGCGCAGGATAAGGACGACAGTAAATATCTGGCCGGTGCTGTTCCCGAGGTGGACGGTAAAGTGGTATTCACCAAAGAATTCAGCATCCCCGCATGTCTCAGGATGAAATCTACGAACGTCTGCTCGGCTGGATGGATGCCCGTCTGAAAGAGAATGAAAATACCAGCCGTGTAGTATTCTCAGACAAAGAGAAAGGACAAATTGTAGGTATCGGGATGAATGGATTGTATTCAGTTCTACGGCTCTGTCATTAGACCGTACCAAAATCCTTTACCAGCTGACTGTGACCTGCCAACCCGAAAAGAGCGTGCTCGAAGTAGAAAAGATACGGTTTAACTACCGCGAAGGAAAAGAAAAATATACCGCCGAGGAGTGGATTGTAGACAAGTATGCCTTGAACAAGGCGAAGACCAAACTGGTACGCGGACTTGCCAAGTGGCGCAGAAAAACCGTAGACTTCGTTGATGACCTTTGCCTGGGAGCAGCAGAAGCATTGAGCGCCACCACTGCCAAAGCTCCGGTAGAAGAAAAGAAGGAAGAAAAGAAAGAGGTGAAAGCTGTCGTCAATTCCGGTCCGACGGTAATCACCCCGAAGAAACAAGTTACCGTGGAACCTGCCCAGGCTGCTGAAAAGGCATCCGAAGGCATCGTGAAAGATGCCCAAGTCATCAAAGTGCCCCAAGTCAAGAAACCTGCCGCACTGGTTCCTGCCCAAAAGAGCCAGCAGCAAGAATACAAGACCATAGCCCCCGAGCAATTGTCAGCCGATGCCATCCAGACCGGAGCAGGCAAATTGGTTATCGTCATCGGCCAAGAGCCTTTCAACATGACCATGATGACAGCAAACTCCGGAGGTTCTTTGGGCAAAGTCAACGGCAAACCAGTTGTATTCAGCATACTGTCGCCCGACCAACCGTATGAACAAATGGAAAAAGCAGAAAGCTATACCATCCGTTCTATCCTACGGGACAGACAGAGCCTACGGTCATTCTGGAATGTAAGAAGCTGCCTTCACCGGCAACGATGGAAGGTATGCCACGCACGTATGTAGGCGAAATTCTGAAAGCAATGGTCAAATGACCGCACACGCAGACTGCAAATTGTAAATAATCAAATCAGGAATAAACAAATGGAAATAAAAAGTAAATTCGACCATTTTAATATCAATGTCACCAACCTGGAACGTAGCATCGCATTCTACGAAAAGGCACTGGGGCTGAAAGAACATCATAGGAAAGAGTCGTCCGACGGCTCTTTCACTTTGGTCTATCTGACCGACGGCAGTACCGGCTTTCTGCTGGAACTGACCTGCTTGAAGGAGCACCCACAAGCCTACGAATTAGGAGAGAACGAGAGTCACCTCTGCTTCCGCGTATCCGGCAATTACGACGCCATACGCCAATACCATAAGGAAAACGGATGGGTATGCTTCGAAAACACTGCAATGGGACTGTACTTTATCAATGACCCGGATGACTATTGGATTGAGGTACTGCCGGAGAAATGATATTTTACATCACTAAAACAACGAAATATATGAGTATAGAAGAAGCGATGATGGGTGGTATTGTCTTCAAAGGCAAAAAGGACAAACCTAAAGAAGAAAACAAGATAAAGACCAAAGCCAAGAAGAAAACCTACATTACCGGGCAACACGGTTCCGCCTCAGCCAAAATGAAAGCAGAAATCCGCCGCAAACGCGCTAACAGACATAAGAAATGATAAATACAGCCTTATTGCCTGCCGACAAGGACCCGATGGGCGCAGCCCATAGCCGATTACTTTAAACGGTATAAAGCCGACCGCCTACGCGTGTTCTCTTCACAATTCGATGAGGACGAAATTCCCGTCGAAGAGCTATTCCGCACAGAAAAGCAAATGCCCTTGCTGGAGCGTACTGCTCTGCAAATGGCGACCGGAAAGATTCTGGATGTGGGTGCCGGTAGCGGTTGCCATAGCCTTACCTTGCAAGAAGCCGGAAAAGAGGTCCATGCCATCGACATTTCCCCGCTTTCCGTGGAAGTGATGAAGCAGCGAGGTGTGCGTAGCGTGTCACAAACCAATCTGTTCAATGAACAGTTTGCCGATGAATACGACACTATCCTGATGCTGATGAACGGTTCCGGCATTATCGGAAAGTTGGAGAATCTGCCTGATTTTTTCCGGAAGATGAAGCTACTGCTCCGGCCTGGAGGCTGTGTTTTAATGGATTCCAGCAACCTGAGCTATCTGTCGAAGAGGAAGATGGCAGTATTGTTATCAACCTTGCCGGTGATTACTACGGAGAGGTAGACTTCCAGATGCAATACAAGAATGTCAAAGGCGACTCCTTTGACTGGCTCTATATCGACTTTCAGACCCTGAGCATCTATGCTGCCGAAAACGGCTTCAAAGCAGAGCTGGTGAAAGAGGGTACACATTATGACTATCTTGCCAAACTATCCCGACAAGCATAAAAGTGAAGTGCCCCCTAAAAGTTTTTGTCTAACTTTTAGGGGGCACTTCCTTTTTATATCTTGCCTATTCCTACTATTCAGAAAGCATTCCGTCAATCTCCTTCACCAGAGAAGCAAATTCTTCAGGGTTATACAGACGTGTCAGCTTCACAATACGCCCTTCCTTATCAATCAGGACATTGCGTGTGATACCTGCCTTGCGGAGCGCATACTTCGCAAATATATCCGCTCCCGGGTCCAGACCCAAAGGATAGGTCACTCCGGTTGACTTACCAAAAGCAATCACTTTCTCCAACGGCTCGTCACGGTCGATGCCAATCAGCATAAAATCCGGATTCGACTTATGCCTCAGCCATATATCCTTCTCAATGAAAGGCATCTCCTTACGGCATACCCCACACCAACTCGCGGTAAACTGCAACATGACCACCTTCCCACGAAGTCCCGAAAGGGTAATGCTTTTCCCATCCGTCAGCTTCACTGTAAAATCTGGAGCATCTCCCTACCTTAACGATGTAGCCGGTACTGTCCGCCACTACATCCTGCGCCTTGCCTGCCATGCTGCACATAGCAAACAGACAGAAAATCAGAAATCCAACTTTTTTCATTTTATTCAATCTTTAATAAGTAAGCTGTAACTATTCAGCGAATGATATTTTATAGAATGGGCAAACAATTCCCTATAACAAAAAACTCCGAAACACTTTTAAAAAGCAGTTTCGGAGTTTTATTCTTCGAGGTACCTGGCAGATTCGAACTGCCGTACACGGTTTTGCAGACCGCTGACTAAGCCACTCATCCAAGGTACCGGTTCTTACAAGAACTCTTTATTTCTCGTTTGCGGATGCAAAGGTAGCACTTTTTTTGAAACTACCAACTATCCGCAACAACTTTTCTTCTTTTTTTTCGTCACTCCACTGCACTCCGCACGCTTCTTATCATACAAATTCTTTAGTTCACAGCCACTTGCACAACTATCACACGGATTACCATTTTCTTTGACCCGATGAGAAAAAGAATAAATACTCATGCCAATCCGCACAGCGCAGAGCAACAACAATAAGGCTACTACCCACTCCTGCCAACTATTCATCATAAAAACAGACCTCCTATCTGATAAATTGCGAAAGACATCAGCCAGGCCAGCGCAGTAGTATAAAGCCCCGCAAACACGGCCCACTTCCAACTGCCCGACTCCCCTTTAATGGCTGCCAACGTGGCGATGCACGGAAAATAAATCAGCACAAACACCATGTAACCGAAAGCCACCAGGGGCGTTATCGGAATGCGTTCACCCAAGCTTGCGGCATCTGCCTCAGCATCGTCGGCATAAAGCACTCCGAGCGTGCTTACACCAGCTCCTTGGCGCCCACGCCGGAAAGGATGCCGATGCCCAGCTTCCAGTCGAATCCCAACGGTTCGATGACCGGTTCCATGGCTTTACCAATCCGGCCGATGTTAGGAATTCTCCTGCTGTTCCGTCACACTTTCATATTCATCGTGGTTGGGATAATATCCCAATGCCCAGATAACGATGGATGCCACCATAATGATGCCTCCCATCTTGCGGAGATACTGCGCCCCCTTCTCCCACGTATGGCGGAAGATGGCCTTGGACGTCGGCATACGATAAGGCGGCAGCTCCATGACAAACGGCGTATCGTCTCCTTTCACCAGAAAGCGGCAGAAAAGACGTGCCATGACCACTGCCAACAGAATGCCGATGGCATAGATTACTAACAGCACAAAGCTCGCATTGTTCGGGAAGAAGGCGCCTACCAGCAATAAATAGATGGGTAGACGAGCGCTGCACGACATCAGCGGATTGATGAGCATCGTCACCAGACGGCTCTTGCGGTTCTCAATGGTACGCGAAGCCATAATGGCGGGCACATTACACCCAAAGCCCATAATCAGCGGAATGAAAGACTTTCCATGCAGCCCCATTTTATGCATAATCTTATCCATAATGAAAGCGGCACGTGCCATATAGCCCGAGTCTTCCATCAAGGAAATAAAGAAATAGAGCAACAGAATATTCGGCAGGAAAACAATGACACCGCCCACACCTCCGATAATACCATCCACCAGAAGGTCCTTCAGCGGTCCTTCGGACATGTTGTTGCGTATCAGGTCGCCCAATTCGCCTACCAGCCATTCAATCCCCTGCATAGGATAGTCGCCCAGCACAAAGGTGCCTTCGAACATCAGATAAAGGAAAAGGAAGAAAATGGGATAGCCCCATACGCGGTGGGTAACGATTGAGTCTATGATTTGAGTGGTCCGCGACGTATCCTGATGATTGTCCACATAGGTCTCGCGCAGGCACCGGCTATAAAACCATACTTGGCATCGGTGATGGCCTGCTCGCTCTCCTCGTTCACCACCTCGGCAATCCGTGCCTCTTCCCGGTCGCGGACGGCAAGAATCTCCTTTCCATTGGGCAACTCTTCCACAATCTTTTTCAAGTCTTCGTCGTTCTCCAGCAACTTGATGGCAAGGAAACGCGTGGAATATTTGTGGCGGATGTTCTCATTGACGCTGATGACGCGCTTCACCTCCTCAATGCTACGTTCCAGCTCGGGACCGTGATTGATATGGATATGACGGTAGAAGCCACGCGGCTGTTCTATCTCTTCTTTATGGCTGCCGAAGTCATGGTCGGAACATACTCCTGATGCCAGCTGCGAAGGTCACTCAATATCTCGCTGCGCATCCTGCCCTTATGGTCGAGGAAGTCGCCGCCTTCGTAAATATTGATAATCACATGGAACAGCTGTTCAATGCCTTTTCCGCTACGGCTGACCGTAGGCAACATCGGAACTCCGAACAACTGGCTGAGCTTCACATAATCCAGCGTGTTTCCACTGGCTTCCAGCTCATCGTACATGTTCAGTGCAATCACCATGCGCACGTTCATGTCAATCAGCTGGGTGGTGAGATAGAGATTGCGTTCCAGGTTGGAAGAGTCCACAACATTGATAATGATATCCGGCGTTTCATTGATAATGTGCCGGCGGACATAGATTTCTTCAGGGGAGTAGCCGAGAGGAATAGTTCCGGGAAGGTCGACAATACGGAAGTGGTAACCTTGGAAATCAAAATACCCCTCCTTGGCATCTACCGTAACGCCACTGTAATTGCCCACATGCTCGTGCGAACCGGAAGCGATGTTGAAAAGAGAAGTTTTACCACAGTTGGGATTTCCCACCAAAGCCACATTTATGGTGCGGCGTTTGCCGAGGGCCAGTTGCTTCAGCTCATCTTCGCCCAGATGCATGTTTTCGCCCAACCCCTCGTGGTAATCGGGCTGCACAGCCTGCTCCTTAGCTTCCTGCTCACTGATAATCTCTATCATCTCAGCCTCCTGCCGACGAAGAGAAATCTCATATCCCATTACTTTGTATTTGATAGGGTCGCGTAGTGGGGCATTCAGCAAGACCTCCACTGTTTTACCTTTAATAAATCCCATTTCCACAATCCGTTTGCGGAAACACCGTGTCCCAGCACTTTTACGATTACACTTTTTCACCGGTATTCAATTCGGACAAACGCATAGTCTTTCTGCCTTTCTTTTCTATTTTGGGGGCAAAGATAATACTTATGTCCGCAAGGCACAAATAATTTAGAATGTTTTTAAATAAGAGACACTAAACAATAATGCCCAGAAGGCAGAACACTACTTCCAGAGATACTAAATCGTAACTTCACCACACCTTTGTTCTTTTCTTACCACAGCTGTGGTAAG
>ENA-OQAA01001383-OQAA01001383.1-human-gut-metagenome-genome-assembly--contig:-NODE-1383-length-12405-cov-1.225933_pt1 | contig 12405 bp, 18 predicted proteins | sample MGYA00242489_ERZ504515 | MGnify/ENA primary metagenome ERZ504515 (study PRJEB26092, sample SAMD00036237) | human gut metagenome | host: Homo sapiens | study: EMG produced TPA metagenomics assembly of...
CTGCCTTTTGCACGGAGGATAGTAAGGTCTCCCCGGCGGACGGCATCGGCGGCGAGAATGGAGGCGAAGATGTCTCCGGTGCCGGGACGGGATGCTCCGGGCAATGGGGGTGGAAACAGTGTATAGACGCGTCATCCCATAGGAAGTTCACCAGAGAATCGCCCTGCCGGATCCCGGTGATGACGATGGAGACAGTGCCAACGGAACTCCCGTCAGAACCACTGGCAGTAATGCCCGTGGAGGCTTCGTCGGATGTAATGGAAGCTGTTTGACAGATGTCAGTCAGCCGTTCACACAATCCGGACAGCTCCTGCATCGTCCATTCCCTATCCTTCCAGGGAGTCCCGGTCAGCAGGCAGGCTTCCGTGATATTCGGCGTGATAATATCCGCCAGAGGCAGCAGCTCCTTCATCTTCTGAACATGGGTCTCTGTAATGGAGGAGTAGGCCCTGCCGTGGTCTCCCATGACCGGATCCAGCAAAAACAGGGGCGGCCGGAACATTTCCACGAACCCCCGTACAATGTCGATCTGCTCTTCATTTCCTAAGAATCCACAGTATAACCCATCGAAGGTAAGTCCCAGTTCGTTCCATACTTTTATATATCTCGCATATGAGAGGTGTAGTCATCAAAATGGCAGAGAGGAAATCCCAAATGGTTCGATAAAACAGAAGTAGGCACAGGGCATACCTGTACCTTCATTACGCTGATCACGGGCAGGGACACGGTGGTGGAGCAGCGTCCGAAACCGGCAATATCGTTGATCATAGCAAGGCGGGGAACGAAATCCCCGCCCTTTTGTGCATTTCTATCAGAAGTATCGAAATTAGATGTCATGGAATAATCCTGCTTTCTTCAGTGCCGGACGAAGTGCCAGATAGAATACGGAAGCACAGATCACAGCAACGATGGCGTTGACACCGGTAGTTACGGTGCTGATCTTGGCAAGAGCCTTGGAAATATCCTGAGGCACACCCAGCAGGTACATTTTATAGAAGTAACCAACCAACGGATCCGCTACCACGTTAAATGCCATACCGCAGGCAGAAGCAAGAATCGTTACGCCGGTCACATATTTTACGGAATGCTCTTTGCTCAGATGGAAGATCTTGTGAGCAACCAGTCCTACGATCAGACCGATGCACAATTTTAATAAGAAGGTCTTGGGGGCACTGGTTACATAAGCGGTGGTCAGATCGGCGATGGTCATGCCGATGGCACCGGCAAGTCCGCCCCAGTAACCGCCCAGCAGCAGAGCTGCCAGTACGCAGAATACATTGCCCAGATGGAATGCGGTCTTCTCGGGACCCACGGGAATGTCGATCTTGAAGAAAGCAAATCCGATATAGCACAGAGCTGCTAACAGACCTGCCTGCGCCAGCTTCTTCACATCCGCCTTCTGTGCGGGAATTACGCCTGCGATGGCATTGTACAATCCCTTGGCAGTTAACAGGATAGCGAAGAATACCAGAACCAGGCTATAGGAGTAAGGACGCTCTGCGGACAGCTTCTGGTCGGACAGAGTGGACTTCGAAGCGGTCAATTCATCCTTCTGCGCATTCAGGGAATCCAGATCACCGTCTGCTGTGCCGCCGGTGACTGCCTCGATGGAAGCTTCTACTTCCTCCAGCTGTGCCTTGACATCGCTTAACTGGCTGCCATAAGCAACGGATTCCTGATAACTGTTATTGTGGGTAATGACTGCCAGGACGATTCCCAGGATCAGGAGAATGGCTCCCGCAATCAATACACCGTATGATTTTTTCTTTTCCATGATGATGATCTCCTCTTTTAATTTCTTTTTCATAATTCCCATTTGTTCGGTGGGATATGTTAGGATTCAGTGTATAGAAAAAGTGGCTTGCTTAAAAGAGCCAGAATATGTTTTTTTTACCATGCCAGTTTATACATGAAAACCATACATCTGAAGGAAAATTATGCAGGAAAACAAGATTTCCTTGACAAAGTCGGAATTTCTGTACTATATTTTTTATTAGTAATTAACCAAATCCAAAAGGCAAATGACGAAGAGGAGTAACACATTTCCCCTTACCAGAAGAGAGCGGCTGCATGTATGCGCTGGAAGGCTGCTTCAAGACAGGAGTGTGAAGGTAGCTTCAAGCCGGAGAGCTGAGACCGGATATCCCGGGCGTAAGTTTTCACGAGTTATCCCCGTTACCGGATAGGACTTTGTAAGAAGTCACGAGGCAGCGCAAGCTGTGAACAAAGGTGGTACCGCGTTATTGACGCCCTTTGCTGACGAGAGTCGGCAAAGGGCTTCTTTAGTTTCAGGAGAATTTAAGGAGGACAAAATGAGCAAAGAATTAGCCAAGACCTATGACCCCAGCGGCATAGAAGACAGACTGTATCAGAAGTGGCTTGACAAAAAGTATTTCCATGCGGAGGTAGATCACAGTAAAACTCCCTTCACTATCGTGATCCCGCCTCCAAATATCACAGGACAGCTCCACATGGGTCATGCATTGGACAACACCATGCAGGATATCCTGATCCGTTATAAGAGAATGCAGGGCTACAATGCACTGTGGCAGCCCGGCACCGACCATGCAAGTATCGCTACCGAGGTCAAGATCATCCAGAAGCTGAAGGAAGAAGGCATCGACAAGCACGATCTGGGACGTGAAAAGTTCTTAGAGAGAGCCTGGGAGTGGAAGAAGGAATACGGCGGACGTATTATTAGTCAGCTGAAAAAGCTGGGCTCTTCCTGCGACTGGGACAGAGAGCGTTTCACCATGGATGAGGGATGCAACAAGGCTGTGACCGAAGTGTTCGTGAAGATGCACGAAAAAGGCTACATCTACAAGGTGCCCGTATCGTTAACTGGTGTCCCGTATGTAATACCTCCATCTCCGATGCAGAGGTAGAATATCAGGAGCAGGCAGGACATTTCTGGCACATCAAGTATCCGCTGATGAACGAGGACGGAACGCCCAGCACCACAGAGTTTCTGACCTTTGCAACTACCCGTCCCGAGACCATGTTAGGTGATACCGCAGTAGCCATCCATCCCGATGATGAGCGTTACACCCATCTGCATGGCAGAAAGGTACTGCTTCCTATCGTAAACCGTGTGATCCCTATCGTTGAGGATGCTTATGTAGACAGAGAGTTCGGTACCGGTGTCGTTAAGATCACCCCCGCTCATGACCCCAATGACTTTGAGGTGGGCAAGCGTCATGATCTGCCTGTGATCAATACTCCTGAACGATGATCCACCATCAATAAAAACGGCGGCAGGTTCGAGGGCATGGACCGTTACGAAGCAAGAAAAGCCATCGTGGAAGAACTGGATCAGATGGGGCTGTTAGTAAAGATCGAAGACCATGTACACAACGTAGGTACCATGACCGTTGTAAGACCACCATCGAGCCTATGGTAAAAGACCAGTGGTTCGTTAAGATGGATGAATTGATCAAACCTGCAAGAGAAGCAGTGAAAAAGGGCGAGATCAAGCTGATCCCCGAGCGTATGGAGAAGAACTATTTCAACTGGACGGATAACATCCGCGACTGGTGTATCAGCCGTCAGCTGTGGTGGGGACACAGGATTCCCGCATATTACTGCGATGACTGCGGTGAAGTAGTCGTAGCCAAGGAGATGCCGAAGGTATGTCCCAAGTGCGGCTGCACCCACTTTACACAGGATCCCGATACGCTGGATACCTGGTTCTCCTCGCACTGTGGCCTTTTGAGACCCTGGGCTGGCCGGAGCAGACCGAGGATCTGAAGTATTTCTATCCTACCGATGTCCTGGTAACCGGTTATGATATCATCTTCTTCTGGGTGATCCGTATGATCTTCTCCGGATACGAGCAGATGGGAGAGAAGCCTTTCAAGACCGTATTGTTCCACGGACTGGTACGTGACAGTCAGGGACGGAAAATGTCCAAATCTCTGGGCAATGGTATCGATCCTCTGGAGATCATCAGCCAGTACGGTGCCGATGCACTGCGTCTGACCCTGATCACCGGCAACGCACCGGGCAACGACATGCGTTTCTACTATGAGAGAGTAGAGAACAGCCGTAACTTCGCCAACAAGGTATGGAATGCTTCCCGTTTCATCATGATGAACATGGAGCAGGCACTGGAGAAGACCGGAAAAGATATCACCACCCTGCGGCAGCAGATTTACAGCCCGTAGATAAGTGGATCCTGTCCAAGTTAAATACTCTGGTAAAAGATGTGACCGACAACATGGATCACTTCGAGCTGGGTATCGCCGTACAGAAGGTATATGACTTATCTGGGATGAGTTCTGTGACTGGTACATCGAGATGGTAAAACCCCGTCTGTACAGCACCGACGATGCAGTCAGCCAGAATGCGGCACTGTGGACGCTGAAGACTGTCCTGATCGACGCCCTGAAGCTGTTACATCCTTACATGCCGTTCATCACTGAGGAGATCTTCTGCACCATTCAGAATGAAGAAGAGTCCATCATGATCAGCAAGTGGCCGGAGTACAGCGAGGATCGTGCATTCCCCGCAGAGGAGAAGGCCATCGAAACCATCAAGGAAGCCGTTCGCGGTATCCGCAACATCCGTACTGAGATGAACGTAGCACCCAGCCGTAAGGCAAGTGTGTATGTAGTCAGCGAAAATGACGAGATCCGCAGGATTTTTGAGGAGGGTAAGCTGTTCTTCGCAAGCCTTGCTTATGCGAATGAGATCATGATCCAGGCTGACAAGACCGGAATCGCAGAGGATGCGGTATCCGTAGTGATCCCCGGTGCAACCCTGTACATTCCGTTTGCAGAGCTGGTAGACATCGCACAGGAGATCGAGCGACTGAAGAAGGAGCAGAAGAGACTGGAAGGCGAGCTGTCACGTTCCAGGGGAATGCTGTCCAATGAGAGATTCCTGTCCAAGGCTCCCGAAGCGAAGATCGCAGAGGAGAAGGAAAAGCTGGCAAAATACGAGCAGATGATGGAACAGGTGACAAAGCGCTTAGAACAGCTGGCATGATCTGCAACGAAACGTACAGAATAAAAAGAACGTAAAGCATAAGGAATACGATGAGATTCGGTAATGACATGATAACGTTTGAAGAAGCGGTGGCATATCTGAAGGATATGCCCCGCTTTTACTGTTAAAAAAAAATCCTGCGGACAGCAGGGACCTTAAAATGGTTTTTAAAAAAACTCGGAAATCCGGAGAAGGATCTGCGGATCATTCATGTGGCGGGCACCAATGGAAAAGGCTCCGTCTGTGCCTACATGAGTTCGATCCTGCGGGAAGCAGGCTATCGCACGGCTGTATTCACTTCACCTCATCTGGTGGATATGCGGGAGCGTTTTGCCGTGAATGGTGAAATGATCTCAGAGGAAGCTTTTTTACAGGAGTTTCTTGCGGTATGGGACGCTTTGCAGGAGACCAATTCTGCTAATACTGGGGACGGGCAGCGAGGGGAAGAAGCGCCACAGGAATTCGTTCTCAACTTTTATGAATACCTATTCTGCATGGCATTACTCTGTTTTGCAGAAGAAAAACCGGATTATTGCATCATTGAGACCGGCCTGGGCGGAAGACTGGATGCCACGAATTATGTGGACAATAAGCTCCTGACCGTCATTACGCGGATCAGTCTGGATCATGTACAGTATCTGGGAGACACCACAGCGAAGATCGCTGCGGAAAAGGCAGGGATCCTGCGCCCCGGTGTTCCGGTGGTGTATCTGGACGGGGATGCGGATGCCAGTGCGGTAATTTGCCGCAAAGCGTCAGAACTTGGTGCGATACAGATACCGGTTGTCGAAAAAGGACTATACTTTCCTTGGATTTCGGAAGAAATACATTGATTTTTCCTTGCGCTCTGAGTATTATAATTATATTAGCTTACTTTGCATACCATTGCACGCTACCAGATGGAAAATGCGGCATTGGCAGTGCGGGCCGTGGAAGTGCTGTTTCGCAGTACGGACATGCCTGACGGCAGAATGTGTGCCGCATCCGGGTGTCCCACTGTGGAAGAGATCCGACAGGGAATCCTTGGCTGCTTCTGGCAGGGACGCATGGAAGAAGTACTTCCGGAGGTGTACGTGGATGGTGCGCATAATGACGACGGCATCCGGGCTTTTCTGGATACCGTGGAACAGGACGGCTGCACGGAGGGCAGGAGACTGTTATTTGGTGTGGCGGCGGATAAGGATTGCAGGCATATGATACAGAGGGTGATCACGTCGGGATTATTCGACCGGATCGCTTTTACGCATATGCGGACGGCGAGGTCGCTTTCGCTGGAAGAACTGAAAGGTTTACTGGCAGCTTATCCGGAAGACCGGTTTACTATGTATACGGAAGCGGATACGGCACTGCGGACGGAAGTCTCGGGCAGACAGCCAGGAGAACGGCTCTATATCGCGGGAAGCCTGTATCTTGTCGGGGAAATAAAGGAGTCTTTGGACCATGATCAATTTTGAAGAAGAACTGAAGAAATTTCATCCCAGTCTGGAAGTGGAAGAGCTGAGGAAGCTATCTACAATCAGGATCTGACCGATGCGGCGGATCTGTTGGTGAAAATGATAAAAGAATCCGAAGAAAAAGAAGAGAAATAAGGAGGGAGAGCATGTTTTGTTATAACTGCGGCTGCCATCTGTCAGAGCACGATTTCTGTACGTCCTGCGGAGCAGATGTATCCCTCTACAAGAAGATCATGTGTATGTCCAACCGTTTCTACAATGACGGTCTGGAGAAAGCAGGAGTACGGGATCTCACAGGTGCGATCAACAGCTTACGGCAGAGCCTGAAATTTAATAAGAACAATATCGAAGCCAGAAATCTGCTGGGACTGGTGTATTTTGAGACCGGAGAGGTCGTTGCGGCACTGAGCGAATGGGTCATCAGCAAAAATATGCGGCCTGAGAAAAATATCGCGGACGATTACATCAATATGCTGCAGTCCAATGCGGCCCGCCTGGATGCCATTAACCAGACCATCAAGAAATACAATCAGGCACTGGTCTATTGTAATCAGGACAGCAAGGATCTGGCTATCATCCAGCTGAAAAAGGTACTGTCCCTGAACCCGAAGTTCATCCGGCACATCAGCTGTTAGCCCTGCTTTATATGGACAGTGAACAGTGGGACAGAGCGGAGAGAGAACTGCGTAAGTGCATGGACATCGACCGCAACAATACGCTGACCCTGCGGTATCTGAAGGAAGTTGAGATACAGCTGACTCCGGACGAGAATAGCAAGCAGACCGGACGCCGGAAGAAGGATGATGCGGTTCGCTACCAGAGTGACAATGAGATCATCATTCAGCCTTTGAATGTGAAGGAGCAGAAGAGTGCAGGTCTCTCTTCCCTGATCAATATTGCCATCGGTCTGATCATTGGTCTGGCCGTGATGTATTTTCTGGTGGTTCCGGCAGCGGTATCCAATGCCAACAATGAGGCCCAGAAGACCATCACCGACATCGGCAATCAGTTAGACACCAAGACCTCCCGGATCCAGGAACTGGAGACCCAGATGCAGGCACTGCAGACAGAGAATGATACGCTGAATCAGGAACTGCAGGGGTATGTGGGAACCGACGGTACGCTACAGACCATCGACAGCCTGTTAGCGGCAGCCACCACATATCTGGAGACGCAGGATATTACCCAGACGGCGGCTAACCTGGAAAGCATTTCGGCATCCGTGGATGTGGACAGTACTTCCGAAGCATTCCAGAAGCTGTACAAGACGTTGCTTGGCCTGATCGGGCCGCAGCTGTCCGCACAGTATTATGAGACAGGCTACAATGCTTACCGCAGCGAGGATTACGCGACGGCCATCGAGAACCTGTCCAAGGCAGTCATTTACGATGAGACCAACAAGGATGCCTGGCTGAGCCTGGGCAACTCTTACCGTAAGAGTGACGATGCCCAGAATGCCATCACCACCTATGACAAGATCATAGAGCTGTTCCCGGATACGGAGACGGCCAGAAGTGCCCAGAGATATCGTTCCCAGCTGGCAGAGAATACGGCACAGTAGGGAAGAACAATATACCATCAGACAATGACACACAACACACGAAAGAGAACTTGCGTAAAGTAAAGCGCGGGTTCTCTTTTCTTTTGAGTAAAAATGCTGGAAAACAGCGGAATGTGAGGAAATATGGAAGACTTTCAGATCATTGATAACTGCCTGATGGTGCGCATGCCGGAGGAAGTGGACCACCACAGAGCCTCCTATATCTGCGAAGGGGCGGACAGGCTCTTGGTCAGGGAAAACGTGGAAAATGTAGTGTTTGATTTTGAGGATACCCGGTTCATGGATTCTTCCGGGATCGGGATCATCATGGGGCGGTACCGCAAGATTTCCTGCTTCGGCGGACATGTCTATGCGATCCATGCAGACCGGCAGATCCAGCGGATCTTCCGTATGTCCGGGCTTCACAAGATCGTTGAGATCCTGCCGGGTTAAACGTTGGAAGGAAGATTCTGTCGAAAATGAAAGAAATTATTCAAAAAATTATGAAAAACAGTGCAATAATAGGCGCAGAAATGAGGAGAACATGGTAGCAGAGAGGGAAAACATTCAGGTGACGGAAGAAAAAAGAACTTTTGCAGCAGAGAACGCAGGCAGCCGGAATGAGATGGAGATCGTATTTGACGCGGTCTCCTGTAATGAAAGCTTTGCCAGAGTGGCGGTGGCGGCTTTCATTACCCATCTGAATCCCACACTGGAAGAACTGGCGGATATCAAGACCGCAGTATCGGAGGCAGTAACCAATGCCATTATCCATGGATACGAGAATCTGTCCGGTTATACGAAGCATGGGAGATGCGCCCGGCGTACAGCATTATCCATCCGGAAAGGTAAGACTGCACTGCATTCTTGAGAACGATACGCTTCCATCGAGGTATCGGATCAGGGAAAAGGCATCGAGGATGTGGCCAGAGCCATGGAACCGTTATTTACCACGAAGCCGGAACTGGAACGGTCCGGCATGGGATTTGCCTTTATGGAAGCCTTCATGGATGAGCTGGAAGTGGAGAGCATCCCCGGCAAGCACGAGAGTACATATGTGGAAGAAAATGCGCTGCGGAGACTGGATCGGAAAAGAGGACTGAGGCATGGAAGAAGTATCAGTACTCATCGGAAAGTCACAAAGCGGAGATAAAGAAGCGAGAGAAGTACTGATCGAGAAAAATCTGGGACTGGTGCATCACATTGTGAAAAGATTTCTGGGCAGAGGTTATGACCCGGAGGATCTGTTCCAGATCGGTGTCATCGGTCTGATGAAAGCCATTGATAAATTTGACCTGAAGCTGGAAGTGCGGTTTTCCACGTATGCCGTTCCGATGATCACCGGAGAGATCAAACGGTTTCTGCGGGATGACGGGTTACTGAAAGTGTCCAGAACCATCAAGGAGGATGGTCTGAAGGTCAGGCTGGCAAGACAGCGGCTGCAGAGCAGACTGCGCAGGGAGCCTACCCTGCAGGAGCTGTCCGAGGAGGCACAGCTGGACAGAGAGGATGTGATCCTGGCCATGGAAGCCGGGGCGGAGGTGGAATCCCTCTATAGCAGCAGCGGACAAGAGGATGGCAGCGAACTGTGCCTGGCGGACCGGGTAGTGGCCGCGGCCCACGGCTGTGTGGGAGCCAGCATGGGAAGCAGCAGTGCGGTGGAAAATGATGTGGAGAAGGACAGACTGCTGGACCAGATGCTGCTGGCACAGCTGCTTGGGGAGCTTCCGGAGAGAGACCGGGAGCTGATCCGTATGCGCTATTTTCAGAATAAGACCCAGACGGAGATCGCCGGGATCCTGGGAATCAGTCAGGTGCAGGTCAGCCGCCTGGAGAAAAAGATCCTGCGGGAAATGCGGGAGATGGCCGGATAAGGGCCAATTCATTAATAATTCATAAAACAAATTTTTTTCCTCTTCCTTTCCGTCGGAAATTCGATTATATTATATGAAGGAACTATTCAGCCCGCATTCGCAAAACCGCTCTTTCAGAGCTTGCTTTTTGCTCATGTGGTTATTTCGCCGTATAAATATGTCAAATGTTCTTACGAATGCAAGCATTCGACGTACATATTGCCATAATTTGCACGGCTCTGAATAGTTATATATAATCTTATAGACCGCAATGCTGCATAGTTATAGAGAGACAGCATGAAAAAGGAGAGCAGGGGTACTTATGAAAAAACAAAATGAAAACGGACGGATCCCCGAGGATCGTCTGAGCAGAGCAAATAAGCGTAAGAAAAACAACACCATAGCATCCATTCTGTCATGACCGGATGCCTGTTGGTGTTAGTACTGGTAACGTATGTTGCGGGAATCCTGTATTCCTGGATCGACAGCAAGTTCCAGAATAATGCCAACGATCTGGCGGCAGCGGCGGAAGCCGGAAGCCAGACGGAAGAGAGCACACAGGAAGTGGTGAAGACCTATACGCAGGAGGAAGTGGATGCCCTGATCGCTGAAGCAAAGCAGCAGGCTGAGGACGAGGAAGAGAACAAGATCCTCTCCGGGATCCGTGATGGTCTGACCTCCGGCACTACCATGGTAGAGACCCTGCGTCCTTACTATCCCAATGAACTGGTCGTTGTGAGCAACGGAACCTTTAATTTCGTACCCATTCGTGATGATTTGCAGAAAAATGATTATGTATTGGAGAACCTGAACATTCTCGAGGACGGAGAAGTGCAGTATATGCAGGACGGTCAGGTAGTATCCCACAAGGGAATCGACGTCTCCAAGCATCAGGGCAATATCGACTGGACCAAGGTAGCCGCAGACGGTGTGGAATTCGCATTCATCCGTGTAGGCCTCAGAGGCTACGGCACTGAGGGTAAGCTGGTGGAGGACGAATACTTTGAGCAGAATGTCAAGGGAGCATTACAGGCAGGAATCAAAGTAGGTGTCTACTTCTACTCTCAGGCCATCACAGACGAGGAACTGTTGGAAGAAGCCAATCTGGTACTGGAAAAGGTAAAACCTTATAACATCGAACTGCCCATCGTCTTCGACGTGGAAAAAGTCAGCGGCGGCAAGGGCCGTGCCAACGAACTGAGCGTGGAAGAGAGAACCCGCCTGACCGCCCTGTTCTGCCAGACCATCCAGGATGCCGGCTACAAGCCCATGATCTATCACAACATGGAGATGGGAACACGTGATGCTGGATCTGGGACAGCTGGAACAGTACGATAAGTGGTTCGCTTATTATAATGATGATCTGTATTATCCGTATGCCTATAAGGTATGGCAGTACAGCGAAAAAGGCGCTGTGGACGGTATTAATGAGGAAGTGGATCTGAATATCTGGTTCGGGGACTTCTAAAGGGTGATTACGATGAAAGAGAAGATCTAGATGAAAGACTGTAGAAGGACATTACTGGACGAATTTGTGAAGCTGTCGAAGGATTGGGACAACAATAATATGTTATATAATTCTCTTATGTTTTCTAAATTATATCCTGGAGATGTTGAAAATAGCGTAGCAGATGCTTCACTGATGCCGAAGCAGAGTGATGAAAAGATGAGAAATGATATCATGACAAGCTGGTGGACTCCGACTAAAATCTTTTTATTGGGAAATAAGAAGGAGTTAATGCAAAAATCAAGGAAAGAATTGGAGGAAGTCTTATTGGAACGGATTCCTATGGGGAGGATGAAGAGCAACTCCGAGAAAGCTTATCAAAAATTCGGCATGAAAAAACAGGGGAAAAAATAGAAAAAAGACGTTATAGATGCATTTATGGGGTTCCTTGGATCAGTTTATGCCGTGGGCAATATGACAAGTGCAGCGGTGACATCCAGGGGTGTGCCTTGGATAATTGGGATGCAAAACTGAAAAACATACATGAGAAGTATATAAAAGAAGAAAAAGCGTGGGTTGATTATGTAAAGACCAATAAATTTGAGTGTTATTTTGTGGATAAGGATCCGCGTAAGGAAATAATCCCATTTTGGAGTTACGGTTACAGCAATTTAGCATCTGCAACGGATGCTGATTGGATGGAATATTTTTCCACGGTTACAAAAAGGATTGAAGAAAGAGACAAATTGAAAGCCTGAATAGATATTCATTCACTTGCGAATATAGCTCCTATAATACAAATAATGATACTTTTTAAAAGTAAGACTTTAAATGAGACGGTTGCGGCCGTCTCGTTTTATGTAGCCAGAAATTTTTTATAACCTTATCCATATCCCCATATCCAAAAATCATTTTATTTTCTAAATATACTACCACTTATTTACAAAAATATTGCCATAGATGTTGTGGAGAAAGAGAGGAAGAGACGGGGAGGAAAGCATTATCAAGGCATCTATGATGCATATGATATTCGGAGGAAATCCGGGAAGTAGCAAAAGGAGGCGTATTATTCATTGATGAGCATAATTATCTGCAAGGCGAGATCGCTATTACGACATTGCTTCG
>ENA-OQAA01001384-OQAA01001384.1-human-gut-metagenome-genome-assembly--contig:-NODE-1384-length-12392-cov-1.899552_pt1 | contig 12392 bp, 10 predicted proteins | sample MGYA00242489_ERZ504515 | MGnify/ENA primary metagenome ERZ504515 (study PRJEB26092, sample SAMD00036237) | human gut metagenome | host: Homo sapiens | study: EMG produced TPA metagenomics assembly of...
AAAACCGGCAGCATCTTTACTGACCTGAAATACCTGCCGGCTGCTCAACCCTTCTTTTATACTCAGGGGACGAAACGAACCGGCAAATAAAGTGAAGCATTGAAGGAGAAATATAAGTAAGGTGAAAATGTATTTTATCATAATATCGTTTATTATCTGTCCGCATTACACATTTATAGGTTTCGCGGATGCAATATTAGACACAAATATAAAAAAAGTGGTTTAAAAAACTATCCAAATAGGTTTGATTTCTATTACTTTTGTCCATCAAACCAATAAACCGTGATAGGCCATGCTCAGCAAGCTTAAATTAAACCAGCTCTATTTCAAAGACACGCAGTTCGCTAACCTGATGACGCGACGCATCTTCAACGTCCTTCTGATAGCCAATCCTTACGATGCTTTCATGCTGGAAGACGACGGACGCATTGACGAAAAAATCTTTAATGAATATACTTCACTTTCTCTGCGCTATCCACCCCGCTTTACCCAGGTATCGACTTGCGAGGAAGCCTTGGCACAACTCTCTACCGTACCGTTCGATCTCATCATCTGTATGCCGGGAACGGGAGATAACGACAGTTCGATGTGGCGCGACACATCAAGAGCCTTTACGAACATATTCCTATGGTGATACTGACCCCTTTCAGCCACGGTATCACCAAACGCATCGCCAACGAAGACCTGAGTCCTTTCGAATATATCTTCTGCTGGCTGGGAAACACGGACCTACTGGTGTCTATCATCAAACTGATAGAGGACAAGATGAACCTGGAACACGACGTAAATGAAGTAGGTGTGCAGGTGATTCTGGTTGTGGAGGACGGTATCCGTTTTTATTCATCCATATTGCCCAACCTCTATAAGTTCGTATTGAAACAGAGCCAGGAGTTCAGCACCGAAGCATTGAACGCCCACCAGCGCACGTTGCGTATGCGTGGACGTCCGAAGATTGTACTGGCCCGTACGTATGAAGAAGCTATAGGCATTTACGAGAAATACAAAAATAATATATTAGGAGTCATTACCGATGTCCGCTTTCCACGTGTGGAACGTGGTGAAAAGGACGGACTTGCCGGTATCAAGCTTTGCGCTGCCATCCGTAAGAAAGATCCCTTCGTACCGCTCATCATTCAGTCGTCCGAATCGGAGAATGCGCTTTATGCTTCAAAATATGGTGCCGCCTTTATCGATAAGAATTCCAAGAAGATGGACGTAGACCTGCGCCGCATCGTATCGGATAATTTCGGTTTCGGCGACTTTATCTTCCGTAATCCCGACACACTGGAAGAGATAGCACGTGTAAAGAACCTGAAGGAATTACAAAACATCCTTTTTGCCGTACCGGCAGAGTCATTCCTTTATCATATCAGCCGCAACCATGTCAGCCGTTGGCTCTACTCACGCGCCATGTTCCCGGTAGCTGAATTTCTGAAACCTATCACCTGGAACAGTTTGCAGGATGTGGACGCCCACCGTAAAATCATCTTCGAAGCAATTGTAAAATACCGTAAGATGAAGAACCAGGGTGTGGTAGCCGTGTTCAAGCGTGACCGTTTCGACCGCTACTCCAACTTCGCCCGCATCGGTGACGGCTCATTGGGAGGTAAAGGGCGCGGCCTCGCTTTCATCGACAATATGGTGAAGCATCACCCTGAATTCGAAGAATTCGATAACGCCCGCGTTGCCATTCCCAAGACCGTAGTGCTCTGTACTGATGTCTTCGACGAGTTTATGGAGACAAACAATCTGTATCAGGTAGCCCTTTCGGATGCGGAGGACGATGTGATCCTGCGATACTTCCTGAAAGCGAAGTTACCCGACCGACTGGTAGAGGACTTCTTTACCTTCTTTGATGTAGTGAAGTCTCCGCTTGCCATCCGTTCATCTTCTTTGCTGGAAGATTCACACTATCAACCTTTTGCCGGAATATACAATACGTATATGATCCCCTATCTGGATGATAAATACGAAATGCTCCGTATGTTGTCCGATGCCATAAAAGGCGTGTACGCTTCGGTCTACTTCCGCGACAGTAAAGCATATATGCAGGCCACAAGCAATGTCATCGACCAGGAAAAGATGGCGGTCATTCTGCAAGAGGTAGTCGGCAACCAATATGGTGACCGTTACTACCCCAGTATGTCCGGTGTGGCACGCTCGCTGAACTATTATCCTATCGGTGATGAAAAAGCCGAAGAAGGTACTGTGAACCTCGCCCTCGGTTTGGGAAAATATATCGTAGACGGTGGTATGACACTCCGCTTCTCTCCCTATCATCCCACCAGATATTGCAGACCAGCGAAATGGAAATAGCACTGAAAGAGACGCAAACCCGTTTCTACGCTCTCGACCTGCGTAATGCCGGACACGATTTCTCTATGGACGACGGCTTCAACCTGTTGAAACTGCACGTGAAAGAGGCGGAAAAGGACGGAGCACTGAATTATATAGCCTCTACCTACGATCCCTACGACCAGATTATTCGCGACGGTCTATATCCCGGCGGACGCAAAGTCATCACCTTCGCCAATATCCTGCAACACGACGTTTTCCCGTTGGCACGCATACTGCAACTGGTACTGAAATACGGTGAACAGGAAATGCGCCGCCCCGTTGAAATAGAATTTGCCGCCACCATGAGTCGGGAACAGGACAAATCGGGTACTTTCTACCTGTTGCAGATACGCCCCATCGTAGATACGAAAGAGATGCTGGACGAAGATCTGACAGCCATACCTGACGATAAAGTACTGCTTCGCTCCAACAATTCCCTGGGACATGGAATTATGAATGATATCTATGATGTCATCTATGTGAAGACGGATGATTACAGCGCATCACACAATCAAGAGATTGCCTGGGAAATAGAGAAACTGAACCAACAATTCCTTGATGAAGGCAGGAACTATGTTCTCGTTGGTCCCGGACGTGGGGTAGCAGTGACACATGGCTGGGTATTCCTGTAAAATGGCCACATATCAGTGCCGCCCGCGTCATTGTGGAAGCCGGATTGACGAATTATCGCGTAGATCCCAGCCAAGGGACCACTTCTTCCAGAACCTGACTTCTTTTCGGTGTAGGCTACTTCACTATTAATGCCTTTTATGAATGATGGCTGTATGATCAGGACTTCCTGAATGCACAACCGGCCGTACACGAAAGCAAGTATCTGCGGCATGTCCACTTCGAACAACCTGTAACAGTAAAGATGGATGGCAAGAAGAAGCTGGGTATTGTGCTCTTACCCGGTGAGTGAACATGCAAAAGATGCCATCTGCATCAGTAGGTATTAGTCTTTCTGCTGATGCAGTATGATCATCACCACTTCGCTGGGCGCAAAGAGCCGGATGTTCTTATTGGATGTACCGATGCCATTGGTTATAATCATCGGTATGTGATGCGAGTTGTATTTCAATCCGGTGCGGAAACGCTTGCCATAATGGGATGGAATGATTGGTGCGTACAAGCCAAATAGAGTGACCTGTCCTCCATGAGTATGTCCGGCAAGTACGAGATCGGTATTCGTAATGGGAACATCTTCCGCATAGTCAGGCGTATGCGTCAGCAGAATGACAAAATCATCGGGTGAAAGTCCAAGTGTGGGAGATGTGCCATTCTTCTTTAAATTGAAAGGATTACGTACGCCGGCAATCAAAATTTCTTCTCCGTCCCGTCTCAAAGTATCTACTTTATGTTCCAGCAAGTGCATACCGTACTTCTGCAATCCACGTACAATATCATCATAACAGGCTTCATAGTCATTATTGCCCAGTACGACATACGTCCCCATCGGTGTTTTCACCCCGGACAGGGCAGCCAAAAGGGGCTGAACATATTCGCATCCTTCATGCAAGTCACCACCTATCAACAATGCATCTGCATGCTGATTATTGAGCAACTTGACTAAATTAGCCAATCCCTTCTCTTTGAAAAGACTCCTATAATGCAAGTCGGATATAAAGGCAATACGAAAACCATCGAAAGCAGTTGGTACATCGGGATGGGTAATTCATAAGTCCTTACCCGACTGATGCCTTTATATCCGGAACCGGACTTCGAAGACGAAAACATACTGCTACCCGACTTACAGGAAGAAAAAAATAGTAAGGAAAGGATACATATATAAAATAAATTCTTCATCATAGGCAAGTATATTATTCATCGCAAGTGAGCACATTATTCATCATAAACGAATACAAAGATAGGCATTTTCTGTATCTTTGCTACAAAATTGGTAAATGATAACTTACTTCTAAAACCGGAATATGAAAGAGATCAAACAGAATTCCCCCCATGCATGGCTCCTTGCAGCCCGTCCCAAAACCTTGACGGGAGCTATCATTCCTGTGATGATAGGTACTTCACTGGCATTTGCGACGGACAATTCAAAATTGTTCCCGCTCTGCTGTGTATGCTCTTTGCCTGCGGTATGCAGATCGCCGCCAACTTCATCAACGACCTCTTCGACTTCCTGAAAGGTACCGACCGTACCGACCGCCTGGGCCCGGAACGTGCCTGCGCACAAGGCTGGATTACACCGGGAGCCATGAAAGTGGGAATCGGTGTCATCGTCATTCTATCCTGCATTTCCGGTCTCGGATTGCTATACACAAGTTGGAGAGAACTGCCTCACGGAGGATGGGAACTCATTGTGCTGGGAGTATTCTGCGTAATATTTGCCTTCCTTTATACCACCGTCCTCTCCTATCAAGGTTGGGGCGACTTACTGGTGCTGATATTCTTCGGCTTTGTTCCGGTAGGCGGCACATACTATGTGCAGGCATATACATTCACCCCAAACGTCATCATTGCTTCGCTCATCAGCGGACTGGTAATAGATACCTTATTAGTTGTGAACAATTATCGCGACCGTGATCAGGATGCCCTCAGCGGAAAACGTACGCTCATCGTCCGTTTCGGAGAACCTTTCGGCCAGATACCTTTACCTCTGGCTCGGCATCATCGCGACATTGCTTTCCTTCTGGTTTGCCCAAGGCTGGAACTATGCAGGTATCTTCATGCCTTTCACCTACCTTTATTTCCACGTAACTACCTGGAAACGCATGGTAAAGATACGAAGCGGTAAAAATTAAACAGCATACTGGGCGAGACTTCGCGCAATATGTGTTTATGGGGATTCTTCTTAGTGTTATAATAGCAATCACTAACCGTTAATCACTAACATCATCTCTTTCCGTACATCTTCTCGTAATAGTGCTGATAATCACCGCTGGTTACTTCTTCCACCCAGTCCTGATTATTCAGATACCACTCGATAGTCTTCACGATACCGTCTTCGAATTTCGTTTCGGGATACCAGCCTAAAGCAGCAGTGATCTTTGCCGGATCAATGGCATATCGCTGGTCATGGCCGAGACGGTCTTTCACGAAGGTAATCAGGTCTTCATTAATCCAGCTGATATCAATCTGACCGTCTTCATCCTTCACTTTCTTCTTTAGAACTTCACGATATTCCGGTTTCTCCGTCATCAATCGGTGGATAGTGGCAATAGTTAACTTCACGATTTCGAGGTTGGTCTTTTCATTATGACCGCCTACATTGTACACTTCACCTTCTACGCCTTCGCGAACTACCAAGTCGATAGCTTTGCAATGGTCTTCCACATACAACCAGTCGCGCACATTGCTACCGTCACCATAAACAGGAAGCTTCTTGCCTTCCAGAATATTCTTGATAATCAGCGGAATCAACTTTTCGGGGAAATGATACGGACCGTAGTTATTGGAGCAGCGGGTAATGGTTACCGGCATCTTATACGTATCATGATAAGCCATAACCACCATATCGGCACTTGTTTTGGAAGCACTGTAAGGACTGTGCGGACAAAGCGGAGTTTGCTCTGTGAAGTATCCTTCGGCACCCAATGAGCCATACACTTCATCGGTAGAAACCTGATGATAGCGTACACCCTTGCGCCAGGTAGGATAACCATTTTCATCCTTACCCGTCACCCAGGCACGACGCGCTGCATCCAGCAGGTTCTGCGTACCCAGAATGTTAGTAACCAGGAAAAGCTGCGGATTTTCAATACTGCGGTCTACATGACTTTCAGCGGCAAAGTTCACCACATAGTCGAATTTGAACTTGGCAAACAGTTCGTCAGCCAATACACGGTCGCAAATGTCACCCTTCACAAAGATACAACGTTCATCATCAATGTCTTTGGCGATGGTACCGAGGTTGCCGGCATAAGTCAAAGCATCCAGTATCACAAGCTTGACATCATCATGCTTTGCCAGAATGTGCTTGATATAATTCGCGCCAATAAAACCGGCTGCACCGGTTACGAGATAAGTCTTCATTGATTTATGATTTATAATTTATAATTTATGATTTTCTCAACGGTGAGAATTGGCAAGTTCCATCAGGTATGTACCGTATTCCGTTTTGCCGAGTTGTTCACCAAGACGATATAACTGATCGGCATCTATCCAACCTTTGCGCCAGGCTATTTCTTCGATACAGCTGACGCGGAAACCTTGTCGGTTCTGTATGGTAGCCACAAAGTTGCTTGCTTCCAGCAGACTGTCGCAGTTACCCGTATCGAGCCATGCGAAACCACGGCCGAAGATTTCTACTTTCAGAGTGCCTTCATCCAGATACAAGCGGTTAAGATCGGTGATTTCATATTCGCCACGGGCAGATGGTTTCAAAGCGGCAGCTTGGCAGTGACAGTAGAGTCATAGAAATAAAGACCGGGCACAGCATAGTTGCTTTTGGGTTGCGCAGGCTTCTCTTCGAGCGAAATGGCTTTGCCGTCGGCATCGAATTCCACCACGCCATAGGCACGTGGGTCCTTTACATAATAGCCGAAGATACATGCGCCTTTTTCTATCGAAGCGGCACGCTTCAACATAGCAGAGAAGCCCTGACCGTAGAACATATTATCACCTAGGATAAGACATCCCGGTTCACCGTTCAAAAACTCGGCACCTAGGACAAAAGCCTGTGCCAGTCCGTTAGGTTTCTCCTGTATCTTATAAGAGAAGGACATTCCGAGCTCTTCACCCGTACCGAGCAATTCGCGAAACATGGGTAAGTCACGTGGAGTGGAAATAATCAACACTTCGCGTATCCCCGCCAACATAAGCGTGGAAAGCGGATAGTAAATCATCGGCTTGTCATAAACCGGCATAATCTGCTTGGAAATAGCCTTTGATAAGGGGTAAAGGCGGGTGGCGCTACCACCGGCAAGAATAATTCCTTTCATATTTCAGTTCTTTTTTCGGTTGATACAAATATAGAATAAAATAAGAAGGAGGACCAAGCCCCACGGCTCTCAATTTGCTATTCAAGTCGCAAAGATAATGCAAAGCAAATGTAGTACAAAATAATTTAATTTATTTTTAGGAGCTTTCTTAACCTGCCAACTCTATTACTTCAAGATCCTTGAACACTCCATTGTCAACAATGAAACGGACCATTGTGCGTACCTTATGGAATCCGGAAATACCTGCGGCACCCGGATTAATGTGCAGCATATCCAGTGTTTTGTCATACTTCACCTTCAATATATGAGAATGTCCGCTAATGAAAAGTTTGGGCGGACGCACCAGAATGCTTCCCCGTATGGAGGATCGTAATTGCCCGGATAGCCGCCAATATGTTTTATCAACACTTCGGCACCGTCAATAGTAAAACGATTGATTTGCGGATAGACCTGACGGATATCTTGCCCGTCAATGTTGCCATACACGGCACGGAAAGGACGGAATGCCGCCAACTTCTGCGCCACTTCCAGCGAACCGATGTCACCGGCATGCCAGATTTCATCACACGTTTCGAAATATTGCAGATACTTTTCATCCCAATATCCGTGTGTATCGGATAATAAACCAACTTTTGTCATCTTTCTTTTGTTTATCTGTGCAAAGGTAACTATATTTGGGAAAATCTTGATGAGTATGGAAAACCAATATCAATATTTTAAACGGGACATTAGTTGGCTGTCATTCAATTACCGTGTTCTGTTGGAAGCGGAAGATGACACCTTGCCTCTGTATGAACGCATTAACTTTATATCCATTTATTCTTCCAACCTGGAAGAATTCTACAAAATACGCGTTGCCGACCATAAAGCAATAGCTACCGGTGCTGCACAAAGTGACGAGGAAACCGTACAGTCTACCATCGAACTGGTGGATGCGATAAACCTTGAAGTAAACCGCCAAATGGAGGACCGTATCCGTATCTACGAGCAAAAGATACTTCCTGCCCTGAAGAAAAATCATATCATTTTCTATCAGAGCCGAAATGTGGAACCCTTCCATCACGACTTCGTACGTCGTTTCTTCCGGGAAGAGATTTTCCCGTTCCTGCAACCTGTGCCGGTGTCCAAGGACAAGGTCATTTCATTTCTGCGCGACAACCGTCTGTATCTTGCCGTCCGTCTTCAACAGAAAGGATTGCCGCCCGGTGCTCCGGGACGTACGCAATATTTCGTAATGAAACAGCCGTACAGCAAAGTTCCACGTTTCATAGAGTTGCCCAAAGTAGGAAACAACTATTATCTGATGTTCATAGAGGATATCATCAAGGCTAATCTGGATGTTATCTTCCCGGGCTATGATGTAGAAAGCAGTTATTGCATCAAGATTTCTCGCGATGCGGATATACTGATAGACGATGCCGCCAACACTTCCGAAATCATCGAACAGGTAAAGACTAAAGTAAAGAAACGCAAGATAGGAGATGTATGCCGCTTTGTGTACGACCGTGCCATGCCGCAGGATTTTCTTGATTTCCTGGTAGACGCTTTCCATATCGACCGCCGCGAGTTGGTTCCGGGAGACAAGCACCTCAACCTGGAAGACTTACGCCATTTGCCTAATCCCAACCCCAATATACACCCTATACGGAAGCCGCAACCGATGAAACTGACCTGCCTTGATGAACGGGAATCCATATTCCGCTATGTGGAGAAAAAGGATTTGCTACTACATTATCCTTACCATTCATTCGAACATTTCATCCACTTCCTGTACGAAGCCGTACACGAACCTACCGTACGTGAAATCATGGTAACACAATACCGGGTTGCCGAGAACTCAGCTGTAATCAACACTCTGATAGCCGCCGCACAGAATGGCAAAAAGGTTACTGTTTTTGTGGAACTGAAAGCCCGCTTCGACGAAGAAAACAACCTTGCCACTGCTGAAATGATGAAAGCTTCGGGCATTAATATCATATATAGTATTCCTAAATTAAAGGTACATGCCAAGGTTGCCCTCGTTCTTCGGCGCGACGCAGAAGGGAAAAAACTAACCAGTTATGCCTATATCAGCACCGGTAACTTCAATGAAAAGACTGCTACGCTCTACGCAGACAGTGGTCTATTTACCTGTAACCGGATCATCGTGAACGATCTGTACAACTTGTTCCGTACCCTGCAAGGTAAAGAGAATCTGAAGTTCCATCGCTTACTGGTAGCCCGTTTTAACCTGATACCGGAACTGAACCGTCTGATTGATCATGAAATGGAGCTGGCGAAAAAAGGAAAAGCCGGTCGCATCATACTAAAGATGAATGCACTGCAAGATCCTACCATGATAAACCGTCTGTATGAAGCCTCGCAAGCCGGTGTGGAAATAGACCTGATCGTCCGGGGCATCTGCTGCCTGATACCGGGGCAAACATACAGTCGTAACATTCGTGTCACACGTATTGTGGATACATTTCTGGAACACGCACGTATATGGTATTTCGGTAATGGAGGAAATCCGAAACTATTCCTCGGCTCACCGGACTGGATGCGGCGTAATCTGTACCGTCGCATCGAGGCCGTCACCCCCCATACTGGACCCGGATGCAAAGCAGGAACTGATAGATATGCTTTCTATCCAGCTCTCAGATAAGCGTAAAGCCTGTTTTGTAGATGAGAATCTGCGTAACTGTTGGAAATCAGCTCATCCACAAAAGGAAAAAGTACGTTCACAATATACTTTTTATGAATACCTGAAGGAGAAGACCGAATAGTTTTGTAACATCTATGTAATATGTATGACATTTCTCTGCAACACGATTTACGTTCCTTTGCAGCCAGAAATAAAATACATTATTATGGAAACTATTTATCTATGCATTGTCATCTTCCTGTTCGTCCTTGCGGTGTTCGACCTCATTGTGGGCGTCAGTAATGATGCAGTCAATTTTCTTCAATCGTCAGTCGGAGCAAAGGCTGCTTCTTTCAAAACCGTACTGTTTATCGCCGGTTTGGGCGTATTCATCGGTGCAGCGTTGTCCAATGGAATGATGGACATCGCCCGGCACGGTATCTATCAACCACAGCATTTCTACTTTGCCGAAATCATGTGCATCCTACTTGCCGTAATGCTGACGGACGTTGTGCTGCTGGACGTCTTCAACACAATGGGTATGCCGACTTCCACTACCGTATCCATGGTATTCGAGTTACTCGGAGGTACATTCGCATTGGCACTGATCAAGGTGCAAGGCAGTGATACGCTAGGACTTGGCGATCTCATCAATACAGACAAAGCACTATCCGTCATTATTGGCAATCTTCGTTTCTGTCGCTATCGCCTTCTTCTTCGGTATGCTGGTACAATGGCTGGCACGCGTGTGTTCACTTTCAACTACAAGAAGAAAATGAAATACAGCATCGGGATATTCGGAGGTATCGCCGTTACATCCATCATCTATTTCATGCTGATAAAAGGTTTGAAGGACAGCTCATTCATGACTCCCGATAACAAACAATGGATACAGGACAACACAGTTATGCTGATCGGTTTCTGTTTTATATTTTTCACGATACTCATGCAAGTACTGCACTGGCTCAAAATCAATGTATTCAAAGTAGTGGTTTTGCTGGGTACTTTCGCCCTGGCTCTCGCCTTTGCTGGCAATGACCTTGTAAACTTCATAGGCGTACCTTTAGCCGGATATTCTTCTTTCATCGACTTTACCACTAATGGAGCAGGCAGTTCGCCGGACGGTTTCCTGATGTCCTCACTTCTCGGTCCCGCCAAAACACCCTGGTATTTTCTCTTCGGAGCAGGTATCATCATGGTATACGCTCTCTGCACTTCTAAAAAAGCACATAATGTAATCAAGACTTCCGTCGACCTTGCCCGCCAGGATGAAGGAGAAGAGAACTTCGGAAGCACGCCGATTGCCCGCACACTGGTACGTTTAAGTATGACAATGTCCAATAATATTTCTAAAGTGATGCCTGAAGGTATGAAGAGTTGGCTCGACACCCGCTTCCGCAAAGACGAGGCCATCCTTGCCGATGGTGCTGCATTCGATCTGGTTCGCGCTTCAGTAAACTTGGTATTGGCAGGTCTGCTCATTGCATTGGGTACTTCATTAAAATTACCTCTTTCCACCACTTATGTGACTTTCATGGTTGCCATGGGTACTTCCCTCGCCGACCGTGCCTGGGGACGTGACTCTGCCGTATTCCGTATCACAGGTGTACTTAGTGTGATTGGTGGCTGGTTTATTACAGCCGGTGCCGCATTTACCATCTGTTTCTTCGTTGCCATGATAATCCACTTCGGTGGTACATTTGCCATCATCGCGCTGATTGGCTTGGCAATATTCTCACTGATTCGTAGCCAGGTGATGTACAAGAAACGCAAAGCTAAAGAAAAAGGGAATGAAACCATCAAACAGCTGATGCAGAGTAGCAACAATGCAGAAATTCTGGAACTGCTGCGTAAACATACCCGTGAAGAGTTAGTGAAGGTACTGGCATTTACCGAAGAAAACTTAGAACGTACCGTAACGGCATTCCTGCACGAAAACCTTCGCGGATTACGTCGTTCCATGGGTTCAGTAAAATTTGAAAAACAACTCATTAAGCAGATGAAACGTACCGGCACCCTCGCCATGTGTCGCCTGGACAACAATACGGTATTGGAAAAAGGTCTTTACTACTATCAAGGCAATGATTTCGCCAGCGAACTGGTATACAGCATCGGACGTCTCTGTGAACCTTGTCTCGAACATATCGACAATAACTTCAAGCCATTGGATACCATTCAGAAAGGTGAGTTCTCTGACGTTACGGAAGATATTATCTACTTATTACAAGTTTGCCGCCACAAGATGGAAAACAATGATTATGATGAGTTTGAGAATGAACTCCGGAAAGCAAATGATCTGAACGGACAATTATCGCACCTGAAGCGTGAAGAGTTACAGCGCATTCAAAGCCAAGCCGGCAGCATCAAAGTCAGCATGGTTTATCTGACAATGATACAGGAAGCCCAAAACGTTGTCACTTATACAATCAACCTGATGAAAGTCAGTCGTAAGTTCCAATTGACGGAATAAGATTTCACCACAGAGTAAAAGAGGAGTCCCACAGAGTTTAATCAATTTGAAATTAACTCTGTGG
>ENA-OQAA01001385-OQAA01001385.1-human-gut-metagenome-genome-assembly--contig:-NODE-1385-length-12391-cov-3.626468_pt1 | contig 12391 bp, 10 predicted proteins | sample MGYA00242489_ERZ504515 | MGnify/ENA primary metagenome ERZ504515 (study PRJEB26092, sample SAMD00036237) | human gut metagenome | host: Homo sapiens | study: EMG produced TPA metagenomics assembly of...
TTGAAAAGTTCCAGCCGACACACAGCATTTGGGCAATGTGTATTACTCCAGCGAGCCATTTCAGGCGCGCTCTTAGCGTAGGCGAAATCCAGCGCTTACGGAGACTTATGCGTGAGGGCTCTCCCGACGCATTAGTCGCAGTTAGCGATTAGTTCGCTGGAGCGTTGCGCCGGCGAGTGAGTAATACACATTGTCCAAATGCGTCCCTCCTGAAAAACTTTTCACCCTCCCAACACACTAAATAGCAACTGAGAAAACCTTGTACAATAAAACCGGCTATGCTAAAATAAAGAAAGATTTCAGGGACAAAGCAGTTTGTCCCTTGTTTTACGTTTAAAGAAAGGACACCCCTATGTTTCACATAATCCCCGACAACTTTTTTGTCCCATTATCTTCTCCAAACCGAATTGTATACTGGGAATGTATCAGCCGCCTTTTTGCCATTATGGAACACCAGTTCTCCTTTGGCGTGGAAAGAGAAGTGCTGGTAGACGAGCTGGAATTTTATTTTGGACAGGAAAATGCGGCCCAGCTGGTGGAAGAAGAATTCCAGGCTGATGACAGCCGAAGCCGGGCTAACGGCATTTTGCGCCGCCTGGAATACTACGGCTGGATCGAAGTGGAAACAGACAAAAGCTACGTACAGCGTGTAAACTTCAAGGAATACGCTGTGAAAATAATCAAAACACTCCTGGATATCGCAGATGGGAAACAAATTGAATACCAGGGGTACATTTATACCATCTACAGTCTGGTAAAAGGCACCATGGATAAGCCGGGTATCGTGCTCATGCAGATCTGGGAAAACACTGACTACCTGATCACTGGTCTGAAAAACCTCAATTCCAACATCAAACACTACATTGATGACCTTACCAGACACAGCACGGTTGCCCAGATTATGGATGCACTGTTTAACGACTACATTACCAATATTGTAGACAAAGCCTACCACCGCCTGTTGACTTCTGACAATGTTTCCAAGTTTCGTCCGGAAATTATGCAGTGCCTGGAGAAAAAAAGCCACAATGAGGAATTTCTGGAAAAGGCATCTGCAGAGATTGCAGCTATCCGGGAGGTTTCCGAGGAAGAGGGGCGGGAACTGACCTACCGTTATCTTCACGAAATTATTGAGGCTTTCCGCAATATGGACGAGATTCTTCAGGAAATCAACCAGAAAAATACCCAGTACCAGCGAGCTGCCATCAACCGTGCTAAATTTCTCCTGGCAGGAAATGAAGATGTGCGGGGGCAGTTGAAAGAAATACTCATGGGAATTAATGAAGAAATCAACCGGGAAAATATGGATCTTGGGGGAATCTACCGCATTGATTTTCTGGATGATCTGGTGCGTATTTGCCAGTGTTCTATTCTGGAACAAAGTTCTCTGTATCTGGCAGTAGAAGGGAAAAAGGAATTCATTCCCTCCAGTCTGGAGAATGAGGAACCAGACGAAGAGCTTCGCCGTGAGAAAATGAGAAAGATGGCAGAAAAGATCCGGAAAGTGATCAGTGTAGAGAAAATTCAGAACTACGTAAACCGTTATCTGGCGGAAAAAGATGAGCTGGAAGCAAGCCAGCTTCCTCTCAATAATGAAGAGGATTTTATCAAACTGATCTATGTGCGCCTTTACGGTCAGCGCAAAAATATGGGATATGTAATAGAAACTCTGGAAGAACGGGAAGTAAACGGCTACCGTTTCAAAGATTTTCGGATACGGAGGAGAGAAAATGGAATATCTGGAAGGAATGCTGCAAAAAGAAAAGGATAATTTCAGCAGGGTTTGCAACCGTCTTCTGGGAACCTGCTTTTTGTGCAAAGGAAACCAGAATACCAAAGCAGATTATTATTTTGTGCTGAAATACAGGAAAGAATTTAAAGAATATCTGGGCGTTCTTCTATCGCCTTGAGATAAACGAGGAATATGGAGTGATTCAGCTGACCAGTCCGAGAGGGTATAACCGGATGAATCTGAAGCTTTATGATTCCATTGTACTTCTGATCCTGCGAATCCTTTACGATGAAAAGAAGCGTGAGCTTTCCGCAATAGAGGAGGTAATCGTGAACCTTGGAGACATTCAGGATAAGTTTGTGAGTCTTAATATCCGTGACAGATTAATCGACAAAACCACCATGCGAAATGCCCTGAGCCTGTTCCGAAGATATCAGATCGTGGAGCTTCTGGATAAGGATATGGGAGATGAAGAATCTCGTGTTCTGATTTACGACTCCATTCTGATGGTGGTACGTGCAGAAGACATTAAGGCAGCATATGAGAAACTGGAGACATACAGAAAGGGAAGAAACGAAAGCGATGAAGAAACTGACGAGGATGAAGCTGATTAACTGGCACAGGTTTAATAACTGTACCATAGAGTTTGGAGATTCTACTCTTTTATCTGGTGAAAACGGTGCTGGAAAATCCACTCTTCTGGACGCAATCCAGTTTGTGATCATCTGTTCCACCGGTTATTTTAACAAGGCGGCCCACGAGAATGGTAAGCGAAGGCTTACCGGATATATCCGCTGTAAAACAGGAAAAGAAAACCAGCCTTATGAGCGTACCGGCGAGATCAGCGCTCATGTTGCCCTGGAATTTTATGAGGAAAGCAAGGATAAATATTTCATTATCGGTGCTGTTGTGGATTCTGCTTCTGAGGGCCAGGAGACTACAGTGCGGTATCTGATGGAGAATACCAGGATCTCAGATGATCTTTTCCTGTACGGAAACCAGGTGAAATCCATTGCAGAATTCCGTGGTTCCAACATTGATATCCGCCAGTGGTGCAAGACCAATGTGGAAGCCCGTAGAATGGTCACAGCAAGACTTGGAAGAATTGAAGATAAGTTCTTCCGCCTGATTCCAAAGGCCCTTGCATTTAAGCCCATTGACGACATTAAGGACTTTGTTTACTCCTATGTCCTGGATGAAAAAGAGGTCAATATTGACGTACTCCGGGAGAACGTACGCACCTATCAGGATATGGAACGTACTCTTGAGAATGTGAAAAAGAGAATGAAAAAGCTGGAGCATATCCAGGCTCTTTATCATCGCGTACAGGAATATATGGAAAAAGACCGGATGTACGGATATTTCCTGAAGCGTAGCGAACTGGATCTAGTAGAAAGCCAGATCAGCAGCAATGAGACTGCGAAAAAGAGCGAGGAAATCTGTCTTTCCCAGGCGAAAACCCAGTTGGAAATGCTTGAAAAAGAGCGTGGGGAAAAGCAGGAAATTGCAACAAATATCCGGGTGGAATTGCGTCATAATCAGGAATTTGTAGCGCTGGAGGAAGAGAAAAAAGAGCTGGAAAGACTTCAGGACAAGCGCCAGAGTGCTATGGCTGAGGAGGCTGAACTGAAGAAAAGTGTGGCGAAGGCGGCAAGGGATTGTGAAAGTTTATGGAAGGCTATGGGAACAGGGAGCACTTCTGGATATTCTGCCTCAGCTCCTATGGGAACAACTCAGCCTGCAAATACAGAAAATGGAACCAGCGAGGATTTTGTTTCCTGTATCCGCGAATACCGAAAACAGCTTCAAACCCTGGATGGTGATGTGAATATAGCTGAAATAAAGAGCCTTACCGATGAGGTGATCCACTTCAAACAAAAACGCTATGGAGAGCTTCAGGAGGAGCAGGCGCAGCTGAAGCTCCAGCTGAACCAGAACCATACCGAACGAGAAAAAATAAGCAAAAAGATCAATAAACTGAAGCGTAAAAAGCTGACTTACCCATCTGGGGTAGAGCTTCTTGTGGACTCTGTACAGGAAGAGTTTGCCGCTCTTGGAAGAAAAATCCAGCCTGGAATACTCTGCGAAATGTTGGAGATCCAGGATGAAGAATGGCGAAATGCAGTGGAAGGCTATCTAAATACACAGCGTTTCTACGTGCTTGTAGAACCGGAGAACTTCGATATTGCACTTGGTATTTATGACCGTCTTCGAAGAGAGAAAAAGGTTTACGGAGTAGGTCTGATTAACATGAAAGACCTGGAAAAATACGACACTGCGCCTGCTGGAACTCTGGCAGAAGTAGTCACCTCCCAGAACAAATATGCCCGTCAGTACAGCAACATGATCCTTGGAAAAGTACAGATGTGCGAGCGCTACGAGGATCTGAAAAAGTATTCTATTTCCATTACAAAGGGCTGTATGCGCTACCAGAACCGTGTGGCAAGTGCCATCAAACCAGAGGTGTACCGGGTTCCGTTTATTGGCAAAAATGCTTTTACCGTACAGCTGGTACAGGCTGAGGAGGAACTCCAGAAGCTAAGTGAAACAATGGAAAACCAGGAGAAGCAGCTGGCTGGAATGAAAGAGATCCTGGGGCTTCTTTCTACTGAATGTGATGTGGATATTAAGTATCGTCTGGATGTGATCAGTACCCTTCGTATGGTAAATAGATCCATTGAAAAATGCCAGGAAAATATTCGAAAACTAAAAGAAAACTCCACCTTGATCCAGAAGCAGGTTCAGCTGGAAGAACTGGAAAAGGTGCTTAGAGGCCTGGATTCCACCATCAATTCTGACAGAGAAAAAATCGGGGGAATGCGCACCCGGATCCAGGATCTGCTTGCCAGAAAACAGACACTTCTGGAAAAACAGGTGTCAGGAAAAGGCGAGGTAACCGCTCTTGAGGCAGCAGCAAAAGACCGTTTAAATGCCTGGAACCAGGAATATGAGAAAGCAATGGGCGGAAAAACCATTGAACAGTTCCAGAGTGAATATTTTTATAAGCAGCCCTCTAATAAGAGAAAATACAACAGTGACAGATGCCAGAATGTCAAAGATAATATGGTAAATGCATGGTAGAATATAAGACGGAGCATGATTTTGGTGCAGCTGCCAGTCTGGATGGTTTCCCGGAATTTGAGGCTGTGTATGAACGGCTGAAAAACTCTGAACTGCTTGATTATGAAGAGAAAGTGCAGTCTGCCCTGGAAGCTGCAGAGACTGAGTTCCATGAGCAGTTCCTGGCGAAATTACAGGAGAATATGAAGCTTGCCCAGGGGGAATTTAAGGAACTGAACAAGGCGTTAAAGGGCATTGATTTTAGCAGTGAACGCTATGAATTCCAGTTTATGCCAAGTAAGAAATACCGCAATTATTATGAAATGATCATGGATGATTTCAATGTGACACAAGGCGAATCCCTGTTTTCGGGAATTTTCCATGAGGCTCATAAGGATGTAATCGAGGAGCTGTTTGAACAGCTTTCGGTAAGTGGAGATAACAGTGCACAGGCTCTTGACGAGTTTACGGATTACCGTACTTACATGGATTATGACATTAAGATCATTCATAATGACGGCACCTATTCTTACTATTCCAAGGTATGTGAAGAGAAGAGCGGCGGTGAGACACAGACCCCATTCTACGTGACAGTTGCGGCTTCTTTTGTGCAGCTTTACAGCAATAATATTGGTGGCGAGGCAGCTGCTGGTACTTTTTGATGAGGCCTTTAATAACATGGATGATGAAAGAATCGGCGGCGTTTTGGAATTCCTGAGACGCCTTCCATTACAGCTTATTATCGCCGCTCCTCCAGATAAGATCCAGTATATCGGCCCGGCTATGGATGAAGTGATGCTGGTAATGACAGATCAGAAGCAGAGTTATGTGGAGGAATATCATAACGCGGTGTAGGCCCTGTTTGAAAAATTATTCCCATAATCTGCACGCACCAGTATGGTTGACAGTTGTTTGTGTTTTTTTGAGATGATTCCACAATTCACAGTTGCACAGTGGCAGATTAAGCGGTAAAATAAACGAAAATAACGCAGAGGAGGTATCGCATATGACAACATTGGAAATTCTGGACCGTCTGCAAGGGGATGCACTGAAAGATGGTGAACTTCGAAAAAAGCTTTTGGCAACCCGTTTGGAAAAGGATCCTCTCACTGTTTTTTGCAGATTATGCAGGGAACTTGGCTATGAATTGTATGAAATGGACCTGGTATCTGCCGGAGAAGACTTCTATGCTACCATGCGCCGCAGTACCAATGGCGGCGGAGAAAACTCCCCGAAGCTGGAGGGGGAAGATGACTTCTATGAGCTTTTGATGGCAAGCCTGGAGGCAGCAGAGAAAGCAGAATAGAATTGGCTCAAATTGACATCAACTATGAGTGCTTTAGGTAAGCCAAAAGCATTGTGCAAAACGTTATGTAAACTAAAAGGACGACAGTTGAAAACCCAAATTTCGTTGAAAATTAGAGTGAAATGTCTGTTATAGATTGAAAAACAGGGAGTGTGTATGGCAGAATTAACGGAATTGCAGAAGCAGTTATTCGAATTACAGGATATAAAATATCGGGATTTCCACAGCAAATTAATGCCCGAAACAGCCAAGGAAAAGATTATTGGAATCCGTACTCCTGTGCTTCGGAATTTTGCAAAAGTATTTGCCGGTACTCCGGAATCAGAGGACTTTTTGCAGCAGCTTCCTCACCAATTTTATGAGGAAAATAACCTTCATATGATGCTGATCACTGGGATAAAGGACTATCCGAAATGTATGGAAGAAGTACAGCGATTCCTGCCCTATATCGACAACTGGGCCACCTGTGATTTTCCAGAGCCAAAGTGTTTCCGCAAGAACAAAAAAGCAGTATTAGAAGAGGTCCGGAAGTGGATCGCCTCCACTGAAACCTACACTATTCGCTACGGGATCGGTATGCTTATGCGCCTTTTTCTGGACGAGGATTTTTCCCCGGAGTATCTTGAAATGGCAGCTGGCGTACAATCACAGAAATATTATGTAAACATGATGATCGCCTGGTATTTTGCCACCGCGCTGGCCAAGCAATGGGATGCTGCAGTCCCTTATATTGAGCAGCACAGACTGTCGGACTGTACATAAAAAGACTATCCAGAAGGCAGTGGAAAGCTACCGGCTTACGTCTGAACAGAAGGAATATTTGAAAGGCTACCGTTAAAAATAGGATTTTATGGTGTAGAGCCTGTTTGAAAAATCATTCCCGCAATCTGCACGCCCCACTTTGCGGTATATTTTGCCCGAATTCGGTTGCCGTAGCTCGCTACGGCGCTCTCATCCGGACAAAATCTCCCACAAATTGTGACGCACATCTTGTAGAAAGCCTTTTTTAAACACGCTCTAGCGATTGAGAAATGAAAAACGCCAGAATGAAAAGCTTTATCATGCGGTAAAGCGAAGTTCATTCTGGCGTTTTGTATTTACGCAGGCATAAGAACCTAGAGCGTGCGGATTGCAGGAATGATTTTTCAAACACGCTCTGGTGGCTGCCGCAAATCAGTGGAAGCTCTTCAGCCAGTTCACCAGAGAATCATGCCAGATATTGTCGTAAACGGTTTTCTTCATCTGGTCGGTTACCGGACCGTTGTTTGCCATTTTCGCAAGGATTCCAGCCTGGAGCTCTTCTACGGTCATGTCCTCCGGGGACTTGGACCAGTCTACAGTTACTACAGATTTCCCGGAGGCTGGTTCGGTTGCGGCGGTAGTACTGGTTTCTGTATCGTCAGCAGTTTTTTCAGAAGTATTTACTGTGTTGTCAGAACTATTTGCAGCAGCTGCAACAGTCTCATTCATACTGTCAGCGTTCGCCGCAGTCTCCTGAGCATGGGAAGCAGGAACTGCATTCTGCTTCTGTTCTGCGACAGTGGCAGCAGCTTCTTCTTTTGCCTGCTCTGCTTTGTCTTCCTCAGTTGTTTTATCAGCTGCTTCCGGCATTTTTACATTTATCTCTACGGGTTTATATTCTGGCATATCCCCAGCCGGAACCCAAATATTGCCGCTGTTTCCGGCAACGGTTACATGAATGCGTCCATTTTCTACAGAAACTTTTTCCCCGGTCAGAGTACCTACATATTCAGCTGCATTTCCAGCAGCCAGGTCCATAGAAGCGGCATTGTCATCATTATTTACAGTGATGATCACACGCACCCCATCCAGGTCACGGGCAAAAGCATACTGGCGGTTGGTGAGCATAAGCTCTGCATAGCTTCCATAATTAAGTGCCGGGGTATTTTGGCGTACTTTTCCAAGAGCAGCAACAAGAGCTGTGCAAGGATTTTTTTCCACTGCGTCAGCGTAATCAGCAAGATTCAGTGCTGGTCTTAAGCTGTCATCGGAAGTGCGTTCTTTTTTGCCCTCAATTCCGAATTCGGAACCATAGTAAATACTTGGAACTCCCGGAAGGGTGTAGAGAAGCACATGAACCGGAGCAAAATGAGCCTTATTGGAAAGTTTGGTGTAAATACGTTCTACATCATGGTTGTCCACGAAATTATAAAGATCAAGGTCGCCCATGTTCAGCAGATATTTCACAGTGTGCGCGATCTCAAAATAGTTATGGTCATTGTGTCCACTGTAAAGAGCCTTGTGAAGTGCATAGTTTGTAACACTGTGAAGGGTGCTGCCATTTACCCAGCGACTGTAATCGCCGTGGATGACTTCGCCCATCAGCCAGAAATCCGGCTTCACTTCCTCAGCGGTGCGGCGCAGCTGTTTCATAAAATCAAAGTCCAGAACGTCCGCAGCGTCAAGACGGATACCATCCACATCAAATTCAGAAACCCAGAAACGGATCACATCGCAGATATAGTTCTGCACATCAGGATTACGCTGGTTTAATTTTACCAGAAGATTATATCCGCCCCAGTTTTCATAGGAAAAGCCATCGTTGTATTCGGTATTTCCAGAGAAGTTCACATTACAGTACCAGTTTACATAAGGTGAATTCTGTCGTTTCTCCTGAATATCTTTAAATGCGAAAAAGTCACGTCCGGTATGGTTGAATACGCCATCGAAGATAACTTTGATACCTTTTTCGTGGCAGGCTGCAACGAAATTCTTCAGATCCTTGTTGTCCCCCAGACGGGAGTCAAGCTTCCTGTAATCAGTAGTCTCATAACCATGTCCCACACTTTCAAATAAAGGACCAATATATAAAGCGGTGCACCCGATCTCTTTAATATGATCGATCCACGGAAGAAGCGTATTCAGCCTATGCACAGGCTCCCCATACTCATTCTGCTTCGGCGCCCCAGTCAAACCCAGTGGATAAATGTGATAAAAAACTGCCTCGTTATACCAACTCATGTCTAACACCTCTGTCGTTTAAAATAAATTTGTACATTTAACGTCTTCTATAATAGCAGATTTTAGGAGCTTATTCCATATAAAAATATGATGATTCATGGTACTCTGTAAGGATTGTTAAGAATTTTTTTGAAAACGGAAAATATATTGAAAATTTTACTTAAGGGCGAAGGGGTAAAAATAGTGATTCGATATATAAAATGACGGAAGAACAGAAGAAAGCCTTTGTTGAGGCCTGATGGTAAACTATATTGACAAAATCTATTGACATACTATGAAAACAAGGGCATATTTTACAACAACATTAACGAAAGGAAAAACCACTTTCAAAAGCGGAAAAATGGCAGTGAAGAGCTGAAAGTTTTATGCTAAAGTGCAGAAGTGGCGGGCCATCAGATGAATAAAAGGATAGATCCAAGAATTTTTCATAAGAATACTGCAGAAGATTATCTTCGGGCAGCGATAGAGACTGCGAACTGGATCGACACGCTGGCGGTGAAGACAGAGTATGGAAGGATCTGGAAAGCGCTTCCGGAGGGACAGGAAGGATATCGTGAAGATGTTCCTATGTTTACGTCAAAAAGTATGTATGACGGTTCAGCTGGAATCGGAATTTTCTTGATCCGTCTTTATGTAGCCACTAGTGATGAGAGATGGCTGAAAGAAGCAGAAGAAGCGGCTGCGCATATTATTGCTACGCAGGTTGGTCCTGAATGGTATCAGCATATCTTACATTCGGAGGTGAAAGGAATCATTCCTGTGCGGGATGGGCGGCAGGATCTTATAATGGACCAGTAGGAGAAGCCTATTTCCTGGAGAATCTTTACCATGTGACAAGAAAGCAGGAGTATCGCGATTTCGTGCTACGCACAGCGGATATTCTTATGGAGGCAGCTTCTTGAGATGAACGCGGGTTGTTCTGGAGCGAGCAGGAGGATATCACTGCAGATGGCGGATTTATTGTTTTTCTGGATATTGTATATCGTCGCATTGGAATCCGGAAATATCTGGATTTTGCCAGTGAGGCAGCAGAACGGATTGCGAAGGATGCACTGAATGCGCCCAACGGTGGCAAATTATGGAAGCTTCTTGATTTGTCTATGATCGATTTTCCTAAAACTGGTCTCACGGAACAACCGGCACAGCGTGGATGTTCGCCGCATTATACTAGAGCCTGTTTGAAAAATCATTCCCGCAATCTGCACGCCCCACTTTGCGGGAGATTTCACCCGAATTCGGTTGCCGTAGCCCGCTACGCGCCTCATCCGAGCGAAATTTCCCACAAAATTGTGACGCACATCTTGCAGAAAGCCTTTTTCAAACACGCTCTAGGACACTGGGAAACAGGAATTCCTGGAACTGGCCAAAGCTGGACTGGAATACGCCATGAACATTTCCGTAGGAGATGAAAAAGGTCGCCTGATCCCGTATCAGGATTATCCCGTAACCGGTCCAACCTATGACAAATATTATTTAAGCACTTGCCATGGTCCGGTAGGCAGTACGCTGGCTTTCCGCGAGGTCTATGAAGTGACCGGCGAGGAACTGTATAAGAACTGGACCATAGAGCTGTCCAGAGGCATTATAAAAGCCGGGGCGCCGGAAAGGCATTCCTGGGGCTTCTGGAACTGCCAGTGCCAGTGCTGCGGTACTGCCGGAATCCTGGAGCATTTTGCCGAAATGTACGAATATACCGGTGAAAAAGATTTTTATGATTATATGATCAGAACCGCAGACATACTTCTGTCCGATTCCAACCACCGAACCCCAGGCAGCCGAACCTGGTACGACAGCTGGTGGAGAACCATCCCCACCAGAGTAGTAAGCTACCCGGGACTTTATGTAGGCGCAGCAGGATGCGGCTCTTCTTTACTGAGGGCTTACGCAGTGCTTACAGGAAAGAAACTGACTAATTTGTATGAGTATCATTTTTTTGAGAAAATGTAATGTACTTTATAATATGTACGAAGAATATGGTAATTATTTAACTGGAAAATATTAAGGAACGTTTTCTTACATATAAATATAGCGCCTCAGCATACACTGTAAAAACAGCGTCGGCGGAGGCGTTTTTTTTGAAAGAGTATATTGAAGAGCGGGCAGTAGAGATTGGAAATTATATTATCGAAACTAAGGCAACGGTAAGGCAGACTGCAAAAAGGTTTTGGAATATCAAAGTCCACAGTACATAAGGACGTGACGACCAGGCTTGCAAGCTTAAATCCAGCACTTGCAAGGCAGGCCAGGGCTGTGCTGGAGGTGAATAAATCAGAGAGACATATCAGAGGTGGTTTAGCTACCAGGGAAAAGTATTTGCATCAACATATGCTGGAAAACAATCTGCACAAAAAAATATAAACTTTTTTGTAAAAAGTGCTTGACGATTCCTTGCGGCAGTGGTATAGTAAACAAGCTGTCGCAAGGAATTGCTTCTGAAATACTGAAAAATAAAATAGTTTTCAGAAAATTCAAATTAACTGTTGACAAATGACTGAACTTATGATAAAGTAACCAATCGCTTGAACAGAACGACAGAAACAAACAACTTTAGACAGGATCTTGAAAATCTTAAAAACTTTTGAAAAAAGTGCTTGACAAGATTTGAAAGATATGATAAAGTAAACAGGATGTCGCAAAGAGATGACAGACAAACAACCTTGATAACTAAACAGTGAAACACATACGATTCTCGAAAATTCTTAACGAATCATCATTCAAATGAATGAACTTTTTATAACAGTAATGACGAGAGATAACTAAGCTAGTTGGTTGTCTTGAGTGAATCAAACACTTCTTAAGCCTTCGGCTTAATCAGTGTGAGTCGCAATTAAGCTGCTGCAAGCAGCGCTGAATTGCTAACACATTTTATCAGAGAGTTTGATCCTGGCTCAGGATGAACGCTGGCGGCGTGCTTAACACATGCAAGTCGAACGGGAAATACTTTATTGAAACTTCGGTGGATTTAATTTATTTCTAGTGGCGGACGGGTGAGTAACGCGTGGGTAACCTGCCTTATACTGGGGGATAACAGCCAGAAATGGCTGCTAATACCGCATAAGCGCACAGAACCGCATGGTTCCGTGTGAAAAACTCCGGTGGTATAAGATGGACCCGCGTTGGATTAGCTAGTTGGCAGGGCAGCGGCCTACCAAGGCGACGATCCATAGCCGGCCTGAGAGGGTGAACGGCCACATTGGGACTGAGACACGGCCCAGACTCCTACGGGAGGCAGCAGTGGGGAATATTGCACAATGGGGGAAACCCTGATGCAGCGACGCCGCGTGAAGGAAGAAGTATCTCGGTATGTAAAC
>ENA-OQAA01001386-OQAA01001386.1-human-gut-metagenome-genome-assembly--contig:-NODE-1386-length-12390-cov-1.803392_pt1 | contig 12390 bp, 15 predicted proteins | sample MGYA00242489_ERZ504515 | MGnify/ENA primary metagenome ERZ504515 (study PRJEB26092, sample SAMD00036237) | human gut metagenome | host: Homo sapiens | study: EMG produced TPA metagenomics assembly of...
CCCCCGATCCGTTGTATTTCAATGTTTTCAAGCAGCAGTCTGTTCTCAGGGTAGACGAACGGGGAACGGAAGCTGCTTCCGTCACCTGGGCAGGGCTTGACACTTCTTTGCCTGAAGGAGGTGAGGAACCTGTGGCAGCTGTCACTTTTGACCGGCCGTTCTATTTCTTCATCCAGGAAAAGAGTACCGGACTGATGCTTTTCATGGGTAAAGTGGAAGAATTGAATCCGGAATAAACTCATTTCTATACTGATTTCACCGGCTTGATGTAAATCATGAAAACTGAATAAAAATAATATTTTCTGTTTGTACGGAATGTATAATATGTTGGAAAACATATAAATTTGCCCCGCTAAACCAAACTAAACTAAAGATGTTGGAATACAAAACCGTAAAGTATCATATCCCTCAGCAGGAATATACTTGTATGCTCGTACAAACGAAGGAAAGACGGAAATGATCGTTTTGAACAGTACTGACCAGGAACAGACATTGCCAAGCGAACATTACAATGCCTTGACAAATGGACGGAAAACCGGTACGGAAATTGCCAGCGGCAAGCAAGTGGATTTCACACGTAATTTGGTTTTACCGGCTCGCCAGTCACTGGTCATCGAATTTTAAGAGTCTCCCTCCAAAAGGAGACTGAGTGGACAGAATATTTGGAAAAGGCTGTTCCCGACTGCCGCAGGGCAGGGGAACAGCCTTTCTGTTTGTTACACTTACTGGTGGTCAGTAGTTAATTGATTGATTTCTGCTTCTGTCAGTCCGGTAGCCTTTGCTATTTGTTCCGGAGACAATCCCAGTGATTTCAGGTTCCGTGCAATAGCGGCCTTTTCTTCAGCACGCCCTTCTGCCAGACCTTCAGCTCTGCCTTCAGCGCGACCTTCTGCACGCCCCTCTGCTCTGCCTTCAGCACGCCCTTCAGCACGTTCCGTCATGATGTTGTCACGCAGAATCACGATATTGTCCAGATGCTTATAGTATGCTTTCAGTTCTTCCCGGCTCATACGGTCCAGTTTCAACTGCTCTTTCACCGTATCCAGTCCCGGAGCTGTGGCATGTTCCGGAACATTGCCTGTGTTCAGATAGTAAATCCATTCTTCCAGCGGTGTCCTGGCTACCCGGTTAAGTCATTTACTTTCAGAATGTAATATTCCGGATAGAGCTGACTGACCTTGTCCACCTTGAATGTCTGTTTCTGGAATGGACTGAGTTCCAGTATGTCTCCTTCGTGAATGCCTATGAATTCTGTCTTCCCGTGATATACGAAATCTTTGCCGTGTCCCAGGGAGAAATATACAATATTCACGCTGTATACTTTACGCACCTTCTCATATCCTTCACCCCGGTTGATGTATTCCGTTACCAGTTTGGACGCACCGAACAGCATGCGTTGGAAGTACGCATACTCGTTGTTGTTTTGAACCTCGATGAGTACCAGCTCTCCTTGTGAATTTTCGGCCAGCATGTCCACGCGGTATATTTGTCGAATTCATCCTCCTGATTGCTTTCGCTTTCCAACAATTTGTGGATGGTTACTTTTTCCTCCAGCAGGGTGGTAAGCAGTCCTTCCAATACCGCATAATTGGCCTTGTTGCGCAACAGGCGCTTCATGGCCCAGTCAAAACGAATATAATTTTCCATAAGGCAATGCGTTGTTAATTGTTGTTCTTACAAAGGAAATGAATAATTTGGTTTTTACCAAGAAAATGAATGTTTTAGTTTTTCTTTCCGTAGAGATCTCCCGGATTTCAGCAATGCCATTGTTATGGTGGTACAATCCCTGCCGCAACGACCGCATAATTCCATTGCAATGACTGCACGATCCTGCCACAACGACCGCATAATTTCGCTGCAACGACCGCACAATTCCGCGGGGCGGTTATTTCGATGCGGCAGGATCACGGTAGCCTTTAAAGTATTTGCGGAAGAAAATCCACTGATAATCGATCGAATTGTTCCAGTAGTTTATGTTATGGGCACCCGGACGTATGATAAAATCGTGACGGATACCTCGCTTGAGGAGTTCCTGATGGAATTTCCGGTTGACTTCCAGAAAGAAATCTTCCGTTCCGCAGTCGATGATCAGGGAGAGATCTCCATCCTGGATGCGGTCCAGCTGGTCATGACCGTGTGGGCATCCCAGCGGCTCTGGTTTTCTACTTCCTTACCCAGGTGGTTGCTCATTCCCCAGCTTTTTGGGAACGGACGGATATCTACACCGCCGCTGGTACTTCCGGCTGCTCCGAACAGATCCTTGTGACGGAAGGACAGCCACATACTTCCGTGTCCGCCCATGCTGAGTCCGGTGATGGCCCGTCCCTTGCGGTCTTTGATGGTGGGATAGCGGGAGTCGATCCAGGCGGTCAGTTCCCGGGCTACAAAGGTTTCAAACTGGCTTTCCGGACGTAGCGGACTGTCCCAGTACCAGCTTGCTTCTCCGTCGGGACATACTACGATAATACCGTCGCGGTCGGCCATCTGGGGAAGTTCCGGTTTGATGGTCGGCCATGTGAATGCATTGCCTCCGTGTCCGTGCAGCAGATAGAGGGTAGGACAGGAGTTTCCGGCCAGTGCCTGTTCGGGCACGATGACCACTACCGGAATGTTCCGTTTCATTTTGGGACTCGCAACGGAGAGGGTGTCCACCCGTGCAGCCTGGGCACAAAGGGCCGTCAGCAAGAGGACGGCAAGGCATAATCCGAGTTTTTTCATCGTTGTTAAAAGGTTGGTTTATGAGTTAGAATTTTAGGCTTTGTTTTTTGCAAAGGTAAGACGTTTTTCACTTTTTCAGGTGCGGATAAGGGCATTTTGTGGTAAAAAACGTACCTTTGGGGCATGAGAATACGATTGGAAGAAAACAAAGGAATCCCCGCATCCCTGCTGTGGATGCTGGCGGTCATTTCCGGGGTGGCAGTTGCCAACCTCTACTACAACCAGCCCCTGCTGAACCGCATGGGCGAAGATTTGCACGTATCCGAGTTTACGGCTAACCTCATTCCGATGGTTACGCAGATCGGTTACGCGCTGGGACTGCTGTTCATCATTCCGCTGGGTGACCTCTACAAGCGGAGGAACATCATTGTGATTAACTTTTCACTGCTGGCCTGCTCCATGCTGGCTGTGGCTGTGGCGCCCGATATCCGTTGCATACTGGCGGCTTCGCTGGTGACGGGTGTCTGTTCCGTCATGCCGCAGATCTTCATACCGATGGTTTCGCAGTTCTCGCTGCCGCAGAACAAGGCCCGTAACGTCGGGATGCTGGTGAGCGGACTGCTGGCCGGTATTCTGGGATCTCGTGTGATCAGCGGAATTGTCGGCGAATACTGGGGCTGGCGCACCATGTATTACATTGCTGCCCTGATGATGCTGGTCTGCATCTTTGTGGTGTTGCGCATCCTGCCTGACATGCCTTCCAATTTCCGGGGGACGTATCGCGGCCTGATGAAGTCTCTACTGGATCTGTTCCGCAGCCAGCCTACGATCCGCATGGTGTCGGCACGTTCCGGACTCTGTTTCGGCAGTTTCCTGGCGCTCTGGGCCTGTCTGGCCTTCAAACTGAGCGGACCTCCCTTTTATGCCGGCAACAACGTGATCGGTATGCTGGGACTCTGCGGAGTGGCCGGGGCACTGACTGCTTCCTTTGTGGGAGCCTCCGTCCGCCGGCTGGGAGTCCGTCCCCTGAATTTCATCGGCTGCGGACTGATGATTGCGGCATGGGCCGTGATGTATATCTTTCAGGATACGTATACCGGATTCATTGCCGGTATCATCCTCATTGACATCGGTATGCAGTGCGTACAGATCAGTAACCAGACCTGTGCCCTGTCGATGGCTCCCCAGGCATCCAGCCGGGTGAACACCATCTTTATGACCACCTACTTTGTGGGCGGTGCTGCGGGCACTTTCCTGGCAGGTACATGCTGGCATGCCTTCGGCTGGGCCGGAGTGGCAGGAGCCGGAGTCTGTCTGACGGCCTGTTCCCTGCTCATCACGTGTCTGGCCAGACACTGATCCGGGACAGCCTTTATGATCCGTAACCTCATGATCCGTAACCTCAAATTCTTTAAAATATCGCATGAAAAAATCAATCCTTACCCCAAAGAATGGCTGGCCATCCATCCCTATACGGCTGTCCGTCCTTCGGATGCGTATTATGTGACACTGGCCAATGAACTGCTGGCGGCCTGTACGCTGACGGAGCTGCCCGAACCTTTCCGGCGCAAGCTGTGTCTGTATGTGGCGGCCTATGTGGAAGATGTCGTTTCCGGACTCGGACTGTGGAGATGTTTCACGAAGGAACATACTGCGCTTTACGGGAAGCCGCTTCCGTTCCGGAAGGTGCCGGCCGACTGGCTCTCCGATGAGGTGAACGAGGAAGACGTGGCGTTCCTCATCTGGAACACCTGGCAGAAAGCCACTTTCAGCCACGGCTTTGTCAGTCCCCTGCATCCGGACATTATCCGTCAGGCAGCCGCTTTCCGTCCGCTGGTGGAGCGGGCCTACGAGGAAGCTCCCGAGAATGAGGCACTGGCCGGATTCTGGGATACCTTTGCCACGAAAGAAGAGGCTGAACGCAAGCTGACCTGGCTTTTCGGACATACTTATCTGACGGAGCCGTCGATGCAGCCTTATATCGCCCATGTTGCTCCGCGCGACCGTTTCATCGTACCGACCGGACCGCTGGCGCTCTTTCTGCACGAATGGACAGACCGCCTGGCCGCCGATCCTTCACGCTGGAAGGAAGTGGAAGGACTTTATACTTCCGAACCGGAAGTACCCGAACGGGTGAAGGAACAGAACCGCCGCAACTACGAACTCTTTACGGCGCATACACAGGGGCGGGAAGTGGCTTATCTGCCGGACTATGAGGCTCTGCGCGGTTTTCTGACCGGAGTGCTCCAATGGCTGATGACGACAATCACACCCTGCCTCAGTTCCGTGCCCACCGCAACTTTGTCCTGCTGGTGAATCGGGAGAAGGGTATTCTGCTGGCCAAGGACGTGGCTGCCTGCATTGCCGACCCGGACAATCCGTTGTATCGTCCGGAAGAAGCGCGCAGGAAGGCTTTCCGCCTGCTCACCGAGGAAATGCTGTGTCCGCCCGACCTGTTGCACCGCTGCATTGCCAACGGCTGGTTGCCTGATGCTTCCCTGTCCGGCGAAGCGGACAGCTGGGTACAGGAGAATGCGGATTTCATTGCCCGCCACACCCTGCTGTACTACTACCGGGGAGACTGATCCGGAAATTATCCGTAACAGTGTCCGGATATCCCGGAAAAATCGTATCTTTACCCAGACTTTAATTTAAAAACCTATAACAACTTATGAAACAACGTTTATTTGTCATTCTGACTTACCTCGTATTCCTGGCGGTACAGGGCCTGCAGGCACAGGTGCGCTTCGACAAGAAGAAGCTCTACAATGTCTGCTCAGTCAAGTATCCGGGAAAGGCCTGGAGCTATTCAGGTTCGGCCCCGAATGTGAAACTGGCCGCAGTGAGTGAATCGGACAAACAGCAGCAGTGGAGCATCACGGATCTTTCCGGCAGCTTCCGGCTGATTAATCCTTTGAGAACCGGGCCGTGGCGGGCTGCCGACAATGCCTGGCACAGGTGCTGAAGTGAACGGATCTGACGAAATGCAGCTGTGCTCATCAAGCCTGTCGGCGAGTATGTGCAGCTGATTCCTTCAAACAAGGCGCAGTGGTAGCTTCCTGCCGCGAAGACGGAACCATCGCCCTGGTGGATGTAGCCAACTGGTACGTCGAAGGAAACCCTTTTCCGCATCACGGCAAGCAAGGTGGCTGCTCCGGCTTCTGCTTCCGGTGCTGCACGCGAGAAGGTGTACTGGGAAGACGAAACCCGTTTCGAGGAAAACAAGGAAAAGGGCCATGCCACTTATATTCCTTATTTCAGCGAACAGGAAATGCTGGCCGACAAGGAGTTTTACGCCACTCCGTGGGTGTACAACCAGAGCAAGGCCATGATGCTGCTCAACGGCGACTGGTACTTCAACTTCGTGCCGCAGCCGTCTGAACGTCCGCTGGATTTCTATAAAGAAGACTATGATGTCAGCAGCTGGGCTACGATTCCTGTTCCCTCCAACTGGGAAATGCAGGGATATGACCGTCCCATCTACTGCAATGTGGAGTATCCGCACTCCAACACACCGCCCTATATCGATGCCCGCAAGGGATTCAATGACGGCGGAAAGAACTACGGCATCAATCCCGTGGGCTCTTACGTCCGCTATTTCAACCTGCCCGAAGGCTGGGATAAACAGCGCACTTTCATTCAGTTCAACGGTATCTACAGTGCCGCACTGGTTTACCTGAACGGAAAGTACGTGGGCTATACCCAGGGTTCCAACAACGTGGCTGAATTTGACCTGACTTCATATCTCCGTCCGGGACAGAACAAACTGGCCGTACAGGTGTTCCGCTGGAGCGACGGCTCTTACCTGGAATGTCAGGACATGTTCCGTATGAGCGGTATCTTCCGCGATGTTTATCTCTACAACATACCGCTGGTGAGCGTGCGCGATCATTACATTACTTCCCGTCTGGATGCTTCGGCTGATTACCGTCAGGGAGAAATGCAGGTGGAACTGACGCTCGACAACCGGGGACGTCTGAAAGGCGAAAAGGAACTTGTTGTCCGTCTGTCGGATCCGTCGGGCAAGGTAGTGGCTGAAACCGAACAGACCGTGCGTTTCTCTGAACGTGAAACAACCTGCAAGGTTAAGACTGACTTCCGCGTGAAGAACCTCAGCCTGTGGACAGCAGAAACACCGACCTCTATACGGTAAGCGTTATCCAGCGTGCTGGAGGCAAGGACGAAATGGCCTTCTCTACCAAATATGGTTTCCGCGACATCGAAGTACGCGGTCCGCTGGTATATATCAACGGCAAGCGCGTCTTCTTCAAGGGTGTGAACCGCCACGACAGCCATCCGCTCTACGGACGTGCCGTAACGGTGGAATCCATGCTGCAGGATGTGCTGCTGATGAAGCGCAATAACATCAATACCATCCGTACCTCACACTATCCCAACGCGTCGAAGATGTATGCCATGTTCGACTATTACGGACTCTATACCATGGATGAGGCCGATCTGGAAGACCATGCCAACCAGTCCATCAGTGACATGCCGTCATGGATTCCGGCCTTTGTGGACCGCATCGACCGCATGGTGCTGCGTGACCGCAACCATCCGAGTGTGATCTTCTGGAGTCTGGGCAATGAATGTGGAGGCGGTAACAACTTCCAGGCCTGCTACGATGCAGCCAAGCGCTTGATCCCCGTCCCGTACACCACGAAAGCACCCGCGACGGCAAGGAATTCGGCGGTAACCGTTTCAGTGACCTCTACTCGAAGATGTATCCCAGCATGCTGGATGGATCAGTATGTCAATTCGTTCGACAAGCCGATGTTCATCTGCGAATATGCACATGCCATGGGTAATGCCATCGGTAACCTGACTGAATACTGGAACAGCATCGAAAGCAGTTCGTCTACCATCGGTGGTGCCATCTGGGACTGGGTAGACCAGGCCATCTATGAACCGGTTGAAATCAAGCAGGGCAACTATGCCGGACGTCTGCACACCGGATACGACTTCCCCGGCCCGCACCAGGCAACTTCTGCTCCAACGGTATCATCCCGCTACCCGCGAGGAAACTCCGAAGCTGAAGGAAGTGAAAGCCGTTTATCAGTATATCAAGTTCCGTCTGGAGAATAATGACAAGAACGGAAACGAAGTGACTGTCAGTCTGAAAAATACGTATAACTTTACTTCTCTGGCTGATTTCGACCTGCGCTGGGAACCGTGAAAGACGGTTATGTAGTGGGAGCAGACAGCATGCAGCTGGCCGATGTAGCCCCTATGATTCCGTTTCACTCACTTTGCCGCTGTCGGGAGCTGACCTGAAGAAAGCATCGAAGAACGGTGAAGAAGTGATGATCAACCTGACCGTGCGCCAGCGCAAGGCAACGGTATGGGCCGGAGCCGGTCATGAAGTAGCCAGAAGCAGTTTGAACTGACCAGCCGTGCCGGACTGCCGGAACTGCGCATCAATGCCCGTGTACCCAAGCTGGCCGTGAAGAAAGAAGGTCAGAGCCTGACCGTCGGCAACGGATTTGTGGATGCAGCCTTTGACACCACAACCGGACGGATGACTGCCCTGCGCCTGAACGGACTGGATGTCATCTATGGCGGTGAAGGTTTCATCTTTGATAACCACCGCTGGATTGAAAACGACCGCTTCGAGAAGACCGAAAACGGACTGGAACCCACCGGTACCTGTGAGGCTGTGGAAGAAGCCAGCGGTAATGTGGTTGTGAAGACTGTCCGCAAGGGAAGTCTCTGCGACACCGAGATCACGTATGTGTTCTATCCGGGCGGCGTGATGGATATGGATGTGAAACTCACTCCGAAGACTGCGACCTGCGTCGTACCGGTCTGGTATGCTCCGTCAATGCCGGTCTGAACAATGTGGACTATTATGCATACGGTCCGTGGGAAAACTACAACGACCGTCATGCAGGCTGCATGGTAGGAGCTACCGCACCACTGTGGAAGACATGGTTGTACCTTACGTGAAACCCCAGTCCATGGGTAACCGCGAAGGCTTGCGTGAACTGAAGCTGACCAACTGCCAGGGACGTGGTGTCAGCATCCAGACCGAGGCGGTGTATCCTTCTCCGCCCTGCGCTATACGGATGCCGACTGATGAAGGCCAACCACCTTTGGGAACTCCAGGAACGTCCGTGCATCATCCTTCACCTGGATGCACTGGTTCGCGGTCTGGGTAATGCCAGCTGTGGTCCGGAAACCATGCTGAAATACAAGATCCCGCAGATGCCGTTCAGCTACAAGCTGCGCTTCTCTGCCTGCGACTGATCTTGATGATTAAACCTGTAACGAGGCTGACTTTATTTACGGAAGTCAGCCTCGTTTTTATATATGCCTGTTCTTTCTGTCTGTTTGTCTTGTTTGCTGTTGCTGATTGTTTCCTGCCGTTGTTAATCTGTTGTCGAATAGAGATTTGTTATATTCAAGGATGCGGCTTGTATCAGAATAAGTAATGGAAATGCAATATGAATCATGTAGCTTCTTTATGAAAAAGTAACTGGACTGTAATACCATAGTCCTACTTTTGCAGCGTTAAAAAATCAAATATTTAATCTTTTTTATATAAAGATTCTGTTTGAGTTATTCTAAAATAAAAGTTACATGAAAATTAAACAATCTATTTTAACAGGGTTATGCCTGCTTTTTGTATGGACGGCACAGGCACAGACTCAAGTTATTGCTCACCGTGGCTTCTGGAAAACAGAAGGTTCTGCCCAGAACTCGATTACAGGCCTTCAGAAGGCCGCCGAAGCCGGAGTGTATGGTTCCGAATTTGATGTGCAGCTGACTGCTGACGGGGTAGTGGTAGTCAATCATGATGATGTTGTCGAAGGACTGGTGATCGGAGAGACCAGGTATGAAAAACTGAAAGATATCAAATTGAAAAACGGAGAACGTATTCCCTTGCTGGAAGAGTATCTGAAGACAGGTAAGCAGCTTCCTGAGATTCGTCTTGTACTGGAAATCAAACCTCATAAGACCCGATCTCAGGAAAATCAGATCGCCGCTGCCTGTGTCAGACTGGTAAAAAAATATGGAATGGAAAAGCAGGTGGAATATATTTCTTTCAGCATGAATATATGTGAACAGCTTGTCAGCCTGGCTCCGGATGCGGAAGTGGCTTATCTGAATGGAGACTGTGCTCCGAAGGATATCAAGGCTAAAGGACTGACAGGAATAGACTATAGTTATAAGGTGTTTTACAAGCATCCGGAATGGGTGAAAGAAGCCCAAAGTCTGGGATTGAAGGTAAATGTATGGACTGTGAACAAAACAGCTGATTTGCAGAAGATGATTGCTATGGGTGTGGATTTGCTGACAACTGACCAGGTGCTGGAAGCCAAAGAGATGGTAAGCGGTCGGGAAGCCCGATAACGGATGAGAGGTGAAATCTAATAAAGATAACATGAAAGGTAAATGGATTATTCTGGGCTTCATGCTGTATGGAGCCTGTGTACAGGCAAAAATCGTTGATTCTCAGTTTCGTTTTGCTGGGAAAGTGATAGATAAAAATGGTCGGGGAGTAGCCGGTGTCGTAGTGAACGACGGTATTAGTTTTACAACAACGGATGCACAGGGAACGTGGGCGTTGCATTCAGATACGACCAGAAGCAAGTTCGTTAGCATTTCTACTCCGGCAGGATATGTCTTGCCTCAGAATGACGGACTGGCCGATGGCTTTTATGTTCCGGTGCGTGTCCTGCTTTGGCCGGTGGAAAACATGATTTTGTATTGGAGAAGCGGACTGAAACTGACGATCGTTTCCATTACATAGCCGTGTCTGATCCTCAGGTGCGCAATGAACGCGATTTCAAGCGCTGGTGCCAGGAAACGGTGCCCGATATGGTGGAAGTCATTGACTCGTTGAAGCAGTCGCATGAAGTTGTCGGAATGACACTGGGCGACTGGTATGGGACAACATGCCTTTGTTTGATAATTACAAAGCTTCGCTGAAAAATACGGGAGCCACATTCTTCCAGTGTATCGGTAATCACGATTTTGACAGACAGTATCAGGGGCTTCACAATATGGAACTGGCTTCACCGGTATATGGTGAAATGGTCTACGAAAGTCATTTCGGTCCCACTGACTATTCTTTCAACATCGGCAAGGCACATATTGTCACGATGAAGAACATCAACTATGTAGGTGGAAAATCTTATCTGACCAGCCTGACCGGGCAGCAGCTGGATTGGCTGAAGAAGGATTTGAGCTATTTGCCTGAAGGCAGTCTGGTAATCCTGAACATGCATGCACCTTCATGGAACCGTATTTCTCCCGATGGCAACATCCGGAACGCCGCCCAGCTGAAGGAGGTTCTGAAAAACTATAATGTACATGTGTTCAGCGGACACACTCATTCTTCCAGAACAATGAAGTTTCTCCTGTGCTGTATGAACACAACATCGGTGCGGCCTGTGGCGGCTGGTGGACGGGCTGGGTCAATCAGTGTGGTGCGCCCAACGGATATATGGTGGTGGATGTTGACGGAAATGATTTGAAGTGGCATTACAAGGGAACCCGCCGTGACTTTTCTTATCAGTTCCGCATCTATAACAAAGGAGAGTTCAAAAGCCAGAGCAGTTTTGTGGTTGCCAATGTCTGGGACTGGGACAGTGCCTGCAAAGTCGTGTGGTTTCAGGACGGAAAACCGATGGGAGAAATGGAACAGTTCGTTGATTCCGATGAAGAGCGTGCTTCGGAACTGAAGAACCGTGCCTCGGCAGAAAAGACAGGCCATCTGTTCCGTGCCATGCCTGCCGACGGAAGCAAGGAAATCCGGGTAGAATTTACCAATCGTTTCGGAGAGGTATATACGAAGAGTATTCGTCTCTGAGCCCGAATGAAATCAAGGCGATATGAATATAAACAACCCATAAATTAATAAAGTAATGAATATATTGAAATCTGTAGTTTTATTCCTGATACTCCTGTTGGCTGGAAGCAGTATGGTGCTTTCGGCACAGAACAGAAGCATATCGGGAAAAGTGTTCGATACAAATGAGGAGCCTCTTATCGGGGTGACAGTAACCATTGAGAACACTACCATTGGTGCGATAACTGATATTGACGGTGCCTTTACACTTCAAGTGCCGAAGGGAAGGTAGTTCTGAATGTGTCGTATGTGGGTTTTGTCCCGCAGAAGGTGACGGTTGCTTCCGGACAGTCCAATGTGACCGTACGTCTGAGCGAAGATGCGGTCTTGCTGAACGAGGTAGTGGTTGTCGGTTATGGTAAACAGAAGAAGGTGAATCTGACCGGAGCTGTTGCTTCCGTAGGTGGTGAAGAACTGGAAAACCGTGTCACAAAATCGTTGAGCAGTATGTTGCAGGGTACAGTAGCCGGCTTGAATGTAACGACCTCTTCGGGTGTACCGGGCAGTTCCGCTTCCATCAATGTGCGCGGTATCACTTCCATCCATGAATCGGAACCGCTGGTACTGATTGACGGTGCCGTGGGAGATATCGACCGAGTCAATCCCAATGATGTGGAATCCATTTCCGTTATCAAGGATGCATCTGCCGCTGCCATTTACGGTGCACGTGCTGCATTCGGTGTGATTCTTGTGACAACCAAGTCGGGAGCTGCCAAAGACGGCAAGGCAACTGTACGTTACAGCGGCCGTTTCGGATGGCAGGCACCTACACTTCCACTGATTATGAAACAACCGGTTACTGGTCAGTATATACCATCAATCAGTTCTGGCAAGCCAATTCGGGTACGCTTTATGTGGATTATACCGATCAGGATATG
>ENA-OQAA01001387-OQAA01001387.1-human-gut-metagenome-genome-assembly--contig:-NODE-1387-length-12373-cov-1.594072_pt1 | contig 12373 bp, 9 predicted proteins | sample MGYA00242489_ERZ504515 | MGnify/ENA primary metagenome ERZ504515 (study PRJEB26092, sample SAMD00036237) | human gut metagenome | host: Homo sapiens | study: EMG produced TPA metagenomics assembly of...
GTGTGAGGGTGCGGCCTGCCACCGCTGATCGGAACCGGTACCACGAGTCTTTGCCAGCGCTTCGTGCTCCATCACACCCGGGCCAGGGCAGCCATGTCGGCGGCGGTGGAGTAGTGCCCCTCGTCATTGAGCCCGTTTGGGTTTTCAAAGTGGGTGTGCTCCATGCCCAGCTCGGCGGCTTGTCATTCATCCAGGCCACAAAAGTATCCACGTCCCCGGCGCAGAAGCCCGCAATGGCCACCGCCCGCGTCATTGCCCGAGGCGAGCAGCAGCCCGTAGAGCAGCGCCCTCCAGCGTCCAGCTCCTCCCCCGCCTTCAGATACATGGAGGAGCCCTCTGTATACGCCGCCTCCCGGGAGACCGTGACCACATCGTTCAGGTCTCCTCCCGGATAGCCACCAGGGCCGTCAGAATCTTGGTAGTGCTGGCGATCAGCATTTTCGCGTCGGCGTTCTGCTCATACAACACCCGGCCGCTGTCCACGTCCATCAAAATGGCGGAGGAGGCAGACGTACTGACCGCGTGCGTCTGACAAGGAAAAAGAGTGAACAGGGCCGCCAGAGCGATCCCCAAAGCGGCAAGCCGCCGGAGCAGGGTTTGCAAATGCCATCACCTCATTTGTTTGGTGATGGTAAGGTGAACTATCAGAATATAGAACTGACTTCCGCCTTGATTACCATGAACATGGACAGCAGTACGGTATATGCACGTGGTATTGCCGATACGACAGGTGTGGAATCAGGAACTCCGGTCTTTAAAGACGGTGAGACTCCTTATGAGTCAAAGGTGATGCGATATAACTTCAAGACGAAGAAGGGTTTTATCAACAGCATTGTAACTCAGCAGGGGGAAGGTTATGTAACCAGCCAGGATGCCAAGAAAAATGAAGATGATGTCATTTTCATGCGTAACGGAATGTACACGACATGCGACAATCATGAGCATCCGCATTTTTATCTGAGACTTTCACAGGCCAAAGTACGCCCGAAGAAGAATGTGGTCTTCGGACCGGCGCAGCTGGTGGTGGAAGATGTGCCTTTGCCTATTGCCGTGCCTTTTGGCTTTTTCCCGTTTAACAGCAGTTATTCGTCCGGATTCATTATGCCGACTTATGGAGACGAATTGAACCGTGGTTTCTACCTGCGAGACGGAGGATATTATTTTGCCATCAGTGACCGGATGGATTTGAAACTGCTGGGTGAAATCTTTACGAAAGGTTCGTGGGGAGTGTCGGCTGCTTCTAATTACAACAAGCGCTACAGGTTCAGCGGTAATTTCAATTTCAGTTATCTGGTGACAAAGACCGGTGAAAAGAATATGCCGGACTATTCGGTATCCAAGGACTTTAAGTTACAGTGGAGCCACCGGCAGGATGCCAAGGCTAATCCGAACAGTTCTTTCTCTGCCAGTGTAAACTTTGCGACCAGTAGTTATGACCGCTCGAATCTTTCCAGCTTGTATGATCCGAACCAGTATTCTCAGAATACGAAAGCTTCCAGTGTCAGTTATTCACGCAGTTTTCCTTCTATTGGTTTGAATATCTCGAGTACATTCAATGTGACGCAAAATACCCGTGACTCATCCATGACGATGACATTGCCTGATTTGAATATTTCGTTAAACCGTATTTATCCGTTCAAGCGTAAAAAGTCAGTTGGAGACCAGCGCTGGTATGAAAAGATTTCTTTCCAGTATACCGGTAGTTTGACCAATTCAATCAGTACAAAGGATAATTTGCTGTTTAAAACTCCGCTGAACCAGTGGGATAACGGTATGCAGCATAAGATTCCGGTAACGGCAACTTTCTCTTTATTCAAGTATATTAATATTGTACCTTCGTTCAATTATACCGAACGCTGGTATTTGCGGAAAGTAAAACAGAGTTATGATCCTGCTTCAACGGCAAGCGGACATGTGCGAAGAGATACCATCAACGGCTTTAATCGTGTCTATGATTACAATATGTCCGTGCAGATGAATACGAAACTGTATGGTATGTACAAGCCGTTGTTTATGAAGAGCAAGGAGCTGCAGATCGTCATGTGTTCACTCCGACGGTAAGTTATACTTATACTCCTAACTTCGGTGCTTCACGTTACGGCTATTATGATACCTATACCTATACGGATGAATATGGTGAAGTCCGTACGGTACAGTATTCCCTGTATGAAGGAGCGGCCTATGGAACTCCGGGTAAGGCGATGTCGCAGAATATCAGTTTCTCGATTGACAACAATGTGGAAATGAAGATGCGTTCAGACAAGGATAGTACTGGATATAAGAAAGTGAGTCTGATAGACCAGCTGGGAGCTAACTTGTCTTATGATATGGCCAATAAGAAAATGGAGTGACTTGCAGATGAATTTGCGTCTGAAGTTCCCCAACAACTATACTTTCAACATGAATGCTTCGTTTGCCACTTATGCCTATCAGTTCGACAAGAGTGGAAATATCGTGGTCGGTGACCGGACGGAATGGTCTTACGGCCGGTTCGGACGTTTCCAGGGATATAGCGGATCATTCTCTTATACGTTGAACAATGATACTTCAAGAAGTTGTTTGGCAAGAAAGAAGATAAAGAAGATAAGAATAAGGAAAATCCGGAAGAAGGTGAAGAGAAAGAAGACGGCACAACGGATCAGCAGAAGACCAATTCCAACATGCGTAAAACGGAAGCTGCTTCGATGGATTCGGACGGATATCTGGCCTTTAAGTTTCCATGGAGTTTAAGTTTGAGCTATAGCTACAGTATCCGTGAGAATCAGGATAAGGAAAAGTTCAATATCAAGAAGATGCGTTATCCGTATAAGCTGACTCATTCGTTGAATATTTCCGGAAACTTCAAGATCGGAAGCCGGTGGAATATGAGTTACTCAAGCGGTTACGACTTTACTTCGAAAGAAATGTCTATGACGACGTTGAATATTACCCGTGACTTGCACTGCTTTAATATGAGTTGTGGTTTGGTCTTCGGGCCGTTTACTTCATATAATTTCTCTATCCGGGCAAATTCTAGTATGCTGCGCGATGCTTTGAAGTGGGATCAGCGAAGCAATACGGGTAGTTCCGTTACCTGGTATTAATTGTAGACAGACTGAAACAAATCGCCTCCGTCCTGTTGGGTTATCAGATCAGGACGGAGGCGATTTGTTTTGGGAAGACCGGTGTTACCATACGATGGGTGTTTCCCCATGCTGTATCAGGTATTCGTTGGCACGGCTGAAATGCCGGTTGCCGAAGAAGCCGTTGTAAGCTGAAAGAGGAGAGGGGTGGACAGATGTCAGTACCAGGTGTTTGTTCCGGTCAATGAAAGCACCTTTCTTTTGTGCATATGATCCCCACAGGATGAAGACCAGGTGTTTCCGCTTTTCTGCAAGTGCCCGGATGGCTGCATCCGTGAATTCTTCCCATCCCTTGCGCTGATGTGAGCCGGCTGATGAGCTCTTACTGTCAGTGTAGCATTGAGCATTAGGACTCCCTGTTCGGCCCATCGGGTCAGATTTCCGGTAGCCGGAATAGGGGTTCCCAGATCATCGTGGATTTCTTTGAATATGTTTTGCAGGGAGGGCGGAAAAGGAACACCGTCATTCACGGAGAAACAGAGACCATGAGCCTGTCCCGGACCGTGATAAGGATCCTGTCCGATGATAACGACTTTTACTTTATTGTAAGGACAAAGATTAAAAGCGTTGAATATCAGTTTGCCTGGAGGATATACCGTGGTTGTCTGGTATTCCTGTCTTACGAAATCAGTCAACCGGATAAAATAATCCTTTTCGAATTCGGGGGCAAGTACTTCTTTCCAGGTTTCTTCTATTTGTACATTCATAATTGATCGGCTTACAGGAGTTAAATTAAAGGCATATTCAGGCGGTTGCATTCCTGCCGCATGTCTTCCGGCCAGATGCTGGCTTGTATTTCTCCGATATGTGCTTTTTTCAGGTAGAGCATACACAGTCTGGACTGCCCGATACCGCCGCCAATGCTCAGCGGAAGAGAACCTTCCAGCAGACGACGATGGAAGTACAGTTTTTCGCGTTCTTCTTTTCCTGTCAGTTCCAGCTGTTTCAGCATGGCTTCCTTGTTGACACGGATACCCATGGATGAGAGTTCCATGGCACGGTCGAGCACGTCATTCCATACCAGCAAGTCCCCGTTGAGACCGGCCAGTCCGGTTTTCGGATCAATGGTCGACCAGTCATCATAGTCCGGTGCGCGCAGATCATGGGGCTGTCCGTTGCTCAGTTTGCCACCAATTCCGATGATGAAGACTGCCCCGTAATGTTGGGTGATCAGGCTTTCCCGTTCTTTGGGAGTTTTGTCGGGATACATTTGGAGGAGCTCTTCGGCGTGGATAAAATGGATGTCATTGGCCAGGAAAGGAGTGATCTGCGGATACATTTCGCAAACCATGTATTCCGTGCGTCGCATTGCCGCATAGATACGTGTAACGATGTTTTTCAGGAAATCCATGTTCCGTTGTTCGGGAGTGATGACCCGTTCCCAATCCCATTGATCCACGTAAAGTGAATGCAGGTTGCCCAGTTCTTCATCAGCCGGATCGCATTCATGTCGGTGTAGATTCCGTATCCGGGTTCAATGTTATAATCAGCTAAAGTAACTCTTTTCCATTTGGCGAGTGAGTGCACGACTTCAGCACGCTGGTCGCCAGATCCTTGATGGGAAAGGAAACGGCACGTTCCACACCATTCAGGTCGTCGTTGATACCCATACCTGTCAGGACAAATAAAGGTGCCGTGACACGGCGCAAACGGAGTTCGGAGGACAGATTTTGCTGGAAGAACTCTTTGATCTGCTTAATACCCAGCTCAGTCTGTTTCATGTCGAGCAGTTGCTGATAGTGTGTAGGTTTTATAAGGTAACTCATAGTTTTTTAATATTAATGGATAATCGTTGGCAAAGATAGGTATATTTTGTAAATATGCAATTAATTTTTATGTAAAGTAGTCAATTTGATTTCTTTTTCTTTTGTTTATTGAAAGTTTTGATAGTTTTGTCTGTTGGGGTAAAGAAAATGATTTTGTAATTTTTTTAGCCGATTCATTAGGAAGAAAGCTAAGGAAATTGTATTTTTGCTGCGCATTTGAGGAATGCACCGTAGTTCAATGGATAGAATAATGGATTCCGGTTCCATCGATTGGGGTTCGACTCCCCACGGGTGTACTACTTTGAGAATATTTGATAATGAAGACTCACTAAATCGGCTAATTTAGTGAGTCTTTCTTTTTAAGAGATTAGCCATTAAATCGACAGTTGTATGAATTATGCTTTTGAAATCTGTGCCAATTCAGCAGAAAGTTGTGTGGCTGCACAGGAAGGCGGAGCCAACCGCGTAGAATTGTGCGCGGCTATTCCGGAAGGTGGAACAACTCCTTCGTATGGAGAAATCCGTATGGCACGCAAGTTGATTGATATCCGTTTACATGTGATTATTCGTCCGCGTGGAGGAGATTTCCTTTATTCACCGGTTGAGATTGAAACCATGGAAGAAGATATTTGCATGGCTCGTCAGGCAGGAGCTGACGGAGTGGTGTTTGGTTGTCTGACTCCGGAGGGTGAACTGGATATGCCTGCTATGGAGCGTCTGATGAAGGCGGCAGAAGGAATGGCTGTGACTTTCCATCGGGCTTTTGATTATGTAAAAGATCCGAAGCAGGTATTGGAAACACTGATTCAGCTGGGAGTGGACCGTGTGCTGACTTCCGGACAGCAGCCTGTGGCTATCAAGGGAGCGGCATTGCTGGCTGATCTGGTAAAACAGGCCGACGGACGAATTGTGATAATGCCGGGTTGTGGTGTCAATGAATCGAATATTGCGGAACTGGCCCGTTTGACAGGAGCTTCGGAGTTCCATTTCTCTGCACGTGAGAATAAGGAAAGTCAGATGAAGTTGCGTAATCCTGCCTTGTCGATGGGAGGTACTGATATGGATGAATATATGCATCCGGTAACAACTGCCAAGCGTGTACGCAATACCATACAGGCTTTGAAGTCTTCGCTTTAAGGCTGTCTGAAAAAGCCCGCGGCTTTTAGCAAAAAGGTTTCGGCGTTTAATCAAAAACGCCGAAACCTTTTTTATTTTTGTCTCGTTCTTTTTTCAGCCGGATCAGAGGCCGTGGATCACGTGCAGCATCTGTTCACCCAGACCGATGGTATATCCTTGAGACTGGAATACAACCCGGTTGAATGTGTCACCAATGATGAATACCGGCAACTGTCCGCTGTTGTTGAGCTTCATGTTGGTTGCAATTTCTTTGCGGATCTTTCCGTCAGTATCAATTCCGAAGCTGATGGTTGAAGGCAGGTTCGGGAATGCCTTGCGGTCAAACTTCTTATAGGCTGCTTCGTCAGTAAACAGAAGTACGATTTTCCGTCCCCATTTTTCATAGTCGGCTTTCTTTACTTCAATATCTTTCAAAGCATGGTTGGTCGGTTCCTGTCCGACTCCCAGTACACCTACAATGTAGTAGCCGCGTCCTGTTGTAGAAAGGATGGAACTTCTTCTTTCGTTTCCGGATTCAGATAGGTGGCTTCTGAATTGAAATTACCGATGACACGGATTTCTTCAGCATTGTCTCTCATCACCAGGTCAACGGTCGTTGTTTTTCCTTCTTCAATGGTGAAGAAAGTGACGTTACTCAGTACACTTCCGTTTGCCAGGCGGCTTCCTGTTACAAGCATGTAGTATCCGGTTTCAATCGGGGTTCCATTCTTCAACAGGGATTCCCAGGTTGCATTTTCCGGATAGTTCAGCAGACGGAAACTGCCGTTGTCATACTTCGAAATACTGAAGTGTGAATAATATTTCGGGTTGTTAAGACGTGAGATCGGTTTGTAGGTAGCCTTCAGTGTACCTTCTGACGGGCGCTGTGCTACGGCGGTCTCGAAGTTTACATGAGTCAGTTCTCCGTTGTGGCGGTAGTAGATGTTGCCGTTGACTGCATCTTTCCAGGCAGGGATTCCCATGCTGCGTGCAGTTGCAACGAAGAAGATTTCGCGGGAACGGCTATCGGTTACACGGCTGTTCCAGGTTCCTGCCGGTGAAGCTACGGCAGCTCCGGTATTCAAGTCATCGCGTACGGTCAGACTGTCCTTGCACCAGTTGACCAGTTGCTGCGGATCGTTCTTGAACTGTTCCGCCAGGCTGGCCGGAATGTTCTTCTGCAAGTAAGAACGATACGGAGTCAGCAGTTCGTTCTCGATGCGCGGTGCAAGTACTTCATTCACGTCAGCCTGTGCATCGGTATTGTAAAGGTGATCTTCCAGTACGCTGCATGGAGTGTCGCGCAAGTCTTTGTCGGATACGGTAGAAAGCAGTGCAAGAGCCCGTTCGCCCATATTCTTGGCAACGGCATTCTTCAGGAATTGCATGATTTCTGCGTAGTTTCCTCTTGATTTGATGATGCAGGCAACTGTCTTATCAGCATCCAGCTTCTGTTCGTCGGCGAATGCTTTTGCTTTTTCTTCTGTCGGGAAGGAAGCTACATACGCATTGCGGATAGCGTCTTCCTCATTCATTCTGCGGGTATTCTCGGCGCGCTGTTCCGGAGTAACTTCCGGAATGTTGGCTTTTTCAGCCGGCGGAACCATGTCGAACGGAAGAGTGACAGGATCTCCTTCCTGTTTGTCGAGAACGATGTTGACTTGTTTGTCCTTGCCGAATGAAACTTTCTGGAAACCGAACTTGCCGTTGGCAGATGCAAATACCAGCATGTCTCCCAGTCCGGCAGATAAGGTTGCACATCCTTTTTCGTCGCTGACTTTATGGGCTACGGTATAGAATTCTCCATAGTTGTATACTTTGAACTCTACATCAGCTCCCGCTACAGGTTTCTGGTCAGCACCGGTGACAAGGATTTCGGCCGGAGCGCTCTGTCCATAGTTGTCGATGATATTGATTTCTGTATAATTGGCAGTCTGCTTCATGACATCTTCCGGTCCGTTATAAGCGCCGAATACTTTGGTGTGCATAAGCATGCCTCGCTTGCCGGTGCATTGAACCATCCCAGATTCAGGACAGGTTCCGGTTCGCAGGCACCCAGGAAATACCACTGGCCGTCTACCCAGCTTCTACCCAGGCATGGTTATCGTCTGTATGCGCCCAGCGCGGAGTGTAGACCTGACGTGCGGGAATTCCTACTGAACGAAGGGCAGCAACCAGGAAGGTTGATTCTTCTCCACAGCGGCCGTATGCAGTTTTAACCGTGGCCATCGGACCGCTGGTACGGATATCCGAAGGAGTATAGACAACTTTTTCGTGACACCAGTGGTTTACTTCCAGCACGGCATCACGCATGGACAGATCTTTGACGCGCGGCCAGAGCTCTTTGTGGAAAGCCTCGCGTGCATTATCCATGTTTTCGTTGTTCACACGGATGGGCAGTACAAAATGGCGGAAGATCATGTCGGGAATCTGTTTTCCCCATGAAGCTTCCTTGCGGTTTTGAAGAGAATGGCGCACATTGTTCAGGTAATATTCTCCGGAATAATCAGAGATATCACTTCCTGCCATGTAAGCATACATGAACATCATGGCTTCCCGTTCTTCCTGCGTCATGTTGCCTTTGAACACATCAAAGAGGTTTCCATGACTGAACACTTGTTGCTTGGCAGCAAAGTCTGCCTCCACTTTAGCCCGGTAGTCAGCTTCTTTGATGAAGTGTTCCTCTGAGGTGCAGCTTCCAAGACTGAGGCTGCTACCAGACTGAGCGAATAGAAAAATCGTTTTATCATATCGGTTTTTGGATTAAAATATTTTCTGGATTTGTAACAGATTGTTTTTTCCGGCTTAAAGATACGAATAAGATTTATTTATAACAGGCGTTTTTGAGAAAGGAATCTCGGAATAAAATTCAGTAGGACTGCTTCTTGCCGGACGGAAAGGTTCGTTCAGAGGGATTTATTCAAAATTTGTATAAAAAAGAGGCAACTTAAATAATTTAGGAGCTAATATTTTATAGTCTGAAGTTTTTTGTTTACTTTTACTTTCTAATCTGGATATTATGTAGAAACGCAGAACGCCAGATGTCCGATGTGGCTTGACAGGTAATTAATAAATACATTAAAGATGTTGAAAAAGAGTATTATGACTTTCTTGTGTGGAGGAACGTTGTCGCTGATGGCGATAGCAGGGGCTTCTGCACAGTCACAAACTTATGTACTGGATAAAGGCTGGGAGTTTTCACAGGCTGGCAGCAATGAATGGATGTCTGCACGTGTACCGGGCACTGTTCATCAGGATTTGCTGGATCATGGCCGTCTGCCTGATCCGTTTTATGGAATGAACGAACAGAAAGTGCAGTGGGTAGAGAAAGAAGACTGGCTTTACCGGACTGTATTTACAGTGACGGCTGATCAGTTGAAGAGTGATGCGGCATGGCTGACTTTTGAAGGACTGGACACCTATGCCGATGTTTATCTGAATGGCTCCTTGCTATTGAAAGCAGACAATATGTTTGTTGGCCATAAACTGGCCGTCAAAGATGTTTTGCGCGAGGGAGAAAACCGGCTGATGATTCGTTTCCGTTCTCCGGTTGAGGAAACGGCTCCCCAGTGGGATACGGATGGTTTCAATTATCCGGCTGACAATGACCACAGCGAAAAGCGCATGAGCGTTTATACCCGTAAGGCTCCTTATTCATATGGCTGGGACTGGGGAATCCGTCTGGCGACAAGCGGTATCTGGCGTCCTGTGAAACTGACTTTCTGCAATGGGGCGGCCATTGATGATTTCTTTGTACGTCAGCAGGAAGTAACGGAACAGGTTGCTAAGGTAGACAATCAGCTGGAAATAAATAATGTTACTACTACACCGAAAGAAGCACAGGTAAAAGTGGTGTATGCTTATGGTGAGCAGGCTGATACCCTGACCCGGACCGTAGTTCTCCAGCCCGGAAAGAATTCTTTGTCAATGCCGGCCTGGATTGAAAAGCCGCATTTATGGATGCCTAACGGCTGGGGAGATCCTGCCTTGTATACCTTTACAGCAACAGTGTCGGTTGATGGGAAGGAAGTTGCTTCCAGGGAAGAAGCGATCGGACTCCGCTCAATCCGGGTAGTCATGGAAGATGATAAAGACGGAAAGAGTTTTTATTTTGAAGTGAACGGGAAACCGATGTTTGCCAAAGGATCTAACTATATTCCGGGAGATGCTTTGCTTCCCAATATGACGGGAGAGCGCTATGCCCGTCTGTTTGAAGATATTCGGGCTGCCAATATGAATATGGTTCGTGTATGGGGAGGTGGTATCTACGAAGATGACCGCTTTTATGAGGAAGCCGACCGCAATGGTATTCTGGTGTGGCAGGACTTTATCTTTGCCTGCACGACTTATCCTCATGACCCGACATTCCTGAAACGGGTATCCGAAGAAGCTGTCTACAACATGCGGTCGTCTGCGGAATCACGCTTCTCTGGCTATGTGGTGTGGTAATAATGAAATCTATGAGGGAATGCGTTACTGGGGATGGAAGGACAAATACAGTCCGGTGGTCTGGAAAGAAATGACCGAAGGATATGATGTCCTGTTCCGCCAATTGTTGCCCGAACTGGTTGAGGCAAATGATCCGGGACGTTTTTACATGCATGGTTCTCCCTATGAAGCGAACTGGGGACGTCCGGAAAGCTGGAAGATAGCAGACAGCCATAACTGGGGAACCTGGTATGGACAGAAACCTTTTGAAAGTCTCGATACGGAAATTCCCCGTTTCATGAGCGAATACGGCTTTCAGGCTTTTCCCGAAATGAAAACCATCCGCATGTTTGCTCCCCGGAAGATTATGAACTGGAGTCACCGGTGATGAATGCGCATCAGAAGGCTTCTATCGGAAACTTCCTGATCAAGAAAACTATGGCCCTATATTATAATGTACCTGAAAAGTTTGAGGATCTCATCTATGCCGGTCTTATTTTGCAGGGGAAGGGGATGCGTCATGGCATAGAAGCTCATCGCCGTCACCGTCCTTACTGCATGGGAAGTCTTCCCTGGCAATTGAACGACAGCTGGCCGGTTGTTTCCTGGTCTTCCATTGATTATTATGGAAACTGGAAGGCTATGCACTATCAGATCCGCCGTGCCTTTGCACCGGTTCTGGTCGATGCGATCAAGGAGGGAAATAACCTTTCCTATTACATCATGTCCGACCGGCTGACAGACGAGGAACTGACTCTGAATCTGGAACTGATGGACTTCAATGGAAAAGTTTACCGCAAACAGAAAGTCGACGGTCTGCTTCCGGCCAATACTTCCAAACTGTTTTATCAGGAACCGGTGGAACAGGCTCTTGCCGGCCGTGATTCTGCGACCACCTTTATGCATATGGTCGTGAAATCGAAGAAGGGCGAAGTCCTGTCGGATGAAGTCTATTATTTTGCCCATCCAAAGGATCAGTTTCTGCCTAAAACACCGTTGCAGTGGCAGGTAAAGCAAAAGAAAGGTTATTGTGAAGTGACGGTGAAGGCTGACAAGCTGGCTCGTGATATCTTTATTGAAGTTCCGGTTCAGGGAGTGCGTTTCTCAGACAACTTCTTTGATCTGTTGCCGGGACAAAAGAAAAAAGTGATCATCACTTCGCCGGACGGTAAGTCACTGGATCATTTGCAGGTTACTGTCCATCAGCTGAGTGATGTACAATGACCGTTGTTTTATTAATCTTAAATGTATATTCATTTTTAAATTAGATCAATCAATATGATGAACCCTTTATCGAAAACCCATTTGTTGGGATTGTCGCTGGCAGGTTTGCTGTTTGCTTCCTGCTCGACTAGAGAAACGGTAGTGGCCGATTATCAGGTCGTACCCATGCCTTTGGAAATAACAACTGCACAGCAGGCTTCTTATCTGTTGAAAAACGGAGCTGTAGTTTATTATCCGGCCGGTAATGAATGATGCGTCGAAATGCAGAGTTTCTGGCTGCTTATGTGAGGGAACAGACAGGTCTGGAGCTGAAACTTCAGGAAGGTGATGGCGGAAAGAACGGCATTACCTTAAAACTGGGACTGGCTGGTGAAAACAAGGAAGGCTACCAGCTGAAAGTAAATGCAGACGGGGTGACGATTGCAGCACCTTCTGAAGCCGGTGTATTTTATGGTATTCAGACTCTGAGAAAGTCTATTGACGTAGCTCAGGGAGCCAATATTGAACTTCCGGCTGTTGAAATCAATGATGAACCCGTTTCAGCTATCGCGGTATGCATCTGGATGTATCCCGTCATTTCTTCTCCAAAGAGGAAGTGATGAAATTGCTGGATGTGATGTCTTTTTTACAAGCTGAACACCTTGCATATGCATCTGACGGATGCCGGAGGATGGCGTATCGAGATAGACAAATATCCGAAACTTACTTCTGAAACGG
>ENA-OQAA01001388-OQAA01001388.1-human-gut-metagenome-genome-assembly--contig:-NODE-1388-length-12371-cov-2.858135_pt1 | contig 12371 bp, 17 predicted proteins | sample MGYA00242489_ERZ504515 | MGnify/ENA primary metagenome ERZ504515 (study PRJEB26092, sample SAMD00036237) | human gut metagenome | host: Homo sapiens | study: EMG produced TPA metagenomics assembly of...
GCACCTACTATTATTACAAGTGCGCCAACGTCAAGCGGCGCAAGGGCTGCAACAAAAAGACCGTGCAGAAAGAATGGCTGGAAGATCTGGTCGTCCGGGAGACCATGAAGCTGATTCAGGACGATGCGGTGATCGACAAGATCGTTCAACTGGTCATGGATGTACAGAATCAGGAGAATACCACGATCCGCTGCTGGAAAAGCAGCTCCGGGAAGTAGACAAGAAGCTGGACAACCTGATGAAAGCCATTGAGGATGGCTTGTACACCCGGACAACGAAAGAACGTCTGGAAGCGCTGGAAATTCAGAAGGATGAGCTGGCTGCAAAAATTGCAGATGAAAAATTGAAGAAGCCCAGCTTCAACGAAGATTTCATCCGGTTCTGGTTGCTGAAATTTAGAAAGTTCGATATTTCGCAGAAAAAACAGCGGAAAGCGCTGATTGAAATTTTTGTAAATGCTATTTTCCTATACGATGACCGGATGCTGATCACGTTCAACTACAAGAATGGCACCCAAACCGTCCGTTTTGAGGACACTTTGACCGCCGACTCAGCGGAAGGAAAAAGTTCGGATTTGTCCGGCTCTGCTGGACCAGAGCTCTTCAGTCGAGAGACTGAAGAGCTTTTTATTATATCTGGAACTTTTGCAAACAACAGAGCCGCAGTCTTTTGGGAGACTGTGGCTCTGTTTTATACTGCTTTATTTACCCTCTGCGCGGAGTTTCGCGTCCTTTTCCAGCAAGGGCTTGAGGTATTGGCCGGTAAAGCTGCCCGGCACCTCGGCCACCTGCTCCGGCGTACCCTCGGCGACGATGAGGCCGCCGGCACTGCCGCCCTCGGGGCCGAGATCGATGATGTGGTCAGCGCATTTGATGAGGTCGAGGTTGTGTTCGATGACGATGACGGTGTTGCCTGCATCCACCAGCTTCTGCAGCACCTCGATGAGGCGGTGGACATCAGCCATGTGGAGGCCGGTAGTCGGCTCGTCGAGAATATACACGGTCTTACCCGTGCTGCGGCGGGCCAGCTCGTTGGCCAGCTTGACACGCTGCGCCTCGCCGCCCGAAAGGGTCGTGGCGCTCTGCCCCAGCGTGACATACCCCAGGCCCACGTCCAACAGCGTCTGCAGCTTGCGGGCGATCTTCGGCTGGTTGGCGAAGAAGACGACCGCCTCTTCCACGGTCATGTTCAGCACGTCAGAGATGGTCTTTTCTTTATACTTGACTTCCAGTGTTTCGCGGTTGTAGCGTGCGCCCTTGCAGACCTCGCAGGGAACGTAGACGTCCGGCAGGAAGTGCATCTCGATTTGGAGGATGCCGTTGCCCTCGCAGGCCTCGCAGCGGCCGCCCCGGACGTGAAGCTGAACCGTCCCGGGCCGTAGCCCCGCATTTTGGCATCCTGCGTCTGGGAGAAGACGGTGCGGATGTCGTTGAACACGCCGGTATAGGTGGCGGGGTTGGAGCGGGGCGTGCGGCCGATGGGCTGCTGGTCGATGCCGATGACCTTATCCACGAACTCGAGGCCCTCTACCCCATCGCACTTGCCAGCGCGGGAGCGGGCGCCGTTCAGCTCACAGGCGAGGGTCTTATATAAAATCTCGTTGATGAGGCTCGACTTGCCCGAGCCGGAGATGCCCGTCACGCAGACGAACTCGCCCAGCGGAAATTTTACGTCGATGTTGCGCAGATTGTTTTCGCGCGCACCCTTCACCGTGAGGAAATTGTCGTTGCCAGGGCGGCGGGTCTGCGGCACCTCGATGCGCTTGCGGCCCGACAGATAGTCGCCGGTGATGCTGCGCTTGGCCTTGCAGATGTCCTTGACGGAGCCTGCGGCCACGATCTCGCCGCCATGGACGCCCGCGCCCGGGCCGACGTCCACGATATAATCGGCGCTGCGCATGGTATCCTCGTCGTGCTCGACCACGATGACCGTATTGCCGAGGTCGCGGAGATTTTTCAGCGTTGCGATAAGTTTATCGTTGTCGCGCTGGTGCAGGCCGATGGACGGCTCATCCAGCACGTACAACACACCCGACAGAGCGCTTCCGATTTGGGTGGTCAGGCGGATGCGCTGGCTCTCGCCGCCGGACAGGGTGCCTGCCGACCGGGCCAGTGTGAGGTAATCGAGGCCCACGCTCTGCAAAAACTGCAGGCGGTTCTTGATCTCCTTCATGATCTGGCCGCCGATCTGCTTCTGCTTTTCGGTCAGGTTCGGCTCATTGTCGGCGATGAATTTCAGCTCGTCCCGAATCGACATTTCGCAGAAATCGCTGATGTTTTTGCCGCCGATGGTCACAGCCAGCACCACCGGTTTCAGGCGCTTGCCATGCAGTCGGGACACTCGACGCCCGACATGAAGCTGCCGATCTCCTCCTTCATCCACTCGCTGTTCGTCTCGCGGAAGCGGCGCTCGAGGTTCTCGACGATGCCCTCAAAGGTATTATAATAGACGCCGCTGCCGAACTCATTCGTGCGGTGCATCTCGATTTTTTCTTCGTTGGTGCCGTAGAGCAGAGCGTTGACGGCCTCGGCGCTCATTTCTTTGATGGGCGTATCCAGCGTAAAGCCGTATTTTTTGCCCAGTCCCAGATAATACATCTCGGCTACAGAGCCTTCGGCGTAGTACCAGCCGCTGGCCTTGACAGCCCCCTCCCGAATCGAGAGGTCCCGGTTGGGCAGGATGCGCTCTTCGTCCACCCGCATGAAGGTGCCGAGGCCGGTACACTTCTCGCAGGCACCCAGAGGGTTATTGAAGGAGAAGAGCCGGGGCGACAAATCGCTGATGGAAATGCCATGCTCGGGGCAGGCGAAATTCTGGCTGAAGGTCATGCACTCGCCGCCGATGACATCCACCTCAGCCACGCCGCCGGTGAGGGCAAGGGCCGTTTCCAGCGAGTCAGCCAGACGACCGCGGATGCCCTTGCGCATGGCAAGACGGTCAACGACGATCTCCACGGTGTGCTTGATGTTCTTTTCCAGCGCGATCTCCTCGTCGAGGTCGTACATGTTACCATCGATTTTTACGCGGGCGTAACCGGCGCGGCGGGCGGCGTCCAGCTCTTTCTGCTGGGTGCCTTTGCGCTGGCGGACGACAGGCGCGAGGACCTGGAACTTCGTCCCCTCTTCCAGCTTGAGCACAGCGTCCACCATCTCATCCACGCTCTGCTGCTGATGACCCGCCCACACACCGGGCAGTGCGGCACGCCCACGCGGGCGTACAAAAGGCGCAGATAATCGTAAATTTCCGTCACGGTACCCACGGTGGAGCGGGGGTTGTGGCTGGTGGTCTTCTGGTCGATGGAAATGGCCGGAGACAGGCCGGTGATCTCGTCCACATCGGGCTTGTCCATCCGGCCAAGGAACATCCGGGCGTAGCTGGACAGGCTCTCGACATAGCGGCGCTGGCCGTCGGCGTAGATGGTGTCGAAGGCAAGGCTCGACTTGCCCGAACCGGACAGGCCGGTCATAACGATGAATTTTTCACGCGGGAGGGTCAGATTTACGTTTTTCAGGTTGTGCTCCCGCGCACCCTTGATGACTATTTTATCGTTTGCCAAGGTACTTTCTCCCTCTTCTCTGTGTCTGTGCATGGTTCTGCTTCCGCTCCGTCTCTGCCGAGGAATCCACGGTGGGGTTCTCGCCCCGGCGCAGGCGGTCGATCTGGTCGCGCAGGAAGGCCGCATGCTCAAATTCCAGCAGCTTGGCAGCTTCCTTCATCTCCCGGGTCAGGCGGTCAATGGCGGCTTCGCGCTCGAGCTTGCCCATCCGCCGGGTGTTCATCCTGCATTCTCAGCCTTGTCGCTGATCTCAATCGATCCGGGATGGCCTTGACGATGGTCTTTGGGACGATGCCATGCTCAGCGTTGTAGGCCATCTGGATGGCACGGCGGCGCTCTGTCTCGGTGATGGCGCGGTCCATGCTGTCCGTCACCTCGTCGGCGTACATGATGACCAGACCTTCCGCGTTGCGGGCGGCGCGGCCGATGGTCTGAATCAGGCTCGTCTCGCTGCGGAGGAAGCCTCTTTGTCAGCGTCGAGGATGGCCACAAGGCTGACCTCGGGCAAGTCGAGGCCCTCACGCAGCAGGTTGATGCCCACCACCACGTCGATGGTGCCGAGGCGGAGGTCTTTGATGATCTCCATCCGCTCGAAGGTATCCACCTCGTGGTGCATATACTTGACCTTTATCCCCTGCTCGGTGAAGTAATCCGTCAGGTCTTCGGCCATTTTCTTGGTCAGCGTCGTGACCAGGACGCGCTCATGCCGCTCGATGCGGGCGTTTATCTCGCCCAGAAGGTCCGTCACCTGCCCCTCCACGGGGCGCACCGAGATGAGCGGATCCAGCAGACCAGTGGGCCGGATGACCTGCTGGGCCACCTGGGTGCTGTTCTTCCGCTCGTACTCGCCGGGGGTGGCCGAGACAAATATCATCTGGTTGAGCTTGGATTCCACTTCCTCGAACTTGAGGGGGCGGTTATCAAAGGCCGACGGCAGACGGAAACCGTACTCCACCAGCGTCTTTTTGCGGGCGTAGTCGCCACCGTACATGGCCCGCACCTGCGGCAGGGTGACATGGCTCTCGTCCACGAAGAGCAGGAAGTCGTCCGGGAAATAGTCAAGCAGAGTCGTGGGCATACTGCCCGGCGCACGGCCCGACAGAACGGCAGAATAGTTCTCGATGCCCTTGCAGATACCCACTTCCGTCAGCATCTCAATGTCGTAGTTCGTCCGCTGCTGGATGCGCTGGGCCTCGATGAGCTTGCCTTCCGAGGTGAACTGCTTCACCTGCGCGTCGCACTCGGCGCGAATCTTTTCAATGGCGGCAGCTTTTTGTCGGCGCTGACGATGTAGTGGCTGGCCGGGAAGATGGCAACATGCTTGACCACGTTCTGCTTTGCACCCGTGAGGGGGTTGAACTCGGTGATGCGGTCGATCTCGTCGCCGAAGAACTCCACCGGATGGCCAGCTCGCTCATATAGGCCAGATAGATGTCCACGATGTCGCCGTGGACGCGGAACTTATTGCGGATGAAATTGACATCGTTGCGCTCATATTGCAGCGTCACCAGCTTTTCGCACAGCTCATCCCGCTCCATCTGCATCCCGGGCCGCAGGCTGATGACCATGCTGCGATAGTCGATGGGGTCGCCCAGCGAGTAGATGCAGGACACCGACGCGACGATGATGACGTCCCGCCGCTCCGAGAGCGCCGCCGTGGCCGAGTGGCGCAGACGGTCTATCTCGTCGTTGATGGCGCTGTCCTTTTCGATATAGGTATCGGTGCTGGGGATATAGGCCTCCGGCTGGTAGTAGTCGTAGTAGGAGACGAAATATTCCACGGCGTTGTCCGGGAAAAACGAGCGGAACTCGGTGCAGAGCTGGGCGGCCAGCGTCTTGTTGTGGGCCAGCACCAGCGTCGGGCGGTTGCACTGGGCGATGACGTTCGCCATCGTGAAGGTCTTGCCGCTGCCGGTGACGCCCAACAGGGTCTGGCAGCGGTCGCCCCGCTCTACCCCCTCTACCAGCTGTGCGATGGCCTGCGGCTGGTCGCCCGTGGGGGCGTAGGACGACACCAGATGGAATTTTTCCTCTGCCACAAAAAGCCCTCCTTTTCAAAACTACGATTAGTTGTATCTCTCGCAGCCATTATACCACAATTATTTTATAATGTAAATCATTCTCTTCCATATGGGCGTAACATTGCGCCGGTCTCGAAGTCGTAGAACGGCAGGCGGTTGGATTCCCGCATGGAGAAGTAGTCGTTTTCGGCGAGGATGATGTGGTCCCGCAGGCGTATCTTGACCAGCCCCAGCGCACGGACGATGTTCTCGGTGGCGGCGAGGTCTTCGCGAGAGGGCAGCGTCACACCGTTGGGGTGGTTGTGGCAGAGCACGACGCTTTCTGTCCCGCCCCGGAGCGCCGCCGAGACGACGTCCTTCACCTCGAGGCTCACCATCCGGGCGTTCCCCTCTTTGAGCCAGTACACGCTCTTTACCCGGCTGCGGCTGTCCAGCGAAAGGAGCAGAGCTTTCTCCTGTTTTGCCCCGGCGAAGCGGGGTTTCAGGTAAGCCGCCAGCCGCTCGATGGTGGTCAGCGCACCCTCGGTGCTGGTGCGGCTGTGCTCGTAGTACCGGCTCACCTCGGGCAGGAGATGCAGCATCCGGGCGCTGGCCGGGCCGACACCCGGCACACGACAGAGCTCTTCTTCACTGGCTTCCAGCACACCAGCAAAGCTGCCGAACCGCTCCAGCAGCGCGTGGGCGATGCCGTTGGTATCCCGGCGGGCGTTGGTGATGTAGAGCAGATATTCCAGTGCCTCGTGGGGTGCGAGGCTTTCCAGCCCGTACTGCTCCACCCGGGTGCGCATCCGCTGCCGGTGACCCTCGTGGCTTATGTTCTGTCCTGCCATAGCTGCGCTCCTTTGTTTGTAGTCGTTTCTTTTATAGTACCCCATTTTCGGCAAAAGACAAGAGCCGACAGAAAATATTCTGCGTTGACTTCATGGGGAGAGTAGATTATTATAGGTATAAATAGCCCTCTCAGTCTCGCTTTGCTCGCCAGCTCTCCCAAGGGGAGAGCCTCTGGCGTACCGGATAGCTTTTCACTGAATGAAGAAAGCCCGATATTTCGTAAACGACCGGGCGCTGCTACAGAGGGCAGAAAACATCTTGAATTAAGGAAAAACAGAATGAAACAATACACTGCCACTGCCAACGACGAGGGTGTCCGCCTCTCCCGCTTTGTCCAGAGCGTGACCCGCGACTTCCCTACCAGCCTTTTATACAAGAGTTTCCGCAACAAGCGCATCAAAGTCAACGGCAAAAAGGGTGTACCCGAAGACCGCCTCAAAGCCGGCGACCTCATTGAGCTCTACATCAACGACGAATTCTTCCCGCCTGAGGTGCAAAGCCGGCCCACAAGCCCGCCCCCAAAAAACAGCAGAACCAGCCCAAGGTGACGGTCATCTACGAGGATGAAAACATTGCCGTCCTCTACAAGCCCACCCACCTGCTCTGCCACAGCGACCGCACCGGCGACGCAAACCTTGTGGACGCATTCACCCAGTATCTGGCCCAGAAGGGCGAGTACGACCCTCAGGGCGAGAACCGCTTCAAGCCCGGCATCTGCAACCGCCTCGACCGCGGCACTGAGGGCCTCGTCATCGCGGCCAAGAGCTACGCCGCCCTCCGGGACATGAACGAGATCATCCGCACCGACCTGCTCAAGAAGGAATACTACACCATCACGGTGGGCATCCCCCAGAGCGGGCGCTTCACTGCATGGTGGGAGCACGACGAGAAGAACAATAAGGTGAGCATCCACGCCCACCAGTCCCAGGACGAGCGCCGCAAGCAGATCATCACCGATGTGGACGTGCTGCGGACGGCTGGCCCCTTCGCCCTCTGCCGCATCGGCCTCATCACCGGCCGCACTCACCAGATCCGCGCCCATCTGGCCTATCTGGGCAAGCCGGTGCTGGGCGACATCAAGTACGGAAACCGCAAGATGAATGAGCGCACCGGCACCAAGACGCAGGCCCTCTGCGCCGTCCGTATCAGCTTCCTCGACATTCCCGAGGAAAATACCCTCCACTACCTCTCCGGCAAGGTCATCAAACTGAAAGACCCGCAGATCGTAAAGCAGTTCGACACGCTGGATAAAAATAAGCAGGCCCCCGCCGAGGAGAAGTAAGATGGAAAAAGTCGATAGGACCACTGGGAGCGGGCTGAATTGTTCGAGTTTTTCTCCGCTGTTTCCCACCCTTTTTACAGCGTCACCTTCCGGGTGGATGTAACAAACCTTTACCGCTATGTCAAGGAGCGGCATTTGTCGTTTTATTACGCGATGGGGTATCTCGTGACGGACGCCGTGAACAGCGTGAAGAATTTCCGCTACGCCATCCGGGACGGCGAGGTGTGGCTACTGGATGAGCGCATTCCCAGCCTGACCGACCTGAAACCCGGCAGTGAGCAGTTTCACATCGTCACCCTGCCAAAAGTCGGTGGCATTGCGGAGTTCTGTGCCTCTGCACAGGCGAGAAGCGCTGCCAGAAGACCCTTCTTGACCAGGACGAAGAGAACGACAACCTCATCTATATCTCCTGCACACCGTGGTTTGATTTGACCGGTTGCACCAACGAGCGGGATTTTGACCGGGACGACAACATCCCCCGCATCACATGGGGCAGATATGGCGAGGAAAATGGCCGCAAGAAATTGGGGATGTCGGTGGAGGTCAATCACCGCTTCATCGACGGTCTCCATCTGGGGAAATTCTACGAGAAACTACAGGCCGACATCGACGCACTATAAGGAGGCATTCTGATGTATCCTGACCACAAAACCCGCAGGTAAGTCTCTCCCCTCTTTTTGCATTGGAGGTACAGCACCATGCACAAACCCCGCATCATCTTTTTCGACATCGACGGCACCCTCATCGACATGGAGAAAAAGCGTATTACTGAGCGGACACTGGACGCTCTGCGCCGCTTACAGCAAAACGGCATCTTGCTGGCCGTCGCCACCGGGCGTTCTCCGCTCATTGTGCCGAAATTCGACGGCGTGGAGTTCGATGTCTTTCTCACCTACAACGGCTCCTACTGCTACGACCGTCGCGGAGATATTTTTGCCAGCCCCATCCCGCCGCAGGATGTGCAGACGCTGATCCAAAACGCCGCAGCGCTTGGTCGTCCGGTGTCGGTTGCAGGACGGACGCAGCTGCTCTCCAACGGCACGGATGACGATTTGACGGCATATTACGCCATCGGCGGACGAGCACCGGTCATTTCCGATAAGTTTGATGAAGTCTCCCGAGGTGAAGTTTTCCAGCTGCTGATGGGCTGCCGCGAAAGCGACTGGCCCGCCATTCTCAAAGGCACGAGCGGTGCAAAAATCGCCGCCTGGTGGGACAGGGCGGTGGACATCATCCCCAGCTCCGGCGGAAAAGGAGCCGGTATCCGGAAAGTTCTGGCCTATTACGGCCTGCGCCCGAGGATGCAATGGCTTTCGGTGACGGCAACAACGATATAGAAATGTTTCAGGCTGTCGGTCACAGCGTTGCCATGGGCAACGCCTCTGCCGATTTGAAAGCCATCGCCAGCGAGGTCTGCGGCACCTGTGCAGAGGATGGTATTTACCACTACTGCAAAGAAAATGGTTTGATTTAAGAAAACAAAAAGAGGCCGCTGTGTTCAACCTCTCCGTCACGGCTTCGCCGTGCCACCTCCCCTATCGAGGGGAGGCTTTGGCATGGCAGAAAGCCCAATCTCTTCGCCAGAGGCTCCCCTCGGTAGGGGAGCTGTCGAACGAAGTGAGACTGAGAGGTTGCTTTTACAGCGGCCTCTTATTTTTGCTATTTACTTTTCTTCTCGTTCCGCCTTTTCGGCCTCCTGCTGCCGGCGCAGTTTCTTGATGCGCTTTTTCTCGCTCTCGACGCGGGGCCAGGGCCACGAGAAGCCCTCGTTCTCCTTGCACCAGCGGGTCAGCGGATAGAACGCAAACGCCAGCCCGAACAGGTACAGCAGGACGTACAGCAGACCCGAAAGCGTTACCAGCGCGTCCAGCGCACCAATGAGCGCCATGATGAAGCCAGCTTTCAGGAAAAACAGGCCGTTCTGGCGGCAGTACTCGGGGAAATTTTCGGCCTTGACGGCCTGACGGCCCTGGTCGCCCCAGACCCGTGGATTTTTCATGACCGAATAGCCGTAAAAGACCAGCATCAGGCCACAGGTGAGTTGGAATCCAAAAAACATCTGCGTCGTTCCTCGCTTTATTCTGGTGTGATGGAGTCAGAAGCGCGCTCAGTCGTCGTTGTACTCGCCCAGCAGCGGCTTCATGAAGGGCAGGAAGTCCAGCGTAGCAAAGTAGTCCCGGGGATCTCAGCACGGCGGATGAGGCGGTGAGAGCCGTCCTCGCAGAGCAGGACCTCGGCGCTGCGCAGCTTGCCGTTGTAGTTGTAACCCATGGCAGAGCCGTGCGCACCGGTGTCGTGGATATACACGATGTCGCCGATGTCGATCTTGGGCAGCATACGGTCGATGGCAAACTTGTCGTTGTTCTCGCACAGACCGCCGACCACATCGTACTTGTGGTCGTGGGGTGCGTCTTCCTTGCCCAGCACGGTGATGTGGTGGTAAGCGCCGTACATGGCGGGACGCATCAGGTTTGCCGCGCAGGCGTCCAGACCGATGTATTCCTTATAGATGTGCTTCTCGTGGATGGCAGTAGCCACCAGAGCGCCGTAGGGGCCGGTGGTGAAACGGCCCATCTCGGTGAAGATGGAGACATCGCCCATGCCGGCGGGGACCAGAATTTCTTCAAACTTCTTGCGAACGCCCTCGCCGATGGCCATGATGTCGTTTTCCGTCTGCTCGGGGCGGTACGGGATGCCGACGCCGCCGGACAGGTTGATGTAGGCGATATGCACGCCGGTGGCCTTCTGGACGCGGACAGCCAGCTGGAAGAGGATGCCTGCCAGCTCAGGATAATAGGCGTCAGAGATGGTGTTGGAGGCGAGGAAGGCGTGGATGCCGAAGTTTTTGGCGCCCTTTGCGGCCAGCTTCTTGTAGCTGTCGATCATCTGCTCCTCGGTCATGCCGTACTTGGCGTCGCCGGGCTTGTCCATGACCTGGAAGCCCTCTTTGCTCTCGCCCAGCTGGAAGGTGCCGCCCGGATTGTAGCGGCAGAAGATGTTCTCCGGCACACCGGCCACCCGGTCGAGGAAGTCCACCATCGTGGCGTCATCGAGGTTGATATAAGCGCCCAGCTCGTAAGCCTTCTTCATGTCCTCCACAGGGGTCTGGTTGGAGGAGAACATGATGTCGCTGCCGCTGAAGCCGCACACTTCGCTGAGCATCAGCTCGGTCAGAGAGGAGCAGTCCACGCCGCAGCCTCTTCCTTCAGGATCTGGAGGATGACGGGGTTCGGCAGAGCCTTGACCGCAAAATACTCGCGGAAGCCCTTGTTCCAGCTGAATGCCTTGTTGATGCGGCGGGCGTTCTCGCGGATGCCCTTCTCGTCATAGACGTGGAAGGGGGTGGGTACGTCCTGAATGATGTCCTGAGCCATCGACTCAGTCAAAAACGGTTTCTTTTCCATGATTGTACATCCCTCTCATATATTTTTACACAGCAAAGGTGCCGTGCAGCCAGCGGTTTTACAGCTTGAGGTTCTCGCGGGTGGGGGTAAAGGTAGGCACCATTTTGGCCAACTGCTCCACCACGCTGTCGTCGTTGTGCTCGGCGGCGACGGCCAGCTCCTGGAGCTGCTGGTAGAACTCGCCCAGGTCGATGTTCCGGGGCGGAGCACGAAGATCTTATTGTGGACGGTGCGGCGCATCTTGTCCTGCTCCTCGTCCATCATCAGCTCTTCGTAGAGTTTTTCGCCGGGGCGCAGACCCACGATCTTAATATCCATGTTCACGCCCGGCTCATAGCCGTAGAAGCGGATGAGCTGTTTTGCAAGGTCCATGATCTTGACCGGCTCGCCCATGTCCAGCACATAGATGCTGCCGCTCTCGGCCAGCGCACCGGCCTGCAGCACCAGCTGTGCCGCCTCCGGGATGGTCATAAAGTAGCGCTCGATGTTGGCATCGGTGAGGGTGACGGGGCCGCCCTTTTTGATCTGCGCCTCAAACAGCGGGATGACGCTGCCGTGGCTGCCCAGCACATTGCCGAAGCGGACGGCGACGCACTTCATGTCGGTGTTCCCCGCGAAGGTCTGGATGAGCATCTCACACAGCCGCTTGGTGCAGCCCATGACGCTGGTGGGGTTGACGGCCTTATCGGTGGAGAGCTGCACCAGCCGCTCCACGCCGTGTTCACTGGCACTGGTGAGCAGATTCTTGGTGCCAAAGACATTGTTCTTGACGGCCTCGGCGGGGCTGATCTCCATCAGCGGGACATGCTTGTGGGCGGCAGCATGGAACACCACCGTCGGGTGGTACGTCTCAAATACCTCGTCCAGACGGGCCTTGTCCCGGATGGAGCCGACCAGCACCGTGACCGGCACATCACGGCCATACTTCTGCTGCAGTTCCATCAGCAGTTCATAGGCACAGTTCTCATAAATATCGAAGATAAGCAGTTTTGCAGGCTTGAAGCGCATGACCTGACGGCAGAGCTCGCTGCCGATGCTGCCGCCGCCGCCCGTCACCAGAACGGTCTTGCCGGTGAGGTAGCCGGAAATTTTCTCCGTGTCCAGCGTGACTTCCTCACGGGAGAGGAAATCGGCGGTGTTCAGCTCACGGAACGCACCCTGCTGAGGGGTGCCTGCACCCACCAGCTGGGGGGTCGCTGAGCATCTGCACGGCGCAGTGGGTGGAGACGCAGAGGTCGATGACGTGGTTCAGGCGGTTTCCCTTCAGGGTCGGATCG
>ENA-OQAA01001389-OQAA01001389.1-human-gut-metagenome-genome-assembly--contig:-NODE-1389-length-12371-cov-2.103969_pt1 | contig 12371 bp, 16 predicted proteins | sample MGYA00242489_ERZ504515 | MGnify/ENA primary metagenome ERZ504515 (study PRJEB26092, sample SAMD00036237) | human gut metagenome | host: Homo sapiens | study: EMG produced TPA metagenomics assembly of...
TATATTTTCTTGAGCCTCTTGTCGGATTCGAACCAACGACCCCGAGATTACAAATCACGTGCTCTGGCCAACTGAGCTAAAGAGGCATCTGTTATTCGTTTTGCGGGTGCAAAGGTAGTAATAATATCTTACGATGCAATAGCTGGAGGTATTTTTTTTTCAAAAGGGAACGAAAAAAGCCGTCCGGGACAACTCCCGGGCGGCTCTTCTCTACACGTAACTTACATCAAATTAAATCAATATCTCTTACCAACGGTTTCCCAGTCAATAATCCCCCACAATGCGTTCAAATGATCCGCACGGCGGTTCTGGTAATCCAGATAGTAAGAATGCTCCCATACATCGAATCCCATGATCGGAGTCAATCCCTTAACGACCGGGTTACTACCGTTGGGCTCTTTGGTAATTGAAAGTTTGCCGTCTTTATCTTTAGCCAACCATACCCATCCTGAGCCGAACAAGCCTGTACCGGCAGCCACGAACTCTTTCTGGAAGTTCTCGAACGATCCCCACGTAGACTTGATAGCCTCGGCTAGCTTACCCGTAGGCTCGCCACCTCCGTTCGGGGAGAATTGGGTAAAATATAGATTGTGATTCAATACTTGGCCGGCATTGTTGAAAATGGCTCCGTCAGACTCACGAACGATCTGCTCCAGCGGAGCGTTCTCGAATTTCGTGCCCTCAATCAGCTTATTAAGGGTATTTACATAGTTCAATAAATGTTTTCCGTAATGGAAATCAATTGTTTGTTTGCTGATAACTGGTTCTAAACCGTCGTTTGCGTACGGTAACTGGATTAACTCGAATTTCATAACTTCTTCTTTTTTATCTGTTATTTGACTATTTGTGATCATTAATAATAAACTTAAACATAATGTAAGCATTGTCTTCTAGTTTTTTATGTTGATTTACTATATAAACAGAGCCGAGGGGATGAAAGTTCTGGGTTCGGTGATGATTTTTAGTGAAAATATGTTTGCGGCTAAAGTTTTATAGGGAAAACTATGCGTTATATATCGCGAAAGTTTCTATTTTTGTGCGCTCTTAAGCTTTTATTAATTAGTAAAACATATTTGTAGATGGTAAAGAAAGTTGGGAATTTAATTCCAAACACCTTTTTTATTACAAAAGGAAGTGGCGAATCAGACTTGGAGAAACACGCTGGTTCTTACCACATGGCTCTTTATGACGCCGGTATCTCTGATTTCAATATCATGACGTATTCGTCAGTGATACCCGCTACGGCACATCTGGCAACCATGGATGAACTAGACCTTCCTCCATTTGGTTCGGAAATGAAAACGATCATGGCTGTATCCCATGGATATCAGGATGAGTTCGTGTCTGCTGGTGTGGTTTACGCATGGATGTATAAGGATGAGAACTTCGACGAGAAGGTTGGTGGTCTGGTGTGTGAGGTCAGCGGACGTTACCGTATCGAGGAGCTTGAGTCTCGTCTGATCCGTGTTATCAACGATCTTCATCAGAAGACGTATGGGAAGTATTATCTTGGAGAGCTTAACTTTATCACCGAGGGAATCACGATCGAGAAACGCTATGGAACGGCGTTGGCCGCCCTTTGCTTCGTGGATTTCCTTCAACCGGAGATCGAGGAATAAGTCGTGTTGAGTATTTTTGTGATATTTATAGAGCCGGTTCCTTTCAAGAGCCGGCTTTTTTGTTAACTTTGAGCAACAAAAAACATATAAATATTGTTTTCGTGATATGAAAAAGATAATTAATCCGTGGGAAGGGCTGGACGGTTATATGTGTTTCGGTTGTGCTCCGAACAATCCGCTGGGGCTGCATATGGAGTTTTTTGAGGATGGTGACGATATCGTGGCGTTCTGGAAGCCTCAAGGTACTTACCAAGGATGGCTGCGTACGTTGCACGGAGGTATACAGACTACGCTGATGGATGAGTTGGCCGGCTGGGTGGTCTTGCGGAAGTTGCAGACCTCCGGGGTGACTTCACGCCTCGACGCCAAGTTTATGAAGAGTATCTCTACGGACGAGCCCCAGCTGACGATACGGGGACGGATGACAGACCGGAAACGGAACGCCATCTTCATAGAGACCGAGATCTATAACTCGGCGAATGAGTTGTGTACCCGTGCGAGATGGTTTATTTCATCACCCCGCAAGAACGTGCGATGGAGGAGTTTGGTTTTTGCGGGTGTAAGACTGAGGATGAACATTAGTATAAATAAAAAGAAAAGTTAGGTTATTATGAAGTATGTTGGGGCTCACGTGAGTGCGGTCGGTGGGGTTGAGAATGCCCCCGTTAATGCCCATGAGATCGGTGCGAAGGCTTTTGCCCTTTTCACCCGGAATCAGAGGCAATGGAAGTCGCAGCCGTTGAAGGCGGACAGTATCCATTTATTTAAGGAGCGGTGTGAAGCGTACGGTTACGATCCGGGATGTATCTTGCCGCACGATAGCTATTTGATCAATCTGGGGAACCCGGACGCCGAGGGATTGCAGAAATCCCGTGACGCTTTTCTGGACGAGATGACACGCTGCGAGCAACTGGGACTGAAAATGCTGAATTTCCATCCCGGAAGCCATTTGGGGAAGATGGAGGTGGATACCTGCCTGTCTCGCATCGCCGAGTCGATCAATATCACGTTGGCTCAGACGAGTGGCGTATGTGCGTGATAGAGAATACGGCGGGGCAAGGCTCGAACTTGATATACCTTCGAGCAGATCGCTATATTATAAACGAGGTAGAGGATAAGAGCCGGGTGGGAGTATGCTCGATACGGCGCACACGCTTGCCGCCGGTTACGATATAAAGACACCGGAGGGATTTTCCGAGACATTCCGTCATTTCGACGAGGTGGTCGGCTTTTCTTATTTAAGGGGGATGCACTTGAACGATTCTAAAAAGGAGCTGGGATCACGTGTGGACCGGCACGAGAGTATCGGTAAAGGCTTGATGGGCCTTGATACCTTCCGCATGATCATGGCGGACCCCCGTTTCGACAATATGCCCTTAATCCTAGAGACCCCGGACGAGGCGCTTTGGCCGGAGGAGATACAGCTTCTATATAAACAATTAAAATCTTGATTATATGTTCATTTTAATGCCTGTCATTTTTGTCTTAGGAATCCTCGCTATTTGCCTTGGAGGATAAGATCAAAATAAATAAAGCGGCCATAGCGTTGTTCATGGCTATCTCTATGTGGATGATATTGATGTTCGATGCCTACAATATTTTCGTCGAACGCTCCAGTACGATCTTTCAAGAGTTCTTGACCCAGAACCCGGAGATGGCCAGCTTGCCCCCGCATGAGCAATTTATTAATTTTATATCGAACCGTGCGATTGTTTATCATTTAGGAAACGTCTCCGAGACGCTTTTCTTCGTGATGTGTTCCATGTTGATCGTGGATATCGTGGATAAGCATGGTGGTTTTAGGGCCGTGACCGGGTATATCCGTACGCCGAATAAACGTAAGCTGTTGTGGTATATAAGTTTCGCTACTTTTTTCTTCTCCGCCTTGTTGGATAACTTGGCAGCCGCTATCGTGATCATGGCGGTGTTGCGTAAGCTGGTACCGGATCGTACGGATCGTTTGAAATATGCCTGTATGGTGATTATAGCGGCGAACGCCGGTGGCTCATGGTCGCCGATTGGTGATGTGACGACCATCTTGCTTTGGGTCGGAAAGAATATCTCGGCGATGCACCAGATCTCTCACGTATTTATCCCTGCTTTGGTTAATATGTTGGTGCCGTTGACGATCGCCCATTTCTGGTTGTTCAAGAAAGGATCTACCTTGCGTGTGTTGAGCGAGGAGGAGCAAGGCGACGAGTACATACCAGAGATACCGAACCGCTCACGTCGGATGATCTTTGTGATCGGCGTGCTTTCCTTGGCGTTGGTGCCAGTCTTCCAGATGGTGACGAACTTGCCGCCGTTCTTGGGCGTCTTGCTGGGATTGGTGATCCTTTGGTTCTATACGGATTTGATGTATAGCAAGCTGCACATGCATGAGTCCCAGAAACTCCGTATTTCCCAATTGTTGCCGAATATCGATTTGGCTACGATCTTCTTTTTCTTGGGGATCTTGATGGCCGTGGGAGCGCTGGAGACCTCCGGGCAGTTGGGTATCATGTCCGCTTTCTTGGATAAGCATGTGCATGAACCGTATCTGATCAGCTTCGTGATCGGTGCCTTGTCCTCCTGCGTGGATAACGTAGCCTTGGTAGCTGCTACGATGGGTATGTACCCGATCGTGGAGCAGGTGGCCGACTTATCGCCTTATGCCCAGTTCTTCGTATCGGACGGTGGTTTCTGGACCTTCTTGGCTTATTGCGCCGTGACGGGTGGTAGCATCTTGATCATCGGATCGGCTACGGGCGTTACGGTAATGGGATTGGAGAAGATCGATTTCATGTATTATACGAAACGGTTCTCTATCTTGGCGTTGATCGGCTATTGTTGCGGCGCCGGTGTATATATGCTTTTATTTGCTTAAAACTTTATTTATATGAAGAAGAGTTGGATTTTATTAACCGCTTGCGCCGCCCTGTTATCCGGGTGGAGGCTATCGCCTGTACCGGTTTGCTGGTGGGCAAGAAGGCTTCGACAGACGGTTCGGTAATGATTAGTTATGCGGCGGACTCGCATTCCTGTATGGGGAGATGTATCGTTGGCCCGCCGCTACATGGCCGAAGGGCGCCATGTTGGAAGTGAAGGAATGGGATACGGGGAAACCGCTGGGCAAGATCGCCCAAGTGGAGAAGACCTATTCCGTAGTGGGTAACATGAACGAGCATCAGGTGGCTATCACGGAGAGTACGTTCGGCGGACGCATGAATTGGTGGATACGACGGGTATCATGGATTACGGTAGCTTGATCTACATCGCTTTGCAACGTTCCAAGTCGGCCCGTGAGGCGATCAAGGTCATGACGGACTTAGTAAAGGAATATGGCTATTACAGCAGTGGCGAGACGTTCTCTATCGCCGATAAGAACGAGGCTTGGGTGATGGAGATGATCGGTAAGGGACCGGGTAACAAAGGTGCCGTTTGGGTAGCGATCCGCATCCCGGACGATTGTATCTCGCGCATGCCAACCAGTCCCGTATCCAGCAGATACCGTTTGACGATAAGGAGAATTGCATGTACTCGCCGGATGTGGTTTCTTTCGCCCGTGAGAAAGGATATTTCAAGGGAAAGGACGCTGATTTCAGTTTCGCCAAGCTTATTGCCCGTATGATTTCAGCGCCTTGCGTGGATGCGAGGCTCGTGTATGGTCTTTCTTCCGTAAATATGATACCACGATGGATCAGTATATGGATTTTATCAAGGGTGATCCTTCCAAGGAGCCGATGCCTCTGTATGTGAAGCCGAATCGTAAGCTTTCCGTTCAAGACGTACAGAATGGCATGCGCGACCATTACGAGGGAACGGATCTGGATATGACGAAAGATGCCGGTGCCGGCTCGTATAAGGTTCCTTACCGCTGGCGGCCGATGACGTTCGAGGTAGACGGGCAGGAATATACGAATGAACGTGCCATAGCGACGCAACAAACGGGCTTCGTGATTGTTCCACAAATGCGTAACTGGTTGCCGGACGCTATCGGTGGTATCTTGTGGTTTGCCGTGGACGACGCTGATATGGCAGTCTTCACTCCTGTATATGGGTCGGTAACGGATGTTCCGGAGTGCTATCGGGTGGGAAACGGCGATTTGCTGAACTTCTCTTGGACTTCCGCTTTCTGGATTCATAACTGGGTGGCTAATATGGCTTACCACAAATATAGCTTCATGATTCAGGATATCCGTAAGGTACAGCAAGAGTTGGAGAATGGTTATCAAGAGACCGTACCGGCTATCGATAAGGCGGCTCAGGAGTTGTATGCCAAGGACCCGGCGGAGGCTGTCAAGTTCTTGACGTGGTATAGCACGACTAATTCAGACTCCGCTACCGCCCGCTGGAAGCAATTGGGTGAGTATTTGCTTGTAAAATACATCGATGGAAACGTGAAGAAAGAGGTGAACGGACAGTTCAAGCGTAATCCGTACGGCCAGCCTGCGTCTCCCGATTTTCCCGGATATGACGAGGACTATTACCGTAGCATCGTGAAGAGTGCCGGCGATCGACTGAAAGTAAAATAAATACCAATAATAATCTAATGTTGAACTAAACGAAAGAAAGCGTATGAAAAAGTTTGTAATGATGCTGATGTTAGCAGTCTTTAGTCTGGGAGCTTATGCGCAGACGCAGCAAGGACAATCTGCCGTGGGATTTAACATCGGTTATGGATTCGATTCGAAGAATGCCACGTTAGGAGTTGATTACCGCTATTGTATCACGGATGCGGTACGTTTGAGCCCCTCTCTTACTTATTTCGTAAAGAATGATAATCACAGCACTTGGGCGATCGACTTGAATGCTCATTATGTAGTGAAGTTAAGTGAGATGTTCGGTTTTTATCCATTAGCGGGGCTTAGTCTGTCCTTTTGGAATTGGGATGCGGGCCATGGCCTTTCTCATAACGAGACTCGTCTGGGAGCCAATATCGGTTTAGGCGGTGAGGTTTATGCTACCGACAATCTTTCGATAGGATTGGAGGTGAAGTATAATATCATCAAGGATTTCGATCAGGCCATGCTGGGTGTTCGCGTAGGATATAGTTTCTGATCCCAATATAGTCACAGCCCCACGACAGTACTGCCGTGGGGTTACACCAGTACTGCTTCCGGCTCTCGCCGATACTGGTGTAGCCCATTGACGGTACAGGCGTTTCCTTTATTCCTTCACCGGCTCCTACACACACGCACGCATACGCGTATTATTAATGTACGCATACATGTGTGTGGGTGTGTGTAAAGGGTAGGTGAAGGAATGAAGGAAATAATCATTTCCTTTTTCTCGATTGCTTACCATCTCAAATAATCCTCGAACGTGACTTTCTCGAAATTGGGGATTACCTCATATACTTTATCTCTTAAAGATTCCGCCGGATTCGTCGTACTTAACCCGATGACACGCATCCCTGCGTCCTTCCCGGACTGTATGCCGTTGAAAGAATCCTCGAATACGATACAATCCTCGGGAGATACGTTCAAGTCTTTCGCCGCCAATAGATAACACATCGGATCGGGCTTACCTTGCGTGATGCGGTCGGCGGTCACTAGGGTATCGAATAGATTGTCCAGATGTAGAAGCCTGAAAGCCCGTTTCACCTTCGCGTTATCCGAGCTGGTAACCAAGCCTATCTGTACGCCGTGCTCCTTCAGCATACGGATGAACTCGATGGAGCCGGGCATGGGAGGCAAGGGCATCGTCTTCTCATACTCTGTAGATTCTTTGGTCACCATTTGGCGGAACTCCTCCGTATATCCGGAAAAATACTTCTCCAGAATATACGGTAGGGTCGTACCCTTTATAATATCAGCGAAATTATCGATACCTAAGCCATAACGTTTAGCGGCATCGTTCCAGAATAAATCGTAAATAGGTTCCGTATCTACTACTACGCCGTCAAAATCGAACAAGGCGGTCTTTGGTTGTTTCATATAAATAATCATTTAATATTTATATCGCGAAGATACGTCTATTTTTTATGAAATCAATTATCTTTGTGGACGCACACATAGCTTGATTATATATATATTAAAAATAAATAAGACATGAAGACACTAGTAATTTGTACCGCCATGAGCGCTATGATCCTTTGCGCCTGCGGTGGAAAAAACACGCAAAGCACGGAAGAGACAGCTAAGGTAGTACCGATGGCCGTAATTACACCGGCGATCAATCAATTGACCGACCAAGAGAAAGCCGAGGGTTGGGCGCTCCTTTTTGATGGTAAGACAACGAAAGGCTGGCGTGGAGCGCACAAAGACGCTTTCCCGGATCACGGATGGATGGTGAAAGATGGCGAATTGATCGTGCAGAAATCCGACGGTAGCGAGTCTACGAACGGAGGCGATATCGTTACGGAGGGTGAATATTCCGCTTTTGAGTTCAGCGTGGATTTTAAGATCACCGAAGGGGCCAACAGCGGTATTAAATACTTCGTGACCGAGCAAGAGAAGCAAAAAGGCTCCGCTTACGGCTTGGAGTTCCAGCTATTGGATGACGCTAAGCACCCGGATGCCAAGCTTTACACGACTTTCCCCGGTAGTCGTACCCTTGGAAGCTTGTATGATCTGAAGAAAAGCGAGAACATCCATTTCAACGGCGTAGGAGAGTGGAATACGGCCGTGGTGAAGGTATTCCCGAACAACCACGTAGAGCACTGGCTGAATGGTGTGAAGGTATTGGAGTACGAGCGTGGCAGCAAGGAGTTCCGTGATTTGGTGAAGGGCAGTAAATACGCTGATCCATCTTATAATGCGGGTGGTGCTTTCGGCGAGGCTCCGAAAGGACACATCCTTTTGCAGGATCATGGGGATGAGGTAGCGTTCCGCAATATCAAGGTGAAGGAGTTGAAATGATCGCCTCGTGACTAATTTTTCGTAACAAAAGGGTGCCGATTTAAAAAAAGTTGTTACTTTGCGGCGGATTTAGACTACTAACTTTAAAAGATAACAGACAAATACCATGATTTGGAACGAAACTATTGAATGTATGGACCGTGAGGAAATGCGGAAACTACAGAGCCTACGGTTGAAAAGAGTTGTTGAACATGCTTACCATAACTCCCCGTTTTATCGCAAGAAAATGCAGGAGATGGGCATTGCTCCCGACGATATACAGACAATAGATGATATAACGAAATTACCGTTCACGGTAAAACAAGACTTGCGTGATAACTATCCTTTCGGCTTGATGGCCGTGCCGATGTCCGAGATCGTCCGTCTGCATGCCTCTTCCGGTACGACAGGTAAGCCTATCGTCGTGGGATATACCGTAAGGACTTGGGTATTTGGGCCGAGGTGGTGGCTCGTTGCCTGACCGCCTATGGTTTGACAAAGAACGATTCCGTGCAAGTATCCTATGGTTACGGAATGTTTACCGGAGGCTTGGGTGCCCATGCCGGAGTGGAGAATATCGGTGGTACGGTGATCCCGATGAGTAGCGGTAATACCCAGAAACAAATCCAGTTGATGCACGACTTCGGTGCGAAGGGTTTGGCTTGTACGCCTCGTACGCCTTGTATCTGGCGGAGACCATCCACCAGTCCGGTATTCCCTTGGAGGAATTCCAGCTACGTGTCGGAGCGTTCGGTGCCGAGCCTTGGACGGAGAATATGCGTAAGGAATTAGAGACAAAACTAAATATCAAAGCTTACGATATCTATGGCTTGACGGAAATCTGCGGGCCGGGCGTTGGTGGGCGAGTGTGAGTGCCAGAACGGTACCCACCTGTGGGAAGACCATTTCTTCCCGGAGATCGTGGACCCGAATACCTTACAACCGGTGGAACCGGGACAAGTAGGAGAGTTGGTCTTCACCACGCTTACGAAGGAGGGTATGCCGATGCTTCGTTACCGTACACGTGATTTGACCTCGCTGACTTACGAGAAGTGCGCCTGTGGACGTACGGCGGTTCGTATGGGACGTATTTTAGGTAGAAGTGACGATATGTTGATTATTCGTGGCGTAAATGTTTTCCCGTCTCAGGTAGAATCCGTAATTTTGGAGCTGCCGGAGTTTGAGGCGCATTACCTGATCGTGGTGGATCGTATGAACAATACCGATACCTTCCAGATACAGGTGGAGGTTCGCCAAGAATACTACTCGGACGAGATGAACAAGATGATCGCCTTGAAAAAGAAGATCGCCGCCCGCATGCAGAGCGTGATCGGTTTGCAACCGGACATCAAGATCGTGGAGCCGCGTAGTATCGAACGTAGTATGGGTAAGGCAAAACACGTGATCGATAAACGTAAGTTAGTATAACCTCTAAAAGATTAAGTACTATGTTAATAAAACAATTATCAATCTTTCTGGAAAACAAGAAAGGCCGTTTTACGGAAGTCGCCAAGATATTAGGGAGGCGAGGGGTCGAATATGTCCGCTTTCATCGGTAGCCGAGATTCCGATTTCGGTATCCTTCGCCTAATCGTATCCGATACGGAGAAAGCGATATCCGTGCTTCGTGAAAAGTTATACGCTGTAAGCGTGGCCGACGTGGTATGCTTGCATTGTCCCAACCAGCCGGGAGCTTGGCAAAGGCGATGGATATCATTACCTCGGCCGGGATCTTCATTGAATATATGTACGCTTTTTCTCAAGGCGACGCTGCTAACGTGATCATCCGTCCGGACGATGTCAATAAGTGCGCGGAGGTTTTGAAAGCGAATAAATTGGAATTGATCGCTGCTAGCGATTTATATAAGTTGTAAATATTAACGTTTTGGGTTTCATTTATTCGCCTAAAAGCACTAATTTTGCACGCTAAAAGTATGTGAATGAAAAAGGTTGTATTTTTACTGATGATGATGACAGTACTATTATCCTCTTGTGGAGAGTATAATAAGATACTGAAGAGCACGGATTACGAATTGAAATATTCGTACGCGAAGAAATACTTCAACGCGAAGCAATACTCGAAATCCGCTACTCTGCTGGATGAACTGGTTACAATCTTTAAAGGAACAGCTTATGCCGAGGAGTCCTTGTACTTGTTGGCGCAAAGCTATTACGGTCAGAAAGATTATCAGACGGCTTCGCAATACTTCGAGACCTATTATACGACCTATCCGAAAGGGGAGTTTACGGAATTATCCCGTTTCTATTCCGGTTATGGTTTGTATCTGGACTCTCCGGATCCCCGGTTAGACCAGTCGCAGACGTATAAGGCGATCGAGCAGTTGCAACTTTATTTGGAGTATTATCCGCAAAGTGAACGGGCCGAGGAAGCGCAGAACATCATGTTCGAGCTTCAGGAGAAGTTGGCTTACAAGGAATTGATGGCCACCCGCTTGTATTTCAATCTAGGTACCTATATGGGGAATAACTTCCAGTCTTGCGTGATCACGCGCAGAACGCCTTGAAGAATTACCCGTATTCCAAGTATCGTGAGGAATTCATGTTCCTTATCATCCGTGCGAAGTACGAGTTGGCGCTAGTATCCGTAGAGGAGAAGTTGCAGGGCCGTTACCGGGATGTGGTTGACGAGTATTACAACTACATGAACGAGTATCCGGAAGGTAACTACGTAAAGCAGGTAACGAAGTTCTACGACTATGCCAGCAAGCGAATTACAGATGCATATTAAGCGAATTTAATCAATAAAACGAAAATGGATTACAGAAAATCAAACGCTCCTACCAATACGGTAACCCGTGACATGATGAAGTTAAGTGAAGAAACGGGTAACGTATATGAGACAGTCGCTATCATTTCAAAACGGGCGAATCAGATTAGTGTTGAGATGAAACAAGATCTGGAAAAGAAACTTCAAGAGTTCGCTTCTTACAATGACAACTTGGAGGAAGTCTTTGAAAACCGTGAGCAGATCGAGATTTCACGCTACTATGAGAAACTTCCGAAATCAACGTTGATCGCCGCTCAAGAGTACGAGGATGGCAAGGTTTATTACAAGAATCCTGCTAAAGAGAAGAATAACTTCTAAGAAGAAATATTTTTGAACATCGGAAAGGCTGACCCTCAAATGAGTCGGCCTTTCCATTTAAAACGAACTAATTACCATGTTACAAAGAATACAAACTGTTTACCTGCTAATTATCGTGGCGCTTACGGTCGCTACCTTATTCTTGCCGTTGGCCGTGTTGCAACAAGGAGACGCTCTCTTTTCGTTCGATGCTAGCGGGTTGAGCACGATGATCGGTGAGCCGGAATTACTATACCGGCATGGGGCTTATTTGCCTTGACTGCTATCATCGCTATCATTGCCTTAGTGACGATCTTCTTATATAAGAAAAGAATCCTGCAAATCCGTCTTTGCGTGTTCAACGCATTGCTGATATTGGGCTTTTATGGTTTCTTTGCCTTCTTGATCTATTCCTTGAAGGGGGATATGAAGGTGCCAGCGTAAGTGTTAAGATCGCTCTTTCCTTCCCGTTGGTCAATCTGATCTTGGATTATCTGGCGATCCGTAATATCGGGGCCGATGAGGCGCTGGTACGTTCCTTGGATCGTTTGCGTTAAGGCTTTCCGGATAAATCATTGGGTATAAGATATTAGGTAAGGGACTCTTTTTGTCAAGGGCCCCTTATTTTATGTCCGGAAAAGTATAATACATAAGACAATATTATTTTGTATATGAAACAATATTGTTTTTCGGTGAAATATATCTACTTTCGTAGAATACAAATATCCGTTGCCTATCATGAAGAAGACTCAGTTTATTCCCATCGCTTTATTGTCGGTATCGGCGGTAGCGAACGCCCAGAGTGCCAGTCGTCCCCCGAATATCATCCTGTTCTTGGTGGATGAT